>Ga0123357_10003022_pt1 | contig 19045 bp, 11 predicted proteins | sample TergutEmb28metaG_FD_89873 | JGI IMG/M metagenome (GOLD analysis project Ga0123357, IMG submission 89873) | Embiratermes neotenicus P4 segment gut microbial communities from Petit-Saut dam, French Guiana - Emb289 P4 | ecosystem: Host-associated > Arthropoda: Insects > Digestive system > Gut ...
TTTTAAACATGGTATATACTCTCCGTTTTTTCCTCTTCAAAATGCAGTTTGTTTCATAAATCTAACATATTTGGTTCCTGTATTATTCACATTTTATATACAGGGTGTGCTAAAATTTAAAAATTAATTCCGGCACCAAAAGGTTAACAAAATTAAGACACCATGCCTTCAAGAAACCTTACTGTCTGCAACCAATGTTCCTGAAAGTAAATGAAAGATTATACTGGAGACTGGCTTCATAAACAGTAGTACACAGATTCCAGCAGTGATATAAAATGTAGTACAGTTGTTCTAGAAGTATGATAAATACAGAAATCATGTCATCTAAACTGCCTTACAAGGATGACAAATATTCACCAGTTCTGTTTGAGGTTTGATGAATTTTGCATATCTATGCAACCTAGATTCCAGAATTAATGTTTCACACAAAGAAAAGAAAGAAAATAAACTATAATACTTACATGGGATTGGAGTCTTGTATTTTTCCTGGTCTGTAGCAATGAGTCTTCGCTTGAGCTCATTGCGCCCAACACCCGGAGGCCCGATGAGTACTACGGGTCTGTGAAGCCCCGGGCGTGGGTAAAGTTTTGCCACTTCCTCGTATGTGGCAATCTCCTCACGGTCAAAGTCATCATTCTCGGCTGTGTCATACATAATCTTTTTAGTTTTAGGTTTAGAGGCACAGCGAGGGGACTTAGGGGACTGACACCCAGGGAGGACTGAAACAGAGCACAAACCTACAGGGAAGTTAGCGGGCAGCAAATGTAAGCCTAATGACCAAACCACATCGCTGTATGATCCTGAAATATACCAGAAACAAAAGTACCTCAAGTCAATATGGTAAGTTTCAAAACATCAATAACTGTATCTAACTAAACACATCTATTGTAATTAAAAACGAAAACAGTTAATAATAAAGTTGCTTATCAATTCAAAGTGCTAACAAAAAATATCAGAAGCAATCAACTATAAAATATAACTTTTAAATACAACAGATTTTTTTTATTAGCTCAAAGTTCCAAAAATATTTGTTATGATGTAATACTACTTAAAATGTATGTACAATGTTTTGATTTTAATATGTTCAAACTACAAAGCATTATACATTAATGTTTCCAAAACAGCAAGTAAATTGTAATAATCAAAGCTTCTGTACTTGGTTAAACCCAAGCAAAACCATGCTGTAGAATTCCAGAAATGAGAAACAAAATACTACATTTAATACAAGGCTTAAGATAGTCAGTGCAGTTGCAATGTCAACAACTCACATTTACCATCAGGAAGGGGGGAGAAAACTAAGTGTAATCTGCAACCAGAGATATACACACATGCCAGCATCAGCAAAAATTACACTCTTGTTACTTAATAATAAACACAATTCATCTTCTTAATCCGATATACATGTTAGTAACATTCTCTGAGTACAGGAAGTGAAACACAAATTTCTATTAATTTGCCACTCGCTAACTTTATAATGAGTAGTTGTATTACACATTTACTAGGTTAGGAGTAAAGATTCCAAACACAGGGCATTTCATTTAAATTGGCAAGATTACAATCATCAATAAACAGGGTGAAACATATAGTGAATTATTCCAAAATTCATGCTCGAGTGTACTAATATGTCTTTCACGTAAATGCTGTCTGGCCAATAAAATCTAAATAACAAGAAAGGTAAAGGTGTCCCTGTGCACACCATGAAAGGGAATTTGATATAATTTCATGCATTCTTAACCTGGGTACCAGACAGAGGTTAGTGCTCAGCTTCAGCCCCAGCTGCTTTATCCCAGAGACAGATTCCTCATTACCCAACGAACAAGATGCTGAGTAGAAACACAGCAGGTATGGACACTTCTGAACAAAGGAAATTCTTCTGCCCCTCACAGGAATGAGATAATAATTCCTTGTAAAAGCAGCTCATAGCCTGATCACAATACTCACTATGCTGATGGCTCCCACTAAATTATACGGCAAATTAAACTAAGATACTTTTTGCCAATCAGCAATAAATAAAAAATGTTTCAAACTCTGTGCAACTAATTTAAGAATTTCCTTCTTTACAAAGAGAGTTCAAATGAAACATCCTGTGTACGATAAGTCAAGAATATATGCAGTACCTATCTACGAATGTGAAGAAACACACTATATATTAAAGTGAGTTAATAGAAATACATTCCTTGAAACTTTTACCACTGGTCCCTATCTCACCTTCTTCTGTCTTTTTATCCTGCTGGCTTCGCTCATGTAGAATTCTGCGTTCCTGCAGTGCTCGGCTAGGTATCAGTCCAGCCCTCATATTGCGATCCCCTTCCCTCCGGGCTTGCCACCTTACAAGCACAACACAGCCCAGATTAAATTTCTAAACTCAAACCTGCTACAATGTAAGCAACTAAGCACAGAATTACTTAACACCCCCAACAGCCTAACAACTATAATTTGTTAGAACTGCAAAAGAGGAGATGGGCTGATAGCGACAATCACTACAGAAACTGTAATCTGATACTCAACATACATGATCACACCACAATATGACACCCTCACATCTCATATTGTACACCTTTATGTGGTGGGTACTCTAAGACATGTTAGTGAAGGCAAAAATGTTTTAATCAAGAAAACCAAGCCAGTCTACTTGGACTGCTTCAACCTAAAGATGTAGACACTCCTTTGGAACATTAGAAACTATTTAACGGTCGAGTGGTGTAACATTCCAGACAACTTAAATCTTCATCAAACCAAAAGCTGAGGACTGCTGTCTTCTGACATATTGCACTTCATACTTTGGATTGCTACATTTTTAAGGAATGTGTTGTCTCCACCTTTCACACTGACAGTGCAGACAGCAACCTAACAAACCACAAGCTTCATTACAGTTTAACTTCATAACTACACTAGCAGAATTAAGTAGAGACTACTCACCAGGTCCAAGAACACACAGCAAATAACACTGCAGCTACACAAGCATGGCTTGCCTCCATTTTATGTCATCAATTCATGCTTTCAAACACATAATGGTAACCTTGCTTCGACTTGTTATAGCAAAATACATGTTGAAATTTATAAGGGAATTATTTAAAAACAAAGAAAGTTAGGTACCTGATTCATTAAATTCCATCTCACTATGTTTTACTGGTGCTTCAGTGCTGGGTCAACACAACCATATGTAAGCAACAAATCTGATATAAATTGAGAGAAATAATGCATGAACTTACCAGTAGGCATCATCTTGGCTGACAATGTGCAACACATCTCCCTTTACAAAATCAAGTCCTGCCTCTTTGCATGGTATGTAGGGATCAGTTGAAGACAAATAGTCAAAATGGGCACGAACTCGAACTTTACTTTCCCGTACACCTACTTTCCCATCTGCTGGAACCAACTTGAAGGTTATTGTCCCTTCAGAATTTTGCTGTAACAGATATGGAGAATCTATGTAATTCACATCTGTCCATCTCAACTCCACACTGAAATCCTACTTATTGAACACTTTACCTTGCATATCTATGTTCAGGCTGTTCACTACCTTGTTGGTATACAACAGCTCTTCACATATGAATACATAATTGACAGGTCATACAGATCACATCCTCTATATCACATCCCAATTTCTTTAAGAACAAATATTAATTCTAATTAAATTAGTTTCATAAAAAAAAAAAGAAGAAGAAAAGATTAACTCTACGCGGCACAAGTAATGAGATTGGTCTACAGGTAAACTGAAAGAAGACAAAGTATGTGTACCTGATTACACAACAAAATCACAACACAAAGATAGTTTCAAAACAAATACCTGAAATGGCAGTTGAGGGTGCTTGAGAAAAGTTCAATGATAAATTCTGGATCAGCAAGACAGGAAACAGCAGCAGGATACAGAAAATTACACAGTGAAGAGATCCATTATGTGTTCTTCAACAAATAATATAAGGGTGACCACATCAGTATAAATGAGACACAAAGGTCATGTAGCACACACACAAAATTTTGCAAATAAAATCTAAATGGAACAGATCACACTGGAAACCTAGACACATATGGTGAATGATGATAAAGTCAGAATCTTCAAGAAACAAGATATGAGGGTATGGACAAAGTTCAAGTGGTGTGAAATCTGTTAACTGGCTGAGCGACTAACATATCCTCAGACGCACGGAGTTATATACGTGTCTGGACATGTGCGAGTGTGCAGACACAACATACACACACAGTTGGTGTGGTTGGCCCTTCCTATTTGTGGTCATTTGTAAGGCAAAGTTTTAGCAATAGTGGAAAGATAGACAGTAATAGAGGGAGTACAGCTGGGGTAGAGGTTACTACAGGCCTTGGCTCAAGTGGCATGAGGTTTAATTCACACAGGAAACAATAATGTTCTCCCCTGCCCTACACTGCTCCATGGAATTCAAGGGGACTGGCCTTGGTGCAGCCCTGTTGCTGTGTCTGTAAATCAGTATGCATATCAGTCATCTTTAAAGGGGAGATGTAGCACGAGGATATAGCGGAATGGAGTAAAATGGAGGTAGTCCAATATATATATATTTTTTGGTTAAATACTGAATAGCACAGAGATGTTGTTCCTTTCAGAAGTTGGCTGGAATTGTAAGAAGGCGATCTATGAATGGGGATAGCTTAGCTATCAGAAATGTACATACTGAAGTACTGGGTTGTTTTGGTAAGTTTAAGAGGAAAGGAGAATCACACACCCTGACGCTTTATTATGCTACTTTCCTGTAAGTTTTATTGTAAAATTATCAAAAAGTCACTTATATAAAGAATATAAATAATATAATTGGTTTAACTACAGGGTCCAGCAGAAATAGTGAGCTAATTATAATACGAATAACATTTCTACTGAAAGTAATTAATAACAATTTTAGTACATTATAATTTATTACTGTGTTTACAATTGTTTTTACAATGTTTCACGTTTTGAATACAATGTATTTTAGGTAGCTACCATCCTCACACACAGGTGCACATGAGTTGTGAAGCTGCACATGCCTTCTAGAAGTGTTTCATCCAAAATTTTGATGATTTCCTCTTGTATTACTTAGTTGAGTGTATTTAATCCTACATGCCATCTATTGTACACTTCACTTTTCAAATAACCCCACAGAACAAGTCAGGTGCTGTTAGGTCTAGCGAATGAGGAGGACATGGCACATCACCAAAATGAGAAATCAACTGCTGTGCAAACAAATAACAAAGCACAGCCATCCCAATCACTGTCATGTGGGACGTAGCACCATATTGTTGAAACCACAAGTTACGGTTTGGTGGAAGCTGTGGGGCTTGAAATTCATTTATCATCTCTCTGTAATGTTGTGGTGTGACTGTGATAGCTTATATGTCTTAATCTTCAAAGAAGTAGCGTCCAATGACTCCAACAGACCAAACAGCACACTAAATAGTAACTTCTAGGTCATAAAAGTGACCATGGCGAAGACTGTGAGGATTTTCAGCTGACAAGTATCGAAAGTTCTGCTTATTAACTGTGCCATGCAGATGAATATTTGCCTCAACACTCATCAGAAGGTTGTTCGGCAGGTCAAGGTTTTCAGTCAATATTCCCTGGAACTGACGACAAAATTGTAAGCATACCTCTTTGTCCCAATCACCAAAAAAATGCAAAATCTGCGATTTGTATGGGTGAAGATTCAGATTATTATGCAGGATGCACCAAACACTTCTGTCAGACATGCCTAACACTTAAGTGTGCTTACTTGCAGGTTGTCTCGGACTGCGGAAATGTTCTCAGGCTTGCGAAGTGAGGATGGCCGATCAGGTGGCTTTTTACATGTGATATAGCTTTCATCATGCCACTGCCTTACCCATCCACAGATTGCATTTGGAGATGTGGCTTCTTGTCAATTCATTTCATAGCAAAATCCATGCTCAGTCTCTGTAGTGGACCCCATCCAAATAAACAGTTCCACAACACACACATTCTCTAACTCTTCTATGTTCCACTCTGACTATCTTCGAAGGTCGCTGCTTTAGTTACAACACCTGTATGCCATGATACCTTAGTGGAGAAGCACATAACTAAAATTTCAAAATGCTTCACTATTTCTGCCAGAACCTATATATTACATAATGTTTGTACATGACTAGGCTACAGCTAGTTTACTACAGTGTGGCATAAGCAAGCAACTAAATGCTGATACAGAATCACAACCTTCCCTTCTGAATACAGTCATAACTTCCACACTAGATGGTGATGAGTTATCAGTTTCATGCCAAAGGCCACTCCAAGTTTGTAGACAGAATCACTCTCCACACTGTATAGAGCGATACTTAATGGAGCCAACACAGCCTGGCACCATATACGGTTTACGTCTCAATTTCATTCAAAGAGGTGCAATATTATTACTCACCAGTATTTTGAGGACATCATTAGGTGTTTTGCCTTCAACATTAATACCATTAACTTCACACACTTCGTCCCCTACATGGATCAGCCCGGAGCGATCTGCAGCCCCTCCATGCATAATTCGGGCAATAACAATCTTCCCTGTTTCCTCATCTGTTTTTATTGTTGCACCCTGACAAAGAAATGAATTTCAACACAGCAACTTCCAAGTACACCACAACAAGATGTTGAAATCCTTATTAAAACTATGAACACTGTATCAAGGACTAGTTACACACTAAAAAAACTATTGAGGAGGTAATGCTGTCACAAAGTTCTTTGTATTCTGCATAAACTAATGTCTGTATATCTGTGGAATTATTAGCTACAACACAACAAATAGCAAGCAATCAGATATACAAATTAGCTGTGAAAATCATCGTTGGTACACACAACCTGCACATAACTACAAGAAAATAAAAACAAAAAGCAGGAATATTGTAAAATTTCATATTGCAGTTTTCTGCATTATGATATAACATAGCTTGACAACGTAACAAGGCTTAGGAGAAATATACTGAGGTGAAGTAGTGTCCTGAAGATGAAATGAGCATGTAACTCTGAAACTATGGTATCAGATTACCAGACTGCTTGGTGACAAAACTCAGAAAGTCATAATTTAAATCTTGAACACTGTTATTACCTCAGTTTTTACACTGACACGAATTTTGTTTGGTTGGAAGGAAAAACTTACATAAACATGTATGCTACACACCACATCTGGTTCATTGTCTCACTTTTAAAATATTATAAACACAGCTAACATAAAAATCAGATAACTACACACAGGAGATCTAAAGAAAAAAAAAAATACTGTCATACATTCACAAAGCATACCCAGAAAATCTATTTTGTACATTAATGACAAACTGTAATTTTTTTTTCAGCTGAAAACACAAACTTCATTATTCTTCTTTTTATCATATTTCTATGTAAGAGGTTGTACAGTTTACCAGTAGATCAAATAAGCTGCAAAAATCAGTATACTTAATAATCACTGACACTTTTATATTCAACCTCAGATAAGTAAAATTAAATCATTGAAATAACCATGATACCATGCCTAATATACTCAAAATGATACTTCCAGCAATCAAGGAAAAAAATGTGAATGTAACAAAGCAAGCACACTACACAATTATACAATGATTAAAGGAATATCACAAATAATTACACTCTGAAAAGATCAACAGAGCTGGGTCTCTATCTAATAAAGCTTTACTTTGGGAATTAAAGTAAAAGAAGGAAACTGGATGTGAAATGTTACATGGATTAATAATGTGGAGATTAATAACTTCCCATTTCAGTAATGTGCCTTAACAAGCAGCCACAATACAAGCAAAAATATGAGGTATAATGGACAAAAGCAGAGTAACAATACACATGTGACTGCAGAAGGAAGTCTTCATTGCACAAATTTAAATTACCATCATAATCTAAATAATGCAATTACCACACAAAACTTTCAATGTATAGTTTGATGTTGCAGTTCGTTTCACTAAGTCCACAAAGAATTTTCACTGAAGATAAAAGATTTTATAAAAGCAAGCCTACATAAACATGCAGCTATTCGTCTCAGATTTTCTCTTGAAACACTGTCTTGTGAACTGAGTGATCCAAGGGGAAATACATTTCACTGTTATTTTTATATATCAAAAGCAATTCTGATATGGATTTGTTATGTCTTATTCCCTATTTACAAAGTACTAAATTTGGGAGTTTCCAGCAGTTTCTCAAATGGAATTGAAATATCTGTAATAAAATACAAGTTTGGTCTACATTTGAACCTATGGCCCTGGGGTTGACTCAGCCTCTAACAGAAATGAGTACCAGGAGTATTTCCTAGGGGTAAAGGCGGCTGGTGCGTAAGGCTGACAACCTACCACCATCCTGTGCCACTGTCACGAAATCTGGGAACCTTAACTTCCTGGAACCCTTTGGGCCTGTCCAGGACTGTAATGGGACTGCTTTACCTTTACCTACATTTGAACACTCATGGGTGGGTGGGTGGGGGGGGGGACACACTGCTCAGCAGGAAAAAAATTAACTTTTTTTGTTTGTTACTGCAGACCATGACATGTTGGGTAGAACAATCCAAGCTTAGTATTTCGAAGTCCCTGGTATAAAACGCTGCCTGCAGACTGACAGTTTTCAGTGGGTTTCCTCAATTTCCCTAGAACTGTTCTGGGGCAGTAGTGTACTTCACTCTTCTGGGATGTTACATGACATAGGTTAGCAGATGGTTACCAATGTTTCAGGATGGTCTCTCAGTCTCATCTTCAACAGTCCAGCAGTCCAAGAAGCATGCCAGGAACAGGTGGATGCATTAAATATGGAGAATCGTGTGGGTGGTGACTGACTTTCGGTGAAAGTAATGGAGCCAGTCAGGTTCCTGGAGCGTGAAGTTTCTTCTTATTTTTTTGTTTATACTCCGGCAATTCCCCTTCCTGTGCCTCTTTTCAACCTTTTCCCCATGTCCTGGATGTCCTGGTAGCAACTTCAAGCTCCAGCAACTTGTTTATTCCCCTCTGGCCAGATGACTTTCCTTCCTTAGTTCATTTCTTTCCTCCTGGCCAGGCAACTCACCTCCTTCCTCCTGTGTTTCACTTCTTCATTTTTACACTTTCACTCTGTTGCATTCCTTTTTTATATACTACCACACCCGAGTGGGAACTACACACTCCAGTAACCTGACTTGCTTCTTTGCTTTCATTGAGAACCAATCACCACACACACCATCCCTTGTACAACAATGCGGCCATCTCTTCCTGGCAATCTTCTTGGACTGTTTGACATTTAAAGATGGGACTGACAGGTTGTTCCAAAACACAAGTAACCAACTGCCAACCTATGCCATGTAACATCCCAAAAGAGAAAAGGCCTCCATTACACCATAGTGGAAGCCTACATTCTAGTATGGTGACTGAAAATTGCTTCCATAATTAACCTTCAGAATCCTTTAATTCCAGCCATCTGCCATCTGATGCCACGTACCCATAACCTATGCAGGCGACAAAGTCACACTAAGTGAACCAATAAAGATATTATTCTTTGCATTGGTGCATCTGAGGTCTCCTTGCTGCTGCGATATGGCACAACATCACTGTGTGATTGATGCCTGACAGGTGCTTCTTGTTATTAAATGATAAAACCTAAAATTGGTAGGATACATGATGTGTGTGTGGGAAAAAAAGATACGGATTTTTCAGATGAAATCTTATTGGTATGTAAATGGGATAACATGAAACTGAACCTTAAGGAAGAAAGTTATATTGATATGGATTCAATACATCAGGCACACAAGGGTGCTGACAGTATGTGTTGATGTGCCGAACATTCAAATTCCACATCCGGGAATTGCTTTAGCATTTATTAACAACAGTTTACTGACCATAACTAGAGATTTAAAAAAAACAAACTTTCTATGCAACATGCATTGAAACTTAAGAAAAAGCACACAAAGGCAATGTGAATGACACCAAAATACTAATCATGCTCTGAAGTAAAATTGTGCATCACGTCAGGACAGTTGTAACCTAGGATTAAAAAGGATAAAGCAGGAAACAAGGATATTCAACACCAATAAGTGTTTGCAATTTACACCAAACTAACCACTTCAAGCCCATGTTCTGCTCTCATCCCTTAAAATACGGAGGTAATGAAATAATACTGCAGACATCCAAGGCAGATAACTGCAGGAAGTCAATATAACAAACAGTATTTTTTTTTACATTTCTGTATTTAATTAATTTCACATACACATTGAAAGTCACAGCACAACTGACACTTCTTTTTGAAAAATTCATATTCAAAGGCATTCACAGTTTTTGACATTTATTTTGAGCAGAAAGATGACGTTTTGTAGGGATTTTATGGCTCATGTGTGTGTAACAAAAGAGCTGACAGGATTCAGGATGCCAAACCCATCAAAAATTAATATACATACATCATGACATTAGGTGTACACCATGTCAAATGAGACAAAGGTGTTCTAACATGCATTCTATGTGAAACACCAAAAGGAAACTGCACAGAAAACAAATAAGTTCTCTAATATTCCAACTTCTTTGGCATGTATGTGGTAGGATGTTTGGAAGAGGGAGTCATCAGCATTGAAACAAAGAGGACAGAGGCCTTAAACTTGTCCCTTAATCATTTTGGTTCTTTCCTCAAATGGTTCATGGTGTATTTCAACAAAACTGTATAATAACGACTCGTGTGTTAAGCTCTCCACAAAGAAAAACAAAACATTAAGGAACAGTTTCTACTAAGTACTGAAGAACCATTTGGTCTAGGAAGACTGCCAGGACACAATTATTTAGTATTTTTAGGAGTGTAAAGGGGGAAAATATGAACTACAATTCAATAGTGCAGCCAAATGCATGGAAAAATGAAATTACAATGGTACACGTATGGAAAATTCTGAGGTGTGAAATTTCCCACTGCAGGACAGAGAAACTTACCACAATGGGCTCAACAGTTTGGGCACCACTCTGTGCAAGCAAGTTATAAAAAGAATAGATGTAGAGATTTATAAAAGCCTTCAAAGCAACATGAAATATATAAGTAAAGCCTTGATGAACTATTTATAGACATGTACTATTAATGTATAAAACCATGAAAAATACAGTATATACAACAATATTCTTAAACAGTTATGTGGAATGGTAATTTTTATTACAGTAAAAACAGACAGAATAGTTAGGTTGGCACAGGGAACATACAGGCAAGAAAAGTATATGATGAAAAGACTGAGAACTCTTACAGAAATATTAAAACTGTTCACAAACAAACTGCAAAGAAAATTCCAGTAAATATGTTAAACTGCATCCTGTATGTTACGATACGTAACCACAAAATTCTATCTGAAAAATCAAAAGCAGGTTTAACTTTCATAATAAAGTCCCTGTTAAAACCTATAGAAAATTCCTCATATTTTCAAAATGGACAAAGCACAAAATAAAGAATACAAATGGGATAACATACCAATGGTTCATTGCTCTTCACTAGCTGCACAATTTTAATTGTTTCTTCATCCTCGTCCACTTCAAGAGGTATTTCAGGCAGTCGTGGGAAATAGTCTTTCTGTGCTACTGCATCATGTGCACAAAGCAAACCCTACACACACAGTATCAAAAAGAGATTTTATATTCTGATTTTGAACAATTTAAACTGAGACTGCAGTTATGCTTCATTATATAAGAAATACATACAATGTTACTGGAATGAGAAAGCCACACAACACATTAAAGGGCTGAGTTAGTTCCCTTAACTTCATTGAAAGTTATGAGTTTATAAGTAAAATACACAGTAAGAAATGCCTCAGACAAACTGTAGGTTTTGGGACATGCACATTAAAATCACAATTTTGGAGTATCAAAACATGGAATGAAAGAGGCATGAAGATAAGAATTGAAGTAACAAGTACAATACATTTATACACAAGTTTCATTCCATTATTTCTGACACCAATATGAGCACTGGTATATCACTCTCATTCGGTCCAAAAATTTTATTCTCATGGGAAAACTTAAGTCTGAACACTGAAGGAAGTATTTGCAAGGCTAGAATTCTAAGTTCAAGCCTCTGTTCTATGTACAAGGAGTCTATTATGCTTTGTCATACCAATGGTCAACTATCTTTCCAAGAAGATACATCTTATTAACTTGATTTACTTATATTCTGAAACATAGCAGGCAGAGTTACAAATGAATGGGAAACATCAGATCTGAGATTCTCACAGTGACAATGCTGAATATTCTACACCATGCTGCCTGGTAAACGGAAGCTCGCATTTGCAAGAATCATGGTGCCTTCATCAACTCTTCCTGTAGTCCTTCATCCTTAAAGATGAATGCACCATGCTTCTTTGAAACATCAATAACTATTTACCTATTAACAAAGCATCACATTCCAGAAAACTTGTATCTTCTTCAGGCAGGATTTTATATATATATAAATATAAACATTGATGACAATTTAATGAGTTTAAGTAAAAATACCACAATGAATAATGACAAATGTATTCAACTGGCTATCAAAGATATCTGACTAGAAGTAAATTCTTAATGATTCTAAATAAACTGGTATGTCACAAAACAAAATCTGTAAACAATATAAATACATAATTATTGTTAACATTTAATGTTTATGCACCTGCTAAAACTTTTGGAAAAAAAAAAGTATTCACTTCATTGTTTTCATTAAGTACAATATTTCACTTGTATTTCACATTCTTCTATATGATGTGCAGATTTTTGCTCCGAATCACAAAGGCGAAGATGTGCTTTCTTTTACATCACATGCATAGAAATGACACTTTGTTGATTAAAGCTTAAAAATAAGAAATTTCTTAATAATTTTCAGCTAAGTAAATCTTTGGTATATAGCATTTACCTGAATGTGGGGTTTTTGAAGAAGCATGAAAATTTCTTTGCATTCTTCTCTTAAAGCAACTCTTGGACCAACCACATCCAGAACTTCCAAAGCAATCTGCATTGAATTCGAAAGAGTTGGATGAAATTTCTCATCCTTTCCATTGCTAATTATTTTATTATGAACCTTGACTAGTGCATGCAGTTCTTTTGATTGCAGTAAACCACTAAGAAAAACAAATTCTTCTTCAGAACTTGGAAGAACTTGTCTGGCTTCTTCCAATGAAACCAAGAGCCGGGACAGAGCTGAAATTAATAACAAATACATTACTCATTATATACTACAGCATGTATGTGTTCCTAACATAATATTCCACTCAGGCCATGAAAAGTTATTTTATTCATAAACTGAAGGATAAAGAGAGGAAGATGTCACTGATGGAAAATATTGTATCACTGCTTAAACTAATAAATTAATTATATAAGACTGTAATTGTGTTCCTTTTAAAGAAACAGAAAGATGTGTGCATGTCAGACATAACGTGATCTCTGAACAAAGTAGGGTTCCAGCAAGAATAATCATCTAAATTAACCTTGAAGCCATCAGAACAATAATCTGTCTGAGTAGTGTGTAACTTCTGACAATTCATCATCATGCCAGTTGATGCAATACAGTCTGAATGCCTGACACTATCAGAATTAATCACACATAAATATATAAATAAACAAACAGATATTCAGTGACTAATAGGACAGAGGTAGCCAGAGTATGAATCTAAATCTTTCACTTCCATGTAGAGCCAGGGCTTAAAATGTGTATGGAACTTACACACCTTCATAGCATGATGCTTATTTAACGAAGTGGTGTGTGTGACCACTAAACAAGGAGACTATGTGTACAGTTAATGACCTTGAGCCCTGACCACCATAGAAAATATATGTCAGTTACTCTTGAACCTTCCCCAGTCATGCACCAAACTATTCTCCACTACTCTGATGCAGTGCCCAGCAACTAAATGTTTTATGAGCATGATCTTTAACTTGCTGTGATATGCTTGATAAAAAAAGGAGCCACAAATGAAGATCATACTTCTTTTAAAGCTGCAGAAAACTGTCAAAGAAACCTTCAATCTCTTACGTGAGGCGTGTGAAGACACAAGAGTTACTGAAAGCACCCTCATAAAATGATTTCAGGGGATAACATGCAGATGCAATAATTTTGTTATTTGTTACTTAACAGCAACACTTCATTAGTCAAACTCCATTCATTAGGGTTCATCTTATAGTTCATTCTGAACTGAAAGACTTACCTCACTTAACACATGACTAGTCACTTTCTCAAATACCCTGAGTACACATGCACAACAGAACTTGTGCTTCTTACAATGCTCAATTAATCAGTTTGTGCTTAACAAAATTTCTGAAAATTAGTTATCTTCCATCATACACTTTAATTTACTATCAATTTATTTGTTCTCCCTTGTTAAGTTTTTACATAGTCTGCTTTCATGAACCACTTCTGTAAAACACAGAGAAAGCAATGAACTTAACTTCAAAAGAGTCTGGGACTTTTGTGAATGTGGAGATTTAGATTCAGACTTAGATGGCACATTACCTTTTTCATTAACTTCAAAGTTTTATATTTAAGGTTCTGATGGAAAGCTTACAATACCCCTGTTGAAATCCCATTCATAAGCTGCATGCATATGTATGCCTCTCTCTCCACTGCCACTTTAAATTCAGGCATACACATCACAAACATTACTTTATATGGACAGCATTACAACATAGAACAAACTGTTTTGACACGATACCAACTGCACCATTAACAACACACACACAAAACCAAAGCAAAATTCTGCAGACAGAGTGGAACAACACTCATGCCTTAAAGTTACACTGTATCCTACATATTTGGTAATATCACTGACTGCTCACTTCTCAAGCTTCTGAATGCATTATTGCTGACTACCTGCATCGCATAGTGTCTAACAGGCTAATATTGACTTAGCTGCTTGAGAGTATTTCCAGTGTTCTTGGTTCACCACCAATGTGTTGACAAAGGCTCACCATCCTCGACCTCAAAGCTAGTTTCTTGAGAATCCAGTTTAACCTTCACCAACACCCCAAGTCAATATGGCATCTTCTCTTCACGTTTTATAAGGCCAATGTTGTAGGCATTTAACATCTCTCATGCATGTCCCAACCTTCTTACCTTCCTTGATTCAATCATTTTAATGGTATTTGGTGAACAGTATAAATTATGAGGCTCCCTATTATGCAGGTTCTTCTTGCCTTCTGTCATTTCCTTGCTCCTAGGCCCAAATACTGTCCTTTGCACCCTATTTTCAAATGCATTTAAACTGTGTTCAACAGTTTGAGAGCATATAAAACGGGACAAATTACATTTTATGTTTTTCTGACCATGCATCCTGGTACGACTCTGGGTTAATGACCAACTTAATGCACATTACGTTATATAATACGTTTATTATTATAATCCTCTACATGTTTCGAGCAACTCCGTACTCATCATCACGAGGTCAAACTGTAATAATACAGCATCTGGCATAGTATTCTCTGTAAGTGGCTCCTTCTCAACCTGCACACAGGACGGTCACTTACAGAGAATACCATACCAGATGCTGTATTATTACAATATGACCTTCTGATGATCAGCACGGACTTCCTCGAAACATGTAGAGGATTATAATAATAAACGTATTATATAACGCAACTGTGCATAAAGTTGGTCATTTACCCAGAGGGCAAATTAGAGTTCACCATATATTCAACTTCGCATTTCTCGAAAGAAAACGCTAACAGAAAAGACATTTGACTGATGGATATTCACCATTACACGCTTCTGTCACATTTAATCCTGTAATATAACACACGTATACATTCTGTACACGAGGTAGTCTATGCATTAAAATAACAACTAACATAAATACAAAGTAAACTTTGTACGAACCTGGATCCCAATTACCATTGGCCATAACTGCTGTCATTCTATGAACCAATTACTCCAGCATTACTGTCTGAAACCGAAATGTGCGTACGAAGTACGTAAGTGTATAAACGTTACACGTATGTAACAAATTGTTCCCGCACATTCAGTGTAATGAAATGACATCCAGATCTGCAGTGAATTACTTAATACTAATCACACAAGAATATGGTAGAATTAAATACACCAATTACTGCGTCATTATACCTTCTGAAAGTCAAATACGTAAATTTTAAGCTATTTCATTGCCTTTACTTCAGTAAATAGCCCTTCATACACTCCGAACGTGTGAACACTGACAACGTATAAACATTAATAACAGAAAATGGCCAGTGTTGTATATATAATGACATTTAAAAAACTAACAGCTGTGCTATGAATAATTTCGATATTTTACCCGACGTACAACTCCAAATGTACTGCGAAACACTCTTCTTCTTCTCCATGTCTAGCAATTCTCACACATGAACCGCTGCCATGTTGTTTTGGGCAACTGCCAATCAAATGAGAAAATTAATTGAAGATTTTATACGTCCGTATATCACAGATTTGAAACTCCACATAAATGTAATTTATTATAAGGCATTACGTAATAGGATAACTTACAATACTTAGAACCATTTTATACTGTTCAGAAATCACAACTTTATTTATGCCACGCCTTATTTTCACTACAGCCAACAGTACAAGACAGTTGAGATGTAACTTGGTATCCAAGGTTACATGAACACTACTACTTGTATTTGGAGATACTTAGGATACGATTGTTATGAAACATGTATCAAATTGTAATACATTTTGCTTAACTACTTGTTTTTCCACCTGCAATTGTTGTTTTCCTTATGTTACAAAATTTCCTCGCCACTTTGCGCTGCATTCACATTGGCAGATGATTTACGTTGGCTGCATTGCAAGCGCATTGCATGCATAAGAGGGTGGTGGATTGAGTATGCCTTGTAAACTTATTGTGAATTTTGGAAGAAAAACAGTTACTTATTGTATATGAACGAGGATTTTCATAATTTTTGAAGAGTATTTTAGGTAAGCGTATACGTATTGGAAGCAGTTTTTGTATAATTTGCGACTTTATGTAGGTGTATTCCTTCGTGCTTTGTATACCAAACTTCCAGAAGCTTGTTCGATTTTAACCTGTACTTGAATTGATTTGTCGTTCTTGCATTTTATTTAGATAGTAAAGTGCACATGAACACTTAATTATGTATTGATGAGTAGGCCAAGCTTTCGATCGTGTTTTTGACAAATGGCAGGATGTAATTGTTTCAAATACTCAACAACAACCTGCTGGATTGTCGGCAAACGCACTTCTAATAATGGGTGATTGCAATGGATAGGTTATACGATGGAGATATTTTGCTCGCTCTCCTGTAACCAGGGAAGGGGAGAACACTTTTCCTACTGCTTGTGTTTGTTTGTGTATCAGTATAGTTCGGGAATCAGTACAAAGCCCTAAAGGATTGGCTGGGGCAGGGTGAGGTTAACTAAAGTAGGGTGTATATTGGGTTTGCTCTCTCACATTACTCATGTCCACGTGTAAATACATTCTGTAAAGCAGGGTTGCACTCTTATTTCTTTTCACTGTCGATTTATTATTATAGGTTCCATGCATGAATCTAAAGATGGAAAGATTTCATGTTTCTTTACTAATGTGAAATTGTTGCTGATAAGTGGTTAGTACTCCAGCTTTGTATTCTTCAAGTCTCTTGTCTAGTTCACGGCCCAGAGAGCAGGTAGCTGACTGATAGTTCTGTGATTTTTCTCAGAACTTTCAAGCAAGTGATAGTACCTTCAATTAGGGCAGAGCTGGTTCCTTTCTGGTCATTTCAATTTTATTTTTTTACTAATCATCTTGTCATGTGATGCTGTGTAATCAGAGCAATTGAAATATAGAATAATGTGCCAAGTCTAGTTATAGGTAGTTATGTTTATATCCATTTCTGTGATATTTATGTATTGGATTAATTGTATGTGTCAAATTTGAGTCGAGAGTTGCATTTATTACAATAATGGATTGATGGTTGGATGGATGAAGATACAGACAGGCCAAGGGTCCTGGCATTCAGGGTCCTGCATGTTTGGTTTTGGTTCGTGGAGCAAGCTTATGTAATGATATCCATGGATCAGTGGTTCAAACACAAGACAAATGAGTACAAATACTTTATCATTTGTCAAAACAGGAACTGTTTGTATACAAAAAACTGATTCTGTACTTGATAGTCTGAGAATTCTGAAACTGTAATATCTTACTATGTTTGAGGAATTGATTTATTATGAATGGAAGTGCAGTTTCATATACACTACGTAATTTTATATTTTCAGTGATTTCATGACTGTCATAGAACAAGGTAGAATTTTTTTTTTTTTAAAAAACTGCGTTACTGTAAACCCCAACTTGTTGATTTTAATACCATTGTGCTGAAGTTACAATCAGGATATTAATATTTTAATTGCAACTTACATTCTGTATTGACTTGAAAATTTACTTTTCAGAGTTGCAATGTATAGCCTTTATTAGATAACTCTATATACAGTATATAAGGTGTTAATAAAATCCGATGTGTTTAAAGGGACACTGAATTGCATTCATTTGGTACATAAGTAGGTAATTGTTTATACATAAATGGGTACTTGTATACCTATATGTTATCCATGTACTTAGTGCCATTCAGGCAGATTTTGAGGCCCCTTGCAATTAATTTATCCCAGTAATTAAAGTAAACTGTGATTACCTGCCCTTCCCCTGCCTTTCTGTTTATCCCTCTACCTTTTTCTCCTATACATTTCCACAGTTATGTGACAAGTTTTTTTTTGAATATGTCATTGACTTTCAAGTATGTCTTTTATGTGCACATGCATGTGTACCACAAAAAGATCTAAGCATTTTAACCTTAAATTATTGATGCAGAAAACATGAAACATGGTTACCATGCATCAAGTAATGAATGTCATCCACATGGTATAAGAATGCTTTTATCTATGTTTGTGACAGTCTACCTCCCACACCACTTTATTTCCTTCTCATATTTGTCTTAGTTCTATCCAGTAAGTTTTTGAAACGTACTAATCGTCTTCTAAGAGTTCTGGCACTCCACCAGATTTTTTTTTTTTTTTTTTTTTTTTTTGTTTTAATAATTTATTTTTTTTTTTTGGTTATGTTTTTTTTTGGAACATAATTTTTGACAACTAGGTCAAAAATTTATTTTTTTTTACCCTTGTAATTTATTTTTTTTTTAAAAA
>Ga0123357_10003023_pt1 | contig 19044 bp, 8 predicted proteins | sample TergutEmb28metaG_FD_89873 | JGI IMG/M metagenome (GOLD analysis project Ga0123357, IMG submission 89873) | Embiratermes neotenicus P4 segment gut microbial communities from Petit-Saut dam, French Guiana - Emb289 P4 | ecosystem: Host-associated > Arthropoda: Insects > Digestive system > Gut ...
CAATAATGTTTCCACACATTATAGTATAACTTATCTAGTCTAATTTTACAACCTGAAGATGGCCCACATGTAGGGCCAAAACATGTAGTTGTTAGAACCCTCATAACAATAATAGAGGTAATATAGTTGTGTTTGACAGTGTGTATTCTACACTAAGCTCCTTACCATTGTATAAAAAACACAACGGGATGACACACATCAGAATTACAGGGATACCTTAGTACTCAAGACAGTGTAGCCTTGAAGATATTGAATATATCAAACTTTGTAAATAATGTCCCAGACTGTTTTAAGTAAATAAATATATGTGCGCTCTTCCTGAATTGTGTACTTTTTTTTCTTGGCAGTTGCCATTGGTACCGTAATATAACTTATTTTCTTTTGAGGATCTTGAGTTCATGGAAAACATAAGAAAGATTCTGAACTTCAGAAAGTGTTACTGGTACATCAGTGAGTCATACAGCATGGTCTGTGGTGTTGGACTTATGGATTAGATGCTGCAACTGTTTGCAGAGTTTTGACATTTTGCTGACCATGCATCTCAGTATAAACTTAGCAATTAACCAACTTAATGCACAAGATCTTCTTTTATAATAAGTTTATTATATGCCTCTACGTGTTTCGAGCGCTATGCGCTCATCATCAGGAGGTCAAAATTGTATTACACAGCATCTGGTATCGTCACACCTGTAGGTGGCCGTCCTGTGCACAGGTTGAGAGCGGACTCCACTCTCAACCTGTGCACGGGACGGCCACCTACAGATGTGATGATACCAGATGCTGTGTAATACAATTTTGACCTCCTGATGATGAGCACATAGTGCTCGAAACACGTAGAGGCATATAATAAACTTATTATAAAAGAAGATCTTGTGCATTAAGTTGGTTAATTGCCAAGTTTCTTTGCAGAGGTTATGAAGATGCATCATAGTGAACTTTTGAGAGAAATTTTATATAATTTGTAGTGTTTGAGATCAACCATGGAGCTACAAGTATCAAAGTTGAATATATAGAGGTATGACGATGCTGTTAATTTTATCTGGTTAAATTAATGTATGATTGAGAGAAGATCAAATGAAATATGTGAAACTGTAGAATACAAAATAAATTAAACCCATTCTGCAGCACTGTAGTCCTAGTAAGTTTCTGAATCAAGACAGAGGGAATAGACTTGGCTAGGAAGTCACTGAACACTTTTACATGCTTTCTGGATTTCTTGTTCTACAGATAGTTCCTAACACTCCCATTGAATTCTTTGTTAGGGCAGTCCAGAAGAGACAGAGAAGAGGAGCGTGCTGGTTGAGTCTGCTAGAATTGCTCGTGGTCAGGTACTGCCACTTAGTCAACTGTCATCAAGTGTGGCACAAGCTGTAGTGTTTCCTGGAGGCTTCGGAGCTGCAAAAAATTTGTTAGTATTACTGAAATGCATATCCCAAGTGTCACTGTGAGTTGAATTTATCTGTATGCTCGTCTCGGTGATGTCTTTAACAATTTCCTGTAAGCTACGAAATATACACATAGCATAACAGTTCTGGCAAATTTGCTCTATTGCTGCCTTTCTATTTTCGGTTTGTGAACATTGAATTTTGATGATTTCAAGTACAGCTTGATAATTGCAAGTATTTTAAGCCTCTCCACTTTTATCACAACACACACTATAATTTTCTGCTTAACTTGCCAACAGACCTACAGTTGCCCTTAATCATAGTACCTTCACCAGGATATGGAGAATGTGTAGTGTGTGTAATAACAGTAATAACAATGTAATAACAGCCTCATAGTCTTATTTTAATAAGGTCTTACTTTAAAATGATGTTTTCGTTTGCTTGGTGTGACACTCCCAGGAGCAAGATTTGTGACAAACTGTGCACTGACTTTATTCCTAGCCACCAGTGGAGACACTTATGCAAACAGAACGTAAATAGCTTTGACTGCACTTTCTTTGACATAGGCCTGCTTCCACTTGTCCTATTGGTATGTGCATCGTCACCCGTTTTCCTGCTAACACCAGTTGAAAGCTTGTCTGTTTTATGCCAACATTTAATGATACTGACTATGAAAACTCACACTCAGCACCCATTTTGAACTGCTGAGAGTGACAGTAAAGGTCACACATATCAAAATATAATTATGTCAGAAAACATGGTTGCATGAGCTATGTAACTGCTCAGAAGATAGCTCCACCAATTAAATCAGTAGGGTACTAAGTAGCTAATTGGATCTATTATATACACAGGTACAGTGTTATGAAACATTTACAGCGTACTTGTAATGTGGACAAATGTTTTGAGCTGCATTAATGGCACCAGTCATTTATTGACTTCTGGTAAATAAACTTGGAGGTCAGTTTCATATGTATTGTGATGTTGCAGGTGATTGAATGAGAAATGGAGGAGGTGAAAGGATACTTCTAAGACCTCCTGTGCTCATAAAATATCTTTTATTATTAATCAAGTGGAAAAATGTGAGCTTCAAATTCGTCTTTCTCCGTGTCTTTTGAGAGTTCCTCCTTGTCGTATCTCCAATACCCCAAATGCAATTCTTTGCACTGTTGCAGGTCTCTGTCAGGCTGTACTCTTACAGCAGGGGCATGAATAGCTTCATAGTCCTTCTGCACCCATAGTAAGCTATAAAATGTTCTGTGCAGTCACAGAAAGTGCAATTCTGCGTGCTATTGCATGTTTCTATCAGGCTGTACAGTGTGTCAGGAACTTGAATAGCTTTAAGCTGTAACATGTTCAGGTATAGTCAAAGAAAATGCTTTTACATGTTCATATCAGGCTGAATGATGACAACAGGACCTTTATTTGCTCTACATTCCATCAGCACCTACTGTAAACTATAAAATGTCCCTGTACAGTTACAAAAGAATTCACAAAATGTTCCCTTGGCTGCCGTTACATTTTTTGAAAACTTTAATATGCGAACACTGTGTGGATAGAACTGCATTTTAAATACTACATGAGATCTCAGCATGTCATTACCCACTTTAGACACCATGGATTATGCCACTGCTGAAAATGATGTGTGTGATTATATCAGACATAAAGATACATTTTGTCTGGTAATGCACTGGCAAACAAACTAGGGATGAATGTTTATGTTTTGGCAGGAGTGACTTTGCTGTTAATGGTGTTTCTTGCACAGTAAATGAAGATGTTGTGAGAGTGTTAAAGGATTTCCATAAAGCTAAGAAACCAATTGGTCTCTGCTGCATTGCTCCTGTGTTGGCAGCAAAGGTGTTAGGCAATGTTGTCATAACACTGGGCAAAAAAGGTAAGAAAAAGAATTGTTTGTTGTCATCCAACAGTTCAAGGAAAAGTTGGTTCATGGGTTATGTAGTGATTCTTTGTTAACTACAGTAGTTATGTAGCACTGAGTGACAGGATGATTATGCATGGCGAATTATGAAGGAGAGAGTGGAATTGGATATAGTCATGGGCTGTGTTACAAGTCAGTGCCCCAGCGATCATCTGGAGGAATTTAGGGAAATACTCAGCCTTAAATAGTGTTGTGACTGAGTTTTGAACCAGGTATCTTGTAAATATGGAACAGAAGTGATGTTTCATACTTGAGGACAGAGGGTTGGGATTTTGGTAATAGAACCTGCAGGTTTTAAGAATAAGGAAATTTTATCTGGACCATAGAAATGACATTTTAATTCTTGGAGAGGAAATTAAAAATTAAAGCATTTAGTCACTGGAAAAAATGACAAAATTTAAGTTCCAGGGCCAAGAAAGATAAGTATTAAGATGAACTGAAAAGCAAAGTAAATTTAGGAAATTCTTTTTATAGTTTTTGCATCTTGATCTTTTGCAATGTTTCTGAGAGTTGCAAAACTTTTTGTACGCTCTCTGTCCCACACTTTATACATGCAGACACAAATCACAAATGTTAAACTATCCTTGTAAATGGCAGTACATTAAAGTTTGTTATCTTCTAGGTTATGTCAGTACGTAGAATCCTATTCATATTAGCAGTGTGTTGGAGGAACCTTCTACCCATGTCTACATCTCTCCCCTGAAGATGGAGGTGGTTACCATATAGTTTTGTGTGTTGTTGTACCAGTGTTGCTCATGAACTAGCTCCATAACTAAACAATGTATGATGTACAGAACAGATTCCTTGCAGTGTTACAAAACTGTGTGGTGTCATCACTTACAGTAATCTGCATAATCTTCAGTGTCTGGTAGTCTCAGCTGCACAGGCATTAAATGTTTACTGCTGTTCTGTTATTGCTGACAACTGTTTAATGAACTGAGCTATCACTGTGGTGTCACAGAGATGTGTGTTGACACATCCTTTCATTTCTGGAATCTGAATTAAATGATATGTAAGAATAATTCAGTGTTTATACAATATCAGTTCAGAGGTTATTTATACAGGTCATAAAAGATTATTTTCTGAAAATTCTAAAAATGTTATGGCTACTCAATGTGTGTAACTGTCATTGCAATCTGACCTTTGTCTTCCTAATTGTTAGCAGAAGTTGTAATTAAAATGACTGGAATGTAGAAATAAAAAGAATGTTAGTTTATAGCAAATTATAAGGTATTCTTATGAATCCCAGTGTGTATTATACTAGTACATAATATCTAGAGTGGTCACATTTTCGCGGTAACAGATTTGACAATTATTAAACACTTTAAGTATTCATTTTATTGTTTTACAGATGATGGTAAGGGGAAATGGCCACATGCAGGTGCCATTGATGCTGCCTGTGCAATGGGTGCTAATATTGTGGAAAAGGTGAGAGTAGTTACCTTTCTGTTTCACATCTGCCAAAGCTTTCAAACATAGCCTCCCTAATCTATAAATCAGTAGGGAATAAAAAGGAACCTCCAATTAGTCTGCAATGGAAAGCTGTCCAAACTGAATGTACTGTAACTACAGTGCCCAATTCACTAAGTAAACAACAAATAAGTATGGACCAGATGATACTCAAGTTCATAGTGGAACAAGTGTGACTGTTAATGATCATATAGGTACTGTGAAGAGAATCCAAATGACCATATTCTCTGTTATGAAGAAGACAGTGTAGGGAAATTGAGTTGTTACTTGTAAGACTATTGTCTTTTAATGTTGGTGACACTGTTAATAAAGTAGTTCCTATCTAAGATGGCAAATTCACTTTGGTCCTCCGGGCTAGATGTGTTAATGGAAGAATTTGCGAGATAAGTTCGCAGCTCACGTCAAAAGAACTACCAGAAGAATGTATCACAAGGAGCATTTTAAGATATAAAGTTAAGTGTGCTCATCGAGAAAGGAAGTGAAGTGTGAACTACGAAGTTGGTGGAACATTCTGACTCCGTGGTGTATGATAAGAAAGAAGGAAAATCTCCACCACATTTCATGCATGAGTGTGCCATCTGTTGAGTAAAAATATCAATTGAAACAAGTGTCAGCTGTCAGTGACTCAAGTTAGGAGAGACTGCCAGCTGTGTCACAGCGTCTAAAGTATGTCATATGCATCATTGACAATGACTGAGCACAAAATACCCAGGTAAGACAAGCGATTCCTACAAGATTGATTTCTTCCTTCCTTAACTTAATTTTTTTTCCCCTATTACACAGCTTCCACATCAATATGGATGAAAAAGGTAAACAATTAATACACATTTGTGCCAACATAAAGAGTGCATTCACAAGGATGGAGAGATTTGTAGACAACTATGCTGTAGATCCAAGGCCTGAGCAGTTAGATTTGAGACTTAAATTAATTAATGAAAACTGGGAAAAATACAACAATGTTCAAGATGAATTAGAAGAATTGGGTCATGACAGTAATAATCAACAACAGAATGATGAAATGGAAGAAAGGTACTGTTACTTGACTGGATTCATACAAACTAAAATGAAAGAACTTGAAGTAGCAGAAGCCCCTGAGCTTAATGTTACCACTGAGCCGTCTGTAAAAGTAAAATTTCGCAGTTATCAGTACCTAAATTTAGTGGCAACTTGCAAGATTGGGTTACATTTAAAGACACGTTTTTATCTTTAGTAGGTGATAGTACAACCATTCCCAACATCCAGAAATTTCGCTACTTGCTATCAGCTATTAATGGTGATGCAAAAAGAGTTATACAGCACAAACCTGTAAGTGAACAGGGCTTTAGAGTTGCTTGGGAGATTTTAGTTGAATGATATGAAAATGAAAGGCTTATCATCAATACCCACATTGACAATATTATGAAGTTACCTAGCTTGACATCTGAAAATGCGAGTCAGTTACGTCAGACAGTAGACACCACAAGGTGTAACTTAGAGGCGTTAAAGGCAATGAAACAAAACGCAGATAGCTGGGATATGATTATCATTTACACTTTAGTACATATACTGGATAACAAAACAAAAAAGGAATGGGAACTTCATATTTCCAACAAGGAGTTGCCAACCTTACAGCAGCTATATACCTTTTTGGAACATCGATGTAGTGCCCTGGAAAGCGTATCAACTAAAATCAAAACAAATGAAAAAAGGCAAGCCAGTGATAAGAAGATGTCACAGTCATATGTAAGTGTGAAGTCTGTATGGATTAACATACTGTATCACAATGCGTTACATTTAAACAGTTGTCAAATGATGAAAAATACAAGATATGGAGGAGTAACAAATTATCCATCAGTTGCTTAAGTAACAAACACATGATAAAGGACTGTCAGTCTCATGGTTGCAAAATCTGTGGAAAATGGCATCATATGTTGATTCAAGAGAGCGTAGTAAGTAATGGAGGTCAAGGTTTGTCACAGCAGCAAGAGAATCTACAAGCTACATATATCAGTAAATGGATTAATGGAAAAGAATAAAGATGATGGTGATGATTAAGAAAATCACGTAACTTCAGATATTGAGGTTTAGCCACTGCATATTTTGAAGCCATTAAGAGTATCAGCATAAATTGCAGTTACCGCCTTTAGAGTGACTGTGAGCAGGGGGGCAGGAAGTGCAGTGATGTATAGGTCATACATTGGGAGTGAGGATGGCATATGGGTTCTGACACTGACCAGGGGAAAGGGGCCACATGGTTAGGAAAAAGAGTTAGAGAAAGAGAGATGAGGCCAGTTATTACTCGTATTGTTTCAGTCTTCATGGTCTAAAAACTGTAGTGGGGGTGCTGAACTGTTCCATTGCTGGTTTGTGATCTAGCTTTGATTATGTTTCTTGAAATTTTGAGGATATGAAAAGACTTCGATATCATCGTGCTCAGTAGGTAGCAAGAAACCTTGGAAGTCAGTGAGTTAACAAATCTATCATCAGGGATACATGAATTGGACACAGAATACAGTACTTTATTGTTTATTCGAGTCCACAAGCCACAAAATATCATCATGTATTCTGCAAATTAAGTGTTTATTTTAGATGTCTTGTATTTATTTTGAATTTCAGGATGTGAATGAGATTGCATTTGATGATAAGAATCTTATTGTGACAACTCCTGCATTCATGTATGAAGGACAGTTCTTTGAAATTTACAATGGCATTGGGAACATGATTAAGAAGGTGGTACAGCTCATCAAGTAGTACATCCGGTACAGCCGTGCTACTCGGTTATACAACAGCTATCGTAGAAGGTATTGTACTGTTAGGTCATGAGTGAGGTGTGGGTATGTTCGTATGTGTTGCCAGCACTCATTGACTAAAGTGAATGCTTAATGGGATGGTCATGGTTAGCAATTATTTCGTTTGTTTTATTGATGTAGCTCCATACTGAAAATTGTAAGATGAATTTAATTTTCGTTTGTGGTGGTACATTAAAGAAAGTTTTTGTTCAAGTGAGAAAGTTTTAGTGGAGAAAGAGGCATGTTCATGAGCAATGTAATGAATATATTAAGACTTGGTATTAAACTAGTTTTTATTGACTGATTTTTAAAAAACACCCCCAAATATGAAATTTCAGAATGTTCTGTGGAAAGATGTAAAAATATACACAATGCTTCTTTGTACTTCAATGTGGAGTACTCTTCATATATCCATAGAGTATGAGTACAGGTATCAAATTATCTATCATTGCTAATACATTTCATTGTAGATACAGTTTTTCAGTGTTTCACGTCAGCTTACCCCCACCTCTCAACATGAATCACCTCTAGTTCTGCAGAGCTTCAAGTAACAGTGTGTCTGTTATGTTGTAATGAACTATCATGGAATGTATAATTTTGAATTAGTCTGAAATATGCTACCATTAAATCTCTGAATCTGTAAGAAATGTATTGAAAACCCAGAAAGAACATATGTTCTTTAGCCCTTTGAAGACTAAAATTAATGTATTGTATATGACGATTCACTTCATACCTCACAGAGAACAGTGTGCTTCCATTATAAAGACCAATAAATTCTGCGTAAGAAAATAATCACTGTTTACTGTGGGTACCATATGGAATATGTGAGTACACTACATGGACAAAATGCAAAATTTTTAGTGTTAAAACTGGTGTATATATAGTAACCACTGGGATTGAAAGGGTTAAACATATATTATGGGTAGGAACTCATGCATCCAGGATCCTTATCTGTGTACAGGTGCATAGAAAGTGAACAGCAAAGTGATTCAGGTCAGGGTAGAGGTAATGGAATGCTACTCAAATAAATGTGGAAGGATTTTTAATGAAGTGTTACAGTAATAAATCACTTATTCAGAAAGACATCAGTTTTTTTATTCATTCTGTGTGTATGATCTGGCTATAGTTTTTATTTTTTATTCATCATCCTATCTACAAAAGTCAACAAAAATAATACAACAGTTAAACTCAGTCATACAAGACTGCCGACAGTATGATGTTTCGTGTTTCTAATCAACCATTTTCTGACCCACAGTGAACACAGTCTGTATCCATGTTAAGGCCAGCTGTTTAACGCTGTTTGGGAAATAATGTATTTATTGTGAGACACATAGAAACACATAAATGTACTGTGTAGCAAAATGCAGAACTTCTTAATGTTACAGCATATGGTTTAAATTATTAATAATGGGAAAATGATGTAGCATTGGTAACAGTGCTTGTATGGACTGGAATTGATGTTGTATAATGCAACACTGATATAGTTCCCAGCCCCTTGGAAATGACCTAGGTGCGGTAGGGTTCTTAGGGAAGAGCATAAATTCTGTAGAAAAGTTTTAATACTGGTTATTAGGAAAATATAAAATAAAATTTTCTACTAATTAGAATACATCAGAGCATGGTATTAGACCTTGAAGAGTGTAGCTGTAGAAGTGTGAATGAACATTTGACTGTTAACACAGTCAGTGATTGTGGGTATTGTAATGGTACCCACCCTCCATACAGGCTCCATCCCCACCATGGCTGGTTTCATACCTTAAAATTCAGATTTATTCTCTATAAAACAAAATGTGTCAATGTAAAATACATTACTAATTTCTTCAAACCCAGAATTTATTTTTGCCCACCGACAGGATAATTAAAGAATGTAGCCTTTTGGCATAAGATGTCATAGAGCCTGGTTTAAATTTTACAATGTTTTAGTTGAACTTGCTGCGTCTGTCTCCATGGTAGCAGGCTTCAAAGACAGTGGCAAATGTTTTCTGACAACATGGCACCACATTCCATTCACATCACATTTGCAGGTCATGACATGATAATCTCATGACTCAGATGGTCTTGTTTCAAACTTATACATTTGTCTGTGATGGATATCAAAGCAAGTAATACAAGCAATCTATCCACAAGAAAAGGCTGGGCTGTCCTGATAATATTTTGCACTTTCAGCTTGCAGTTAACAGGCTTTTCATAAATGCATTACTTATGATTCCAGTCCATTGGTTTTTAATTCAAACAGCATGTTTGAATTTGGATAGTTCACATACTGGTGCATACTGTATTTTGAATGTATATTGTTCAAGTAACTGGTTTTTTAGTAATTTTGCAGCCATATTGATTTGTGCAGTGACGGTACACTGATATATTGGAATCTGGGTAGGTTCACTTGTTCATACTGTACAGGTCTCTGTTACAGATTAACAGGAGTGAATATATTGGTATATTCGATGCAAATTTTTTTTTTTGTTTGCAGGAAATGATACAGTTTCCTCAGTACAGCATTTAAAAAATGCTGTGTTTTAAGAGATGATATGTGAATTTCAAGCAGATTACAGTAATGAATGCTACATATTGTGTAATGCAATGTGTGTAATGTAAATTTTTAGTTTTTGTAACAACTGTGGCATTACAGCATTGTCGGTGGTTGTCAAATGGGAAATCATGGTTATCCAGGTTTTATATTGGAATAGTTAATTTATTTTATTTTTGCCCTCTTATGATGTTACATTTTAAAGAGTTAAATTTCTGAGTACAAATAGCTTCATTTTCATGGAATTCATTTTCCCTGTTTTGCATGATTTAAAATTTGAGAACCAGTGGGAATGAACTATTAATTATGTAAACTAGTTTTCCACTGACTGACTTACACTTCATCATGAAAGCATCAGCTGAACTTCTTGCTTCCTTGAAACCATACTGATTATGACGTTAGGTACAGAAAATTCTTCACAGTGTAAATTGTTTATTGAAACCATGGGTTTTTGGCCCACCAGTATTGTATTTTGCAGCCCACAAACACATTTTTATATTATGTATATACTATAAGAATTTCATAATAATTTAGACAGTTACGTATACCACATATTGTTATTTTTCTATGTGCGGCCTGTAAACTAGCCCACAATAATGGATGTGGCCATTTGCCATAAAAAGTTTGGATGCCCATGATTAAAACCGTCATGTTGGTTGGTATACATCAACTTAACAGTGTTGGTACTTACACTAAAGCTCCCGTATTTTTATTACGTACCTATTCAACCACAAAGGAACAAATTTCCTCCGTTCATGTTTCAAATTCCCATGCCACATTATATTTGTGACATTCTCTGTGCACCAAATGTTGAATCTGCTACCTCTAAATAAACCAGTTTGTGGCAATCTAATTCTTCAGGTACAGTCTGGCAAGATTGCAGATTTTTAGGTCTTATGTCGTTATTGCGTGATCATCATCTGCCATTTAAAAATAGTCCTCAGCAACCTTTACAGAATGATAGGAATTTCAGTTGCAGAAAACTGTGGAAGAGTTTCATTTTAGAATACAGGCAGGTGATGTACAGGCTCTCAAAGGACACAACGCATGTCTTAATATCAATGTTATTCAGATTCAGCTTAGTGCTAGAAGGGGTTCATATAGATCTTTTGGATCTGTTGATGGGGATGTGGCCTTTATCTTCTTAATCTTTTGTTTATTGAATTTATCTTGAAATGCTGCAAGTTTCAGTTTAGCAGCTGACACTGTGCTAGAACCTTTCTTCTCTGGCTTTTCAGATGATGGTATCACAGGTGTCTCTTCCTCAGGCACTGTTAGTATTTCTTGGTCTTCGTGATCCAGCATCTTAAGTTGCTCAATAATATTCTTGGGCTTTGAGTCTCCAGGTACTGAGCCTTGCTCATCATGTCCATCATCATACCTGCTACTGTTCTTATTTACATAGACAACAACATACTCTGAGAACGAAGATTTTGTGGGAGTACTAATATCCGCAAAATCACGGAAATTTGCAAAGAAGTCAGTACCACGATTATGTTGTGGTCTTGGGTTGGTGGCTCCTCCTCCATTGTAGAAGGCTGGTCTTCCGTGCCCATTGTTGCTATGATAGTAGGGACTAAAAAATTCGTTATTACCACTCCCTCCATAAATATTGGCTTCCGCCTGGTCGTCATCACTGTAGAAGGTTCCACCTCGGATCACTCCAAAGTTTCCAGAACCCAGGAGATTGTTAGAATTGGTTTCAGCAGCAGCTGCAGTGTGTACATATTGGTTGTCCCGGAATGATCCTCCCCCAAAACTGATGGGCTGGAAACTGTTGTGCTGAGGTCTCAACAGTGTTGGTCGCGGGCTGTGGGCTGGTTCCTGGAAGACTGAGGGCCGGGAGTGACCAAGTGGGGAAGGTGCAGGGAAGATTGGTGCAAAAGAGGGAAAAAAGTGCTGACCCATGCTGATGCCATCCTCTTGCTCTCTGCTGTGTGTAGTAACTGCTTCCTTGTTTTCTTCATGAATGCTGCTGTGCTTGTCATCTGGTTCCACATACTTGTGACTGTTATCACCATAACCTGCATCAGGTTCAGCTTCTGTCGTCTCTGATGAATTCTTAGTTTCTCTTCGTGTGCGAGCCAAAGAACTGACACCAGTATCACTATCTGCCTGGAGCTCTTCTTCTGAGTGGGCAGACACAGCAGGGTCCTGTTAAAAAATAGGCAAAACTTTTATCAGTCCACATTACATACACAATATTATCACCAACTTGTTGCACAATGTTTTTGTTTGTTATTAATTACTGCTCCAAAATTTGTCAGTCACAGCTCTTAGCCATCTTCAGGGAGCTCACAAGTTTATCAATGTGTGCATCTTATGTCTCAACTTATGTGGCAAGATTCTACATATATCATTAACATTTTAATTAAAACTAAAATATAAAAATCCTTAGAATCAATTGATGGTTAAATACAACATAAAATTATTTAATATTACTTAAATTATTACATTGATAGAAGTTACTCTGTCCAAACATCTGTGTTTTAGCCTTGCTTCAATTGAAATACATCCTGGAGTCAAGCTTCAGGTACTTCATGTTCAGGCTATGCATTACATTCATATACATTTCAAGCAGAGGTTTCAGAAAGGGCCTGTATTATTTATATGCCTTCCTAATTCTCGACTGAATGAGGAAGGAAGGAAGGAAGAGGTTTGCAACTTTTCCTTGGAACTTCTCGACCCCAAAACAATGCAGTGAGATATAATCATAAGTTTACATGAGTCTTCGTGTAAAGGCCTTGTTATTTTTGGTAGATTTTAACCAAACTTGGATTTCTTCGCAAGGTTTTAGTGAAGAAATGCCAGTTGGAAACGTCACGGAAATATGCCCAGCGGGAGGTGCGTTCGATTTGAACAGAGTGGGAGGGAGAAGGTATGAGGAAGCAAGCGGTCGCGTTTTTTAAGTTTTCGTACGCGCTTAAACGTGGGTAGCAAAAAAAAAAAACTGTGGAACCGGAAAAGAACCGTCGATAGGTCGCGCGGAAAGGGATGAAGTCTGCAGTCGATTATTGACTATGGTTCAGTGCGACCGTCCGAGAATGGATAAGTGTTGTAATAGTTTCAAAGTGAATTAAATTGGAAATTTGTGCGTATAAACCGGAAAAATGAACTTAAAAAGTGGGAGGACGTCTTACGCGTGAACCTTATGTGCGAAAAAACATAATGTTCTTATGGGTGTTTTGGCAGGTCTTAAAAAATTGTGCTTAAATAGGAAAACCTTTTACCCGGGAAACATTTTACATCCAAGAGGGTCACAGTCTAAATTGTCATCAGTTTGAAAACATTGAATATCGTATTGCATTAATGTTTTTACTTAGCCAACGTGACAGAGTGAGCGGGAATAATTAAGTGATGGGAGTTGAGCCAATTGTGTACAACGAGTGTAGATTTTTTAACCTCCATTCCAAGAATTATTCATTTTTATGCAAAGACATTATCTGTTTTCTTCACCTGTCTGCTAAACTCGTCTCCTTGTTCTTGGCGTTGTTGCTGCTGCTGTCTCTGAAAGGACAGCCTTGTGATGGCCACTGTTACATGTGGGTGACTCCTGTAGCCATCTTCCACTGCCAAACTCTCGTGTGGAACTGCTGAGGAAGAAATGTAATTATCCTTTGTTGTGAAGTAGTAGTAGCAATGTAGTTGAGGGACTTTATCCCAAATTGCAGTGACAAAGAAGGGAGGCAACAGACACAACTTTTGTATTGTAATGATATTATGAAGTGGCAAGGTGTTACATTCATCCATTTAGTAGTCTGTCTTACGACAGGCCCAAAGCCTCTTCCAAATTGAGCTCTCCACATAGTGTGATCTAGAGCTTCCTCCTTCAAATGTGAGTATCCTTTCCTTTCCTTAAGGTCATCCAGTAGCTTCCTACATTTTCTTCCTCGTCTTCCTGTCACTTCTATACCTCCTTGTATCTTTCCTTCAATAACCCGTTGTAGTAAGCAATTTCTACGCAAAATGTGGCCAATCCAGCGAGCCTTCCGTTTCCTTATTTCATGTAGGATATTCCTCTGCTCCTTGACTGTCAGTAATACTTCTTCATTTCTCACATGATCGTTCTAACTGATCTTTTCCATCCTTCTCCAGCACCACATCTCAAAACTTTGCAGGTGTTTCTGATCTACTGCCCGAAGCGTCCAAGTTTCAGCACCATATAAAGCTATGCTCCAAGCTTCTTCCTCAATTCCAAGTCCAATGTGCTGGTAAAAAGAGCTCTCTTCTTGTTAAATGCAGCTTTAGCCATAGCAGTTCTAATGTAGAAGGTGTTACATATGTTTCCAAATGCATTCATTACAGTATTTATTCTTCTGTATTGAAAGCCTGTCTCCGCAGTGGTCTGGGTTAGATCCCAGGCCAGTCCATGTGGGATTTGTAGTAGACAAAGTGGCAATGGGATAGGTTCTTTTGTCGGTTTTGGTTTTTCTCGTGTCAGTATAATTTCATCGGTGCTTCATATTCATATTTCATTTATCTACCACTGTTGTTATATAAGGTTAGCAATTGATTGTCATTAAAGAAAACGTCTGTCACTGCTCTCTTCTTTGACACGCAAAATTATTGCTCCTAGCTACACGGCATACAAGTACTAAACATAGTGTAAAGGCATACATTGTTTTTCTTCCTTACAGTTTATTATACGTACCATATCAGAAATGGTTTGATTGGAAGTATGGATCTTCTCATTAATTGCAATATGTTGTGGCGTATGGTTTAGGATGGCATCCCAACTACATAACTTCCAAACACCAGTGTATATTACTGTTACTTGCGGGTAATGGTGCCTTTAAGTAGTGGCAGTGATGGCTCGTACCGTTGGGTTACCCGGTACCTACTTGTGCAGTCTTAGAAGCCGCGGAATGAAGGGAAGAGAGGGTACCTTATGATTAGGGGGGGGGGGTTATATTTTAATAGTATATTACTTAAGGACGACAATAGTTTATAATTCGCTAAATTTCACACTCTTCTACGGTATGGTGATTCTTATTGCTTTAAAGGCTCACATTAATACTGAAGCTGCAGTCGGAATGAAGGGAACTTCAGCGTACTAAAGTAACGCAACACACTTTGTGTAATGTAAAAGTAACAAGCATGGAGGGTTGTGCCAACTGTAATAATCGTACATCATCACCATTCTGGGAAAATTTCGGTATACAAAAAGAAATACGGAGGGTGAGAAATGAGAAGTCAGGAAAGAAACGAACGCCTGCGATTCCACTGTTGGCAGGAGTCTGATAGGACAGCGATTCAGATCACTACAGCGCTTAGCCAGTGTCGCCAATCACTATTGTTTGAGATATCAGTATTGGCAGCCGCGGTGCATTTCGACTAATGGTGATGAAATCGCTGTAACTGGCACATTGCTGCTCTGTAATAAAAACCTCCATTTATATATTTATGTAAATGTACATAGTGTGAGCATGGACCACTCACTTTGTGTCAGGTTTGACTCGTATTTCCACTTATTTTGCCAGTTTTAGGTAGTCTAGCCCTATGAGCCTCATATTTTATTCTGAGGAGTGAAATTTTATAACACACAATTAGGGTTTTTTTTTCCTCGGTTCGGGAATGACGATGTATTCTAGCTTCGAAGAGATTTGAATCCACGACTTAAACATGTTTGTCGTAAACTTCTTCCATATATATGAGATATTTTAAGTCCATTATTCATTTAAGTGCTCTTAATATGTTGTTGAACTGGAACGTTTCAGATTAAGACGCTGTACAATGCATTTTAACCTGCGGGTGGAGGCACATCAGTGGAGAGGCTGTTACAAAATGCTACAGTTGCAATGTGTAGCAGTATGGATGATCTGTGACAACTGGTATTGCGTAAAAATGTGTTTAGGTTACAAGTGAAGTACTGTCGCTCAAATGAAGGCATTGAATAGGAATTTGCCATGGACCGTTTCATAGTTCGGCTGCGCCAGGTTGGGTGTCTGAAACACACAAGTGTAGTTGAAAAGCCTCCTTGCATTTACGATACTTAGTCACTAAACTGATTTACTTGTATCAGTAGGTTTGTTAGAGGCTGTTTTATGCGAGTGTGAAACTATGTAAGTGAAGACTACAGACAGAACCTGCGTCAGAAAATAACGATAAGTTAAGAAGATTAACAAGAAATATGATTATGTGGGTGTCATGTAAACAGGAGACAAAGAACGCATGACAATTAGTTTGGAAATTTCGTGGTAAGAGACCTGGGGATAGATGGAAGGATTATATTAAAATGGTTGTTAGCGAAACAAGTTGTGAAGAAGAAAACTGGATTTACCTGATTTATGTTATAACTAAGTATGACTGGATTTTGTGCAGTGTCGTCGATGAACCTTGGGGTTTCATAGCAGCATAATTTTATATTAAGTTGGATGGCTGTTGTCCAAGAAAGGCCTATATTGTGGAGTTAATTAATCATGTTATAGCACTTCAGAAATAAATGAGTAAGACTAATCAAACCCCAGAACGATTGAGGTCACAGGAAGGTAATACGTTCGACTCCTCTTAGGGAGTCTCCGAACGCGTGGCAGTAAGGTGCAGACTCTACTGATAAAGGTGCAGTAAGCCAAACTTACGGTTGGCAGCTAATTTTATTCAGAAGAGTTTTTTTTTTTTTTTTTTTTAAATAAGAGCTATCAGGAATTCAACTACTCAGGAAAGACTGCCCTCCTAGTATTCGTTACCGTGTTTACAAAAGCACGCCGTTGATCCCTACGTTGACACCGATAATCCACTTGACTTCATACTTCCCCACCCCCCTTCAAGATCCATTTTAATACTTCTCTGCCATTTTCAGGTAGTTATTTGCATTTTAATTGTCTTATTTGAAGTTTTTGTGGTTCCCTTCATTCCCTGTACACAAATTCTGAGATAATTCCTTTTATATTTTATGTCCTACTTACTTCATTTAATTATTATTGTTCTGACTCCGACACTATGCATCTACCAAAATGTGATATAAAAAATTAAGACGATCATTTTAAAATGGCAACATAACCCCTTCAATTTAAACATTGTATCTATATTACCAGAGTAACTGTTGGTCTTTCCCTTTTCTTGGAATGAAGGAAAACCACGTTGTTCCATGTAATTTGTTCCTGGATTTCCGAGAGATTGTAAGGATGGAGTCAAGCGCGCTGGGTCGTCCACCTTTCTTGCGTCTGAAAACAAGAGATTTTTCAATGTCCGTAAAAACCATATGCAGTGATGGAAGCACAATACGTCCATTTGGAGGAGAAGCATTAACGTTAACCCATCTGTGTATTATGAGATCTTATTTCTTCAAAGTACTTAGACACAGGAATACTTGGGGAGTAGTATAAAACATGGATGTCAGAAACTTCATCCGTTGCCTATAGGTAAACATTTAAAATTTCGTAATGTCATACTCCTATTCCAACAGCGGCTGGTACGTTCTTGAAAACCGCGCGTTTTGTGTATGTTGAAGTACGTGGGAAATATCAGGTTCGGTTCTTCGTGATTGTACGTAGTTGCGCTCATCAAGACATATGTAAGTTGCATATTTCTGCACTACACAGAATTAAAAATTCAGTAATGTAAAAGGAATTTGCAGTAAGGTACTGGGTAAAGTAACACCGTCTAAATAGAAATATGATTGCGTGATCAGAATTAGGAGTAGTAAATATGCACCCTACGGTGACGACCAGAAGGGTGAGAGAGAGAGAGAGAGAGAGAGACCCTGAGGATCAGCGCAGAGGTGGAAGAAAATACAATTCCATGCAAAACCGTGTATAGACGAATTTTTATGTCGCAGCTGGAAGTTAGGTATGCAGAAATAACCCCTCGTTTAAACTTACAACGGGGGGATGTATGGGGTTTTGGTGTATTGGAATGAATTTTTTAATATGCATGAGAAGTTATGACTCGATGATTCTGGCTCGAGATGGAATCCAGTGGCGGAATCTTGTGAACACGGTACTAATCTCTTACGTTCATAAAAGGCGAGGAATCACATGGACACTCCTTCTTCTTGGATTTCGTAAGGTGGTTAATTAGCTATTTAGAAACAATGGGCCTACAATGTAAGAAGTGAGGGCTGCAATCGGGTTGAAGAAGAAGAAGAAGAAGAATGCTTTGGTGTCAGTTTTTAATAGGAGTATGTGTTTGTAGACACACCCTGTAAGTTTAAGGCCGTGTTCACATACATTCTTATTTATGAGTAGCTGCATCCCTGAACAACCCGCGAAATGCGATAAAGTTAAATAACAAAATTTTCTTCCATGTACTTAGTACTAAGAATAGGAATTACTCTCCTGAGCGGATGTGATTTAGTGGTAGATTTCATGACAAATCCTTTCTGTTCAATTAACTTTATAAGACACAGTGGTAAGGATATACCACCTGCTCTAACATTACGAAACTCTGTATTTTGACGACACAGTTTATTTATGTCGTTCATTTGATTCTCACAATAAATACCAATTATTTCTGTAAATATATTTAACTTATCCATCTTTCTAACGGAGGTGATCTATGTTCTCTGTGAGGTGGCAACTGGAGTAAAAGCGAGTATTCAGAGGATTAAATGTGAAGCTATCCAACCAAAGGAACCGTCGAATTTGGAATCAGAATGGCCTGCGTACACGTAAGAAGACAATGTTTAAATGGGGGGTGTTTCTGAATTTTGAAATCATACATAGGACAAACCGAAGTTTCATGAATCTGGTAAGGCCTGTGTTGGTATCAAATACATTGAGAAAGCAACACAGACCTTGTTTTAACATTGATATATCTGTACAGGGTGTATCAAAATGATTGGAGCGGTTTTGAAGTTGATTATATTCACAAGTATGGTGAAAAGAATTATAAATGCTAGTAGAAATGAAAGAGTAACTCAACAAGTTTATGACACATACCTACAAATGTTCGATGTATGCACCCTTCGTCACACGGCACACATCGAGGCGATAGTCCAATTCCTGCCATACTCTGCTC
>Ga0123357_10003024_pt1 | contig 19042 bp, 12 predicted proteins | sample TergutEmb28metaG_FD_89873 | JGI IMG/M metagenome (GOLD analysis project Ga0123357, IMG submission 89873) | Embiratermes neotenicus P4 segment gut microbial communities from Petit-Saut dam, French Guiana - Emb289 P4 | ecosystem: Host-associated > Arthropoda: Insects > Digestive system > Gut ...
GTCTTCCAGGTGTTCAGGTAGATCATTTTGTAAGAATTGGAGATAACTGTCTCCTGTCAGTCGGTCTTCGACAATAGCAGGGCCGATTAACATATCGTTAATAATGCCACACCAAACGTTCACGGAGAACCGTGTTTGGAAATTTGTTTCAACGGTAGCATGAGGGCTATCCTGCGCCCAATTATGACAGTTGCGGGTATTAGTAATACCGTTACGAGTAAGTAAATGTGGCCTCATCTGTAAATAAAATGTACGGCAATAACTCTCGATTATAGGATAACCAATGACAAAATTCCAGTCAATGTGCGTCATCACCTGGGTGCAGATGTACTGGCTGATGGTGAAATGGATACAATGGATACCCCACCTTCCCTTATTCCCGAAGTGTAGAGATAAGGAAACTGGACTATGGACGAGTCAGCTGGCAAAAGTAATGCTTGCAGTGCAAACAGTATGCCACCAGACGCCAGCTGTTCTGAAAGCGCGGTTCACATGAGGGCGTGTACAGGAATTAAAAATGCCCATAACTCCATAACCGTTCAAAATTGGACCCATGTTCTATGAACTTTTTTGCTTATAATCACTCATACTATCATATCCCAAAGTAGTGCAGATTCCTCCTGAATCACCCTGTATTTAAATGTAAATAATTTTGCAACAAAAAGTGCAAAATAAATTGCAGGAGTAAATATAAGTATACATTCAACAAATGTCCAAATTATGCAAGGGTACAGTATTTGAAATACATATAATTTAAAAGAAAATAATACTTTACATGCATGTGGCAGTTGATCATGTGTCTGCATACTGACAGCTTTTCTTCTTTAAAATTTTTTAACCTGTGGACCGAACAAAGATGTGACATGTATATTAACAGTACAGTTGTAAAAGCATTTTGAGAAATTTAGTCCTTCAACCACAATGGGAAATTTGTGTTGCTGGTTGCTCATATAATGACAGCACATAACATTTCAGATGATTGTCAGATTACAGGGGCTGTAATAAGCTGAATTGTACCTGCTGTACATCAGAATTAAAAGTGGCTGGCACTGCAAAATACAGGAACTGAATGATGACTCCTGGAACTGACAAGATGGTACTCAGCTGATGTATTATGAACACAGTAGCTGTAACCGTGGTAAACATGACTATTAATGTTTAGTTATTATAACTGGGCATGTTATTTCAAGTTGGTAATCCTTTAAACTTGAAATCTGGAAGTGCCCAGTGTAAACAATTGCTAGGAAATCAGGTATTATATATACATACACACACACACACACCAAGAATTGTCATTGATTTCTTCAGTCCCATATGTTGAATGGTGTGACAGTTCAACTGTTTCGAACATTTCATGAGTGACATGATTGAAAATATGCAGCATTAGATGGAGTGAAAGGGGCACGTGGGTTCTGTTCACCAGGCACCATGCTTATTACTACTAATAAACAATGCAGTGGGCCTTTTTCACTAGTACTTCTTGTACTGTGACAGTCATTTTGGGTTCAGTTGTCTGCCTGAGCAGGTCATTGGAACATGTGCTTTATCAGAGGAGATGTTTTCTCCTTCCATGGTGTGACAACTCTGCTTTTGGGACTTGCCTCCAGTCAAAGCTGTTGTCAGTTTGTCATACAGCTGGTAGCAGCAGGCATAGGGCTATCAATTCTGGTACATAAGAGATTAGTGTGGTGAACTCTCAGACAGAAATTGTGTAGCTGGGTGGATGCTGCATCATGGCAGAAACATCTGAAACCTTATATACTTTGAGGCAGTGTTTTTTTGTTTAAATTAAATTTAAAAAGTGCCTATTCTCACTCTAGGACAGAAAAAGGGGTTCTGATACTCTTTGACAGCAGATAAATTTGACAGTGCCCTTGTCTTTGTGTTACAGAATAAAAAGATTTGATGAAGTTGCTGCCTCATATTCTGACAATACTGTTGGAATAAAAACACATGCATGTCATGTCTTGTACAGGTGACTTGAGTACAGTCAACACTCTCTGGCTACACCATATTGACACTAAAATAAATGTCTTTAAAATAAAATAAAAATTTTAAAATAAATGTCTTTAATGGTGACTTTTGTAAGTTAAAGTTATGTTATTATTACAGCAATATGAAGAGTGTTATTGTATTGTATATCTGTAATTGATAACATATTTACTTGAATATAAGTTGACCATCCAAAGAAGACTTGGGTTTTTCTGGGAAAATATGTATATAGATCATGTTTAACTTTGCTTGTAATTATAATGTGACCCCACCAGTATTCATATGATGAAGTAGGAAAATTTCATATTTGAACAGTATTTGCTCTTGCTTGAGGTCTAAATTCTTAGCAGAAATTCAACACTGAGGAAACTATATACTGTGACCATATTTACTCTAAAATATGTATCTTAAATGCACTCCTTACTAATAATGAATATGATGAGTGATCCATAGTATCTGAGGAAGGGACATAAGCAGGCTGGACAAGTTTAGAATTTAGGCCTTTTGGGTTGTCACACCATGTAGTCTTGAATGTGGATCCTAGTAAGAACAACAGACTTACTTCTTCTCCAAACCATCAGACTGGTCCTGTGGCCCATTGAGCCTCCTAGTCTGTGAGTACTGGGGGACCTTTACCTGGTGGTAAAACCTGTAAACACATGAAGCTAACCACTCATCCCCATCATGTGCACAGTGGAGCCCTACTTCTACCCTGCATGTCTTCATGGCATATACAAGCAAAAATTTACAGCTAGATGAGTAACAGAAGGACAAATGACACGTTAGGGGGGAGAAGTACAAGGGATCCTTAACGGAGAAGTCAAGTCAGTGGGCACTAACAGGCTATGACTTGTCAGTGTTTAGAAAAGACTTAATATGAACTGTGTACCCCTAATGTGCCATCATATAGAGTCAGATCCTCCACTCGTGTATTTTCAAAGTTCTTCTATAAGATGGTAATGTAAGAATATATTTATTTTCAACTAATGGTGCATCTCTTGGTTCATGTAGTTTATTAATTCTTCAACATGTTTCAGCTGTAACAATAGCCAACTCCAGGGAGACTGATAACACAGAGGAGCATTTGATGCTAAAGCATATCATTGATTGTACTTGGTATGTAATACAGTATAAAATTAAATGGTTGAGATGCATATATTTGATATTAAATAATTACTAAAATTAGGTGAAACTTGCACAATATTTTTATTAGTGTCTATTTATGTTTCTTTGCATCCAAACATCCAAAAGCAAATTGTTCTCTTCAGTCCTAGTTGGATCATAAATCCAGTGAAGTACAAATGATGTATACTCGACCATAGAACATCCTGTACTCCTGTCAGAGAAGTGATAAAATGCACATTAGCCAACAGATGTGCATTTCGTTGGAAATATATTCTTATGCACATCTATTGCACAGATGTATAACTGCAAATTGGAAATGAAAAATAAGCACATGCTTGGATAAACATTTGGAAGTTTTCTGTAATAGTAATAATATGTATATTCCTTTTTCATGAATTGTCACTGCCCTACCCACTAATATTACTGCATCACTATTGGTAATGAAAGAAGTTTACATGCTTGGATAAACATTTGGAAGTTTGCTTTAATAGTAAAAATATATTCCTCTTTCATGAATTATCTCTGCCCTACTCACTAATGTTGCAGCATCACTATAACAAAGAGTTATCTGTCAGTCTCTTTCACTCCAAAAGAAATTTCATTGGTTTCAGCTTCTGTATTTAATTGTACAGCTATGAGGTGTGTTAATAGGCATGACAAATCCTGGTTTTATGATGCACATGAACATGCACAAGCGTGCAAACAACACATGGCTTTTAATGTGCCTGAAGTGTAATTAAAGCAAAAGTGCTAAGAAAAGAGGTAGAAGTTGGATTGCAAGTAAAAACCATTTAAGCTACAAAATTTGGCAGCTTAATTTTGTATAGAACATACATATCTGAATTAAAATGTGCAAGTAAGGCATGAATTTGCATTTCTTCATATCTACTCGTATTTAGCAATTGATGCCAATGTGCCTTTAAACCTACATTTTTATTCATGCACCTCAGATCAACAATAACATTACAGGCCAATTTCAAAACATGTAGCCTGTAACAGACAGCCTGCCTTCAAACATTACTGCCATAAGACAAATAGTTTTGTAAATGTCTCCTTGCTCCTTACCTCCACCTTTCTCACATGCTTACACTTTCCTGCAGATGGAGGAATCAGGTTCCTCTGAAATGTTGATAAATTTCTGGCAGGCTAAACCAGTGCTTCTCCAGTTGATGTTATGCAGAGGGTAACCTGGTTATATGTGCAATTATCATAGAATTACACGTATAATGGTTTTTTATAATTAAATTGGAATGACTAATTACTCAAATTATTGTAAATGTATTTAAATAAAAAAATTTATGATTTACACTGTGCAACAAAATGTTGTATCCTGTAACAGAAATTAAAACAAATTTACTTAGCAGAATTTGCAGGAACATCAAACTGGCATTTAAATTATAAGATTGGCTGTCGTTTAAAAAAAATTATTAAATTGCTGTGGAAGCAGAACACAACATTGAACTTGCATGAATTGAACGAGGGGCCTTGTCACTTGTTGCTTGTACTGAATTTCCGGAGAAACCCTCTTCACTGCCCAGCAGTAATCAGCTAACATGGCAGCACTCCATTTGTGCCTGTATGCATTCTCCATCGCCGAGATATCCTGTTGAAAATGCACGACATGTTCCATCACTTGTGGTACCACAGTTAACCAGAACAGAATCCCAAGTGTTCACAGAGGAAATGCGTCTTGAGTGACAAGTTACAACCAAGCTTCTCATAAGAAGGGGAAGATCCTCCATAAGCTTCCTGAAGTTGACACTTTTACACTTTCTAGAAAACCCGTCTCGTCATGTCAAAAGGCACTTCAAGCTGCCTTCTCGTCATCACTTAAAGTGAGATTGAATTGAAGGTCTCTGATGAGCTGACGTTCCTGGGGGCCAATGAATACACCTGCCTTAATGTTCCCCATTCTAAGCCTTGAGAATTTCTCACACAAGAATGGGAATGCTCGGCCATTTCTCTCTTGTGCCTTCACAAAAAGGTCATGAGACCCAATTTAATATGGAGAAGTGGAAACAACATGGATCTACAAAAGGCTGATGAGCAACATTATTTGTTTCAGGTGAATGTGATTTATGTAGAGGCTGGCTTTCTTGGTGTAGTAACTACTTTTGGCATGACAATCACATTCGAATTCTTTTGTAACCCTTTTGCAGTCCCATCAAAATGGCACTTACCTTCAAATCACTGCAGATGTGCCAATGGAATGTCTTGTGGTTCACACAGCTGAGAATTTCCTTCACATTTTCATATTTCTCCTTCTTTGGTTGGTACAGGCAACAGGGATTGAAGGCAGTATGTTTCCCTTGTCCAACAACATTGCTCTCAGGCAATGCATGGAAGAGTCTATAAATAGTCGCCATTCTTCCAGATTGTACCTGATGCTCCTTATTGCCATCAGACCTCAACATTCTTACAAGCACTGAGTTCACGTTGTGTTATAAAGAACTATTCAAAATGTTTTTGGTGGGAGCGAAATGCGTTCACTTTTAGTGTCATCCAGAAGATTCCACTGTTGAAGTCTTGAAGACAACAGTTTTGCTTTATTCTTCAACAGTTGTAGGGCTCTAATGAGGTCCAAAAGTTCTTGCAGCATGATCTTGTGTGGTTCACCAGAGGTTATGTTCAGGAAAAATTACAGATCTCTTGAAGCAGATGGCTGCAGTGTTTCTTCATGTGTATCCTCTTCTGCCTCATCACAATCTAGGGAAATATGTTGGTGGAGAGGGGGGTTTCTGGAATAGGCAGACCTTCACAGTGAGGCACTGTGCAAATAGCTGATGGTATATTTGGGTACTACATTGCCCACTTTTTCTTCTTGGTAATCCCTTTGTGAATAGGAGACATTACACACAAGTAGCAGTCTGTGAGGTGATTTGTTGGCTCACTCTATACCATGGGCACTGCAAATGGCACCAAACATCCTTTGCAATTCACCAAAGTGTTGAGCTTTCATGAACAGGTCATGCAGCACACATGCAGAGCACAGCTCTCATCCTGGTCGCCGGGGTTACAATACTGAAGTAGGCTCACCGTATCACTGAAGTTAAAGGTAAAGGGGTTAGTGATTTCTCCATATATATATATCAGAAGTTACTCGCACTGTTCACACATGGGGCATTTCTATCCTGTCTGAAACAAAGGCTGAGAAAAAGGTTTATCTCTCTGTGAACAACAAACACACAGAACAGTTAACACAACTGCTGAGCACCCAAAAGGACTCGTACAGCTCCACAGGTAGATGAGAAAAGAACAGTCCACAACAATATTAACTGATCATGTGGTATTGAGAATGTGACTGGGAATGCACTTGCATGCTACCTCGGCACCAAGCCCTCTACTCGTATGGTGTGCAGTAACTTGGAAGCGCCAGAATTTGATCACTGGAGTGATATGCAGCAGACCGCAATTGAAACTGAGTCTGCATAACAGCAGTCATATTTCTATAATATTCAGCATTTTGGGCATCACACTGTGTAATAATTATGTGTAACATTTGGCAAACTGAGCATCACACCTTGCAGCTGAAACATGTAACGTTCAGTGCCAAAGGGTTAAATCAAGTATAGTTCCAGAAACACTGCCAACACAAACTTAGGGTTTCAAAGTTTTTGTTAATATGAAAACAGAAACACATGTTCAGTTCACAGCAAGAGGCAGATTACGATCCTGAATAGTTACACAAACTGCAATGCATGCTGAGATATGTACCCAGAAAAGTAGTTCCAAAATGTGTGTCCTGTTTTATCTTTCTAAAGGAATGTACAAAACAGATTATGGTAAAGCAATTTAATGCCATTATGTCAGAAACAAAGAATAATTTCCTTTACACAAGAAACACCAACAGAAAGTGGAAAAAAATGAAATTACTTCAAGAACTTCATCCAAAATAGAAATAACTTTAACATGCATTCTAATGACAAAATTCATACTGTGATCATGACATACATAATGCATTATGTGAAAACTAAAATGTAATCTACAGCTAACATATATATATATATATTCACTTATAAAACAATATCTTGTTTTTTAGTGTTGTAGTAATAGCAGAGCAACATGCTGAATAATTAGTTTTCCTTCTACATGGCTAACAGGCTCATAGAAATGCTACTAGATTTCCAAGTTATTCAAGATAAAATATATGTGCCAGTACAGTACCATTTCTGACTTCCCACACCTGGATGAATATTGTTATACTGATACTTGAATTTTGTATAAAGCGCAGATGTGTAGGCGTGCTTTCAGTAGTGCAGTAAAACCACCAAACTGCAGTACATAGCAGCTGCAGCATAAAACAAAAAGGTTAGTTGTTTTTTTAATTGCAGTAGAATGTATCTGTTCTGACAATACTCATGTTCATTATGAATTTGTATAGTGTGAAAAATTTAAAAAGGCACTGTCTCAATTCCTTTTGCCTAGATTTCTAGGCCTTCTGACATATTGCTGTTATTCATGTTACTGTATTTTATGTTAATTCTGGCAAATACAACCTCAAAGCTTTGCATAGTTGCTAGGTTTATATAGACTTACAAGTTTTTCATATATATATAGACATTATTAATCATCTCTGTACCAGATTTCACTTGACTGGCTCAAGTGATTCATTAGTTACCTCTATCACATTGAAAGTTATAAGAAAGACTGCACAACTGGTATGCTATTTGTTATTACATTCTAAACAATGACCCTAACAATAGCTGCATATTCTTCCAATATCTGTTATTACAATGCAGCATTTCAAGATCATAAATTGTCACTTCCACCTCATAAATTTGTAGATCCACCAAGTTATTACTAACCATAAGGAATCAGATATAGAGAACTGTTGTGGCTTTGTATGGCATGATATTCACAGCATGATTTATGATAATCAGTGACCTTGTAAAAGAAAGAAGACTGCATTAATTTATGCCTAATTTTCATATCTTAAAAAACATTTTTAAATGACACAAATGGCACCAGCTTCATTTCCTTATCTCAGTAAACATTTGCCATTAATTATGTAAAAAAAAAACTAAAGGCTTATCACAAGACAGCAGCTTGCTGCTAGAAATGACTGTTGTCAAGAGCAGTCATGGAAGTGGCCAGATGTGACATCTTGTAGTGGCTGCAGAAACAGACCCATGCCAACTAAACTGCTAGTGCAACAAGGATTATTACAACCACTGCGCTAGCAGAACCATACCATCGCAGTGAACTTAAAACAACTTGACATTAGCACACACCATTACTTCTTATTAAGCAGCTGATATGTATATTTCTATGGAGGCTATGTAATTTTATATCTGAATGTTTCTGAAGATTACACAGAATACCTTATTGCCAGTTATAATATTTATACCAAAGCTGTAATGCCAGAATTAAAAAATATCTTTGCCGACTATTAAGTTAATTAATATGAAGAGAAGTGTCCTGATAAAATGGATGTCATTATCACGCCTTTATGTTTCCCCAGTATACACAGAATTGCACATGCTATGGCTACAGGTTCCCCATCTAAAGCGATGTTTTAAAAAAAGACTTGGAAAAATAATCAATACAACATTAAGGAAAACAGACAATGTATGAACATAAGCAATGAAATCGAACATAACTTTCTCAGTACTCATGTATTTGTGACAAAAATCCTTATAATCTTCTCATTTATTAGACAACCACTTAATTAAACATACATGTAATGTTACATTTACATACCATTTAGAGTCTAAAAGTTAGCCTGGTGAGTGCAGACTGTAAGAATATAATATCTAGCTGCATGATGTTATATTTAGCAATGAGCATCTACACCTGATGTTCTTAACACAACTATCACATTAACATAACCACTGGAATGGACATCCATGCAGTAAGCTTAATAATTGCAGGATATATATCTTCAAAATTAATGATACATATCTGTTGCTGAAATGTCACTATCAGAATTGATTTATAATCAGTATTTACCAGTACAGTAACATTTTATCCTCTAATATGAAAGAAATTCACTGGGACTTTAGCATGCCCCTATGACTAAGCATGAAACATGGAAGCAAACATCTTTGAAAACAGTGCTCATTACCTAAATTCCACAGAAAAAAGGATACTTTGAAGAGTGTGGGATCTGCCACCATTTTCTGAACAAACCATGTCCAATAAGTAACAAGCCTGAAATATGAGTAGTAAACTACTGTCTGAATGTTGCAGCTTGGTGTCAATACACTGGTTCTGAAGAATGAAATTATTTGGTGCACAGATAACCATGAAGTTTCAGGGAATGAATGAATGGTATTTGGGTTCAAGCCCTTCTGGGCTCAATGCACCTAGGCCTTAAAACAGGCCCTCTGTGCCTCAAGTTTCAGGGGAAGTTCTCTCCATTTTGGGTTTTCCAATCTTCTTGGGAACAAATGACAAAGAATAATTTTAATTAACTCTGACACTTTATATGATATATGAAAATATAAATTATGTTGCACAATAGCTTGGTATTATGTAGGATATTTTCATACTACACCAACATGCCAGAAACTTTGGAATACGGTATTAAATTAATTAATGCTTCTTCATATCCTTGAGCACTCAGCTATTACTTGTTGTGACCCATTACTCTTAGATATGAACAGAACATCTGGCATTAAAGAACAAACAGAGACTTTGCCTACAAAGTTCCCTAAGTGTAGACGCTGTAAAGATGTGCTGATTATGATGTCCTTAAGTGAACATCCAGATGTGGGGAAGTTTGGACTTCAATTTGTATTTGTGTCATGAGATGAATTGGGGGGGGGGAACTACCATTATTGTCCAGATTTCTCCAGCTCATTCAAAGACATTACTGGGCCTATTTTTTTAATGAGATGAGATATGCAGAATTAATTACTCTTTAAAGCATCAAAAAGCATCTACACTTGCAGAAATCCATTCATCTTCAACTCAAAATTATAAAAATGTATTGTGATTAAGGCACAGTTACAAATCAAACAAATTCATGAGCGTGTCATGCTCCTGAAATGTGACAACATGCTGTTCACAGGAGCTAGAATGATGGAACTAACCTCAGATTAGTTCTCTCTCCAAGACTTTCACACTAATAAATGATATCTGAAGTGGACAGCAAAAAACCTCATCTGATTAAAAGGATAAGCCTTTGGACTAAAAGGATTTCTTGACTAATATAAAGAGTACAACTGAACAATAATGTCTGCTTCAGCAATTTGGATATGCATTTGTTCATAACAAAATGTGAAAGTTTATTTCATGGATCACAAATTCAGATATAATACTTATGCTGACCCATTTAAATTTCTTTAAAGTATACAACATAAATATATTACAAGAAAAAATAACAGTGTGGCAGATTAAATTAACATCATTCAACTGTTGACACTCTAAGACAACTTCACACTGATGTGTGGGTAATATTTCACCAACAACACAAGGATATCATTACGCATTTCTGATCTTCCCTGGGACATAGTTTTTGTCAATTACTGGCTCCTGAAGAAACATATGTAGACATCGCTCATTCTGGGCAAGTGGATGACCAGCAATCCTAGAATAAATGCATAATACATAAATGGCACTTTACAACCTGAAGGAAATCGACGACAAAAAGCTGTTGGTTACCTAAACGCAAAAGGGCAAATAAGGGAATAAGTGTACAGCTCCACACATTCCTAGTTTCAGCACTAAATGAAGTTGAGTGATAAATTTCATGCTCTAGGAACTTTAACCCTGGAATAGAAGGCCCTGGTCCCCATTACACTGGAGGCTGGTGGGCTACCAACTGATGGCCAGTCCCTTTAATGACAATAATATTATAGCCCAATATACTTATAATAATAATTATTATTATTATTATTATTAATTTAAATATGGGAGAATTGAAAAACATAATTTACACATACTTATTCACAAAAATTTCCAATCCTTTTCTTCTGTCTTCAATGAAATCTTCTTCAAATATTCCATCATCTCCTCTGAATGGCATCTGACGTTTCCATGCTTTGCCTGGTAAAGGAGGAACCACTATCTGCAATAAACATTTAAATCAGTTTTAGAATTATGGTTTCAGATGCATGATGATAACATACACAGCCACTATCACACAAAGTTTCAACAGTCATGCCACATGGAGTTTACAAGCAGGAAATCTACAATAATAGCTTTGACACAGGGGCAGGAGGCAGGGAAAAACTGCAGACATTAGGTAGCAAGATATTTCTACTTATGATTGTTACTGGGAAATGAAGAGGACGTTATCAGTACTTCCATGTTTATAGGCAATGGTGGAGAGGGAGTAAATAATTTGGCAGTAGCATGTTTCTGATGCTAAAGACACATGTGCAGAACATAACAAAAGTTTAGATATACCTTACTATCTCGTTCTAGTTCATTCCTCAGCCATTCAAAATCGCTATATCTTCGACGAACAATAGATTCTTTCACCTTGAAAACAGGAAGGTTTGTCTGAAATAAAATAATACATCATTACACACAAATGCAAGTAATTACAAACAGCTTCATCTATAAGCATTTAAGTTGACACATACAACAAGAAATAAATGTCCAATTTCGTGGCCCTTAAAATGCAGCAAACATGCTAATACTTAATCACACATATCACAGGTTTCCAACTCAGTCAAATATACAATGGAATTCCAAACACCGAGAATGTGAAAAATGTAGGGGGGCAACAATTGCGTAATGGCCACCTGCTGCTGACACCATAAGAAACACAATTACAAATGCAACTGCTTCCAATGTTTCCCTTACAAGGGTTAAAATTGGTGTTTTTTAATCCCTTTCTACCTTACGCACTGCCTTCGGAACTGTCAGTAGTAGCAGCACGGAATGTCACTGCTTACCCTCATTCTAACCTCGTAGTCAGTATATCTTTTCTTTCCAACACCATGAGTAATTGGATTTATAACATCAATCTCGAGAAAATTTGCTGGAGCAGCATACGCATCATCCAAAGTTTGTTTTTTAACATTCAACCTCCGCGTTGCGTCCACCGTCGTTTCCGCCATGCTGCCAAACACCTACTTCTGGTTCTGATTCTTTCCGTTAGATGTAGCCTTCTACACTTAACTGAACTGATGATGGACACTGATCAGACGTATGCGCAGATTTCATAACCTCTAATCCATGCTTTACAACGCATGGAGTGGTGACGGCCAACACCGGGTCGTTTTAATGAACGCTTTACTGTACCTTAATGCTGTTCTTAGTTGGCCTGAAGATGGCCGTTTACGGCCGAAACATGTAGCCAAATATAACCTAATTGTAATTATTGCATCTTGTCTTAGTGTATGTTGTGTATTGACGGTACAAAGTATATTCTACGAACGCTGGGTAGCTCATGGATATACTATAAGTAGTAATCTGTGTACTAGAGGATCGGTGTTCGTGGAGGCTTAGGCCAGAGAATCAGTGTTGTAAATATTGTGGTAAATATTCCTCCTTATCAACGGGAAAACTATCTGGAGCTATTAGAAACACGTAAAGTTATTTCCTTTTTCTTATGGAAGTGCATGTACAGATTATATGTGTTACTGACTTATATGACTATAAATTCTTACACTGTAATAATTTTATATGTTTTGTATGCTTTTGACATATTCCACATCCTATTGTCTGGTGACAGCCTCCGGGATCTATGGAATGTATATATGTATGTATGTGTTTCGCAAGGTACGTGCATTAAAACGATGAGAGAGCCGTGAATTCACTTAGACCATGGCAGGCACACTTTGTGGTTTGCTATGTACATTTGCCGTGGTAGAGTGGTAGTGCTAATCTCTGTGCATTACAGCTGTTCCGGCTTTGAAACTACTGTACTTGGAAAAGGATTGGAACGATGTCGCAGTCTGCCGAGTGTGGCGCTACGGTCGTTCCTCAATGGTACGCGAGTGTCCCAAAACACGACATGGAATGAGTTGTTGCTGCGCGCATGCGCATTTACCTATGGTAGGAGACGAAGTGAAAGCGGGTGGCAGACGAAATTCAGAAGGGGTTGGACACACTAGATCTCTGTACTGATCCATGTACTAGATGATCTGTAGGTTGGACATTCGCTCCAGTCGCTTGTGGCGACGAGGTGAAGGAACTTTGTGATTTGGTCCATTTTCTCCGCCCTGCACCTCACCGCGAACATGTAACGAACTAGGTGATGTATGTAGTCCTCATTCCTGTTGTAAGGGCTCAGAAAATCCTTCACACGAGCCACGTGCTCATTATAGTGTTTGTGTGGGCACCTGTACGCTCATCAACGAAGCAATTGCTGTGGTTAACGGTGCGGTGCGTGTAACCTTCCGCGTCGAGATCGCGGTACGCTTCCCAGCAATCACTGATGACCGTAGCGCCGGGTTCGATCCAAGCATCTATAACGGCCATTGAAGTGTCGGCGGTTCTGTCCGGAACGGGAACGAGAAACGTTTTACCGGACTCGCGCCAAACACACACTATTCCATTAACAGGATGGCCCCTATGATATTTGCGCCGACCGAAGCATAGAGTAATTAAAATTTTTCAAGGAAAATGTTTAAAGTAAATAATTCCTTCGGTATTCCTTTTATAGGCTATTAAAACGAAATGAAAGATGGAAGTTGTGTTACATATCATCATTATATTGTACGCATTGTTGTTATTCAATAAATGCTGGTAAATCTTTGTTTTGCAATAAAGCGTGACACTTTTGGCACAATGAACTGAAATGTATCGTCATTCATTCTGAACTACTAGATGCTGTACTTTATATCTTTACATTGTAATTCCTTCGTTAAGGCTTAATGGGTCACTTTCATTCCACGTGTGCCTATTTAATTTGTGGACAAAACAAGTTCATTTTTCTGTATTCTTTAATATTAAAGCAAATGTCATGATTGCGCTTATACTGCTGCACGGGTATGGAGCAGACATTGGTCCATCGCCTTACAAATTTGATTAACACCTCGACATAATGTACGATACATAGAACCAGTTCCTTAATTATATATATTTCACGAAATATTCCATAATGCTTGTCACAGATCTTTCATAGTGTAATACTAGCCTGAACCCCCTGTAGCTTTTGTGTGTGTCGAAGAATGATTGGTTTAACGGAGTCCGCGAATATAAACCGATACCCTGAGTTTGGAGGAGGGAGTTGCGCGCCGAAAAGGTTACTGCGCGGCCTGTGAGAGTCGAATGGCTTTGAACCATTCATTTAAGGATTCAAACACTCAACATTTTTAAAATCGTTGAGATTATAATTGGTAAACGTTAGCAGTATAATTTGCAAGTAACATTTGTTAATATTTTCCATGAATAGTTTTTGACATAAGAAACTTAAACCTGATCCCTGTGGAACACCGTGTTTCGGGAGACTTCGCTCACTATTGAGGAACGACCGTAGCGCCACACTCGGCAGACTCGACATCGTTGCACTCTTTTTATAAGTACATCCCCGGCTTTTATATTTCGGTACTGTGCCGTTACAGTCTGTCACTCTTTGGCTCTGATCTATGTTCTTTAGTTGGCAAGCTGTCACGTCTAGAAATAAGCTAACCGAAGTCGATGGGTTGTTACTCTGTAATCTAACGCACGATTGGGGATTGTTGCTGGTTTTTGGTAGGTCTGTGTTTTATACTTCTCAAATCAGCTATTGTAGGTCAGTAACTTACACGTGTATGACGGGTAGCCGGTCGTCACTCTTCGTAGTTGAGGTGCAGGAGTGTTTTAACTACAACCTATGAAAACATTCCTTTATTTTCAACGGACGCTAGATTTACGACTGTGTGTGGAAGGTAGTGGAATATACCTACTTCATTTGGAACGTAAAAGTCGGCATAATGAAAGCAACCATATCGAAAACGGGCTTGCCAACAGCGAGACCGATTTATTTATTTTTTATTTCTTTTAATTTATATCCATACATCCCATTTAGGTACATACCATGGAAATGGAAAAAGTCACGTACATTGTGCATCTTCAGGCAACTTACAAATTGGTATAAATAATATCAGGCTAAAAAGAATACTTAAGAACAGTAATACCTTACATAAATTAACATTATACACAAAATATTAAAAGATTGCATAAGATAATACAATAAATAAGTTTAAAGATCACAGTCTTATAGTAGGATTTACATGTCCTTGTCCTCATTATATTCGAAGTATTCTTCAATGGAATAAAAAGGATGATGATATAAAAATCTCTTGAGAGATAATTTGAAGTATTTCATATCATTGACCAAGATTTTTATGTCATGATTATGAGTGATTAAAAACATTAGTACCCGATATATAAGGTCCTTTATAGAATTGGTTATATTAACAGTTGGTAGATGTAGATATGTGTTCCTGGTTTTGTATTTATGTATTGCCCTGTTTGAGGTGAATAAGTGTTTGTTTTTAACTGTAAATAAAATTAGTGAGAAAATGTATTGGGAATAAGTTAAGATTTCAATGTTTTTAAAAGCTTCCCTACAAAATTCCCTTACTCCAGTGTTAGTTATGATTCCAACAGTTTTATTTTGTGAAATAAATATTTTATGAACATTGGAAGATCTTCTCCAGAAAATTATGCCATAACTTAAAATGGAATGTATATAAACATATGTCCTTTATCATATCATGTACAATGATCTACAGGATAAATAAATCAAATCAAATATTAAATAGTTCTTAATGTGGATTGGGGTATGATATTTTTTAGATTTCTTAAAGCATAACAAGCAGAGCATAGTTTGGTTACGATCTGTTCAATATGTTGATTCCAAGACAGTGTCTCATCAATAATTAGTCCCCAAAATTTAGTCTCAGTGGAATTTGAAATATATTTGTGTTCATATTTAACTTTAGTTTTAACCTGATAATAATTTTTGGTTCCAAATTCCATGTAGTGGGTTTTATTGAAGTTCAGTATGAGTAAATTGCTGTTAAACCAAGAGATTATGTTGTGGAAAGATTGATTGATATTAATATTAAAATCTAAATCGTTAGAATCAGTTATTAATAGACTGGTATTGTCAGCAAAGAGAACCATACTATTATTATTTGTAATTATTTTTGGTAGGTCATTTATATAAAGAAGGAAAAACAGGGGACCAAGAATTGGACCTTGAGGTACACCATTTTTGATCAATTCCCATTTCGAAGAGTTATTATTATTCATATTATTATTAAATATTACTTTCTGATATCTGCAGGTTAAATAGGATTCAATTAGTGTTTTGAATTTTTCTTCAATACTGTAGAATTCCAGTTTATCCAATAGTATTTTGTGATTCACACAATCAAAAGCTTTTTGATGGTCGCAGAAGATACCTCCAGTTTTTAAATTGTTGTTCATAGCGGTTAAAATGGTGTTTATTAACGAAAAGGAGGCTTGTTCGGTTGAGTACCGAGTTCTAAATCCATATTTTTTATTAACCTTTTGGCGCCGGAATTATTTTTTTTAATTTTAGCACACTCTGTATATAAAATGTGAATAATACAGGAACCAAATATGTTAGAATTATGAAACAAACTGCATTTTGAACAGGAAAAAAACGGAGAGTATATACCATGTTTAAAATATTCAGAACCTATATTTGTTGAATAAATATATAAAATGCAACATTTAGAGGTTAGCGGTGCGGTACGACCACTATAGTCGTCGTTAGGCATGAAAAGGTTAACTGAAATAGAATTAGTAGTTGTATGGTCAAGAAGACTAGCATATATAATTTTTTGGTAACTTTTGAAAAGGAGGTAAGCAAATATATTGGCCTTTAATTAGTTATGTCTTGATCATTACCTTTTTTAAAAATTTGTTTAATAATGATATATTTTAACCTATCAGGAAATATACCGGTATTTAAAATTGCATTGCAGATATATGTAAGCGAGGATATAGATAGATAGATAGATAGATTAGCGTTTGGGTTCGGGTCCTTTCAGCCCCGATGCACCTAGGCCTTGATAAGTGAAGATATAATGTATGTTACACTTAATTTTAGTATTCAAGTAGAAATTTCATCATATCCTTCAGAATTTTGGATTTTAAGGATTTAATAATCTTTTCATTTTCATAGGTGGATGAATAATTTCAGCTCAATTTTGGGTAAAGGTCGGTGGAAGCAGTTTGTTAGATAGCCTATTGGGTTAGGTTCTTTTATATTAGTATGTTTATTATTTCCTGAATTAAGTGATTTGCCAATAGACAAGAAATAGCTATTAAATATATTGGCAGTTGTGTTTTGGTTAGTTATCTCTTTGTTATCTATCCTCAAAGATATTGTATTTTTACAGAGGTTGGGTTTCCCGTTTTCATGATTTATAATTTTCCAGGTATCATTTTATTGTTGGAATTGAGAATAATTCTATTATAGTGTAATTTTTTAGCAGAAAGAATTTCATTAGAAAGAAGTTTACAATAACTTTTATAATAAGTTTTGAGGTTTGGATCATTACTATGCCTACATAAGAGTAAGAATTTCATTTTTCCTCTTACAGAATACCTTAATCCCAGTTGTTATGAAATGTTTATAATTATGTTGGGTTTTAGTTACTTTTTTAGGGAAGCTGGAGTAATAGCACCTTAAGTAGTTATTAAGAAAATTATTAAATATTTCATTGACATTGTTGTTCCCAAATACATTATCCCATTGTTCATAGCTTAACTGTACTTGAAAGTCAACAATAGTATTATAATCAGATCTTCTAGTATGAATGTATTTTATACTATTACATGATTTAGGTAAGTTAAATAGTGTCAGAATTTGCCCATCATGATCCGAAAGTCCATTCGAGCAAGGTTTAATAATATAACTCCTTCTGTTATCAATTAATATATTATCGACTAGTGTATCAGAATTGCTTACTATTCTTGTAGAAAAAAAAAAAACAGTTTCAGATTATAAGTACCTAAAAGATTGTCTAGTTGACTTTTTATTATTGGATTCTAAATAGTTAATATTTATATCACCACATATAATGAATTATGAGTTATGTTTATGAAGAGATTTAAGTATAATTTCTAGTTTATTGAGAAAGCATTCGAAATTACCACATGGAGCCCTATAAATACATATAATAATTCCCTTTCTTTTCTGAATATTAAGTTGAATCAAGGCTATTTCCATATCTTGTTCCTTGCTATATTTTAGTAAATCAATATTATTAAATTTTAAAGACTCTTGGACCTAAATACATATGCCTCCGAGTTTTAAATTCTTCCTACAATAGTTAGCACCTAATTTATATTTAGGAATATGTGTATTAACTAATTCATAGTCTTTTAAGTGATATTCAGTGAAACAGATCAAATAGGGCATTTCTGCGGATAGTGAAAGCAGTAACTCATTTATTTTATCCTTTAAACCCCTAATATTTGATGGTAGATAATAAATCAGTTATTTATTTCATCATTCTTAACATGTTTTATATATAACTGTTTAGAATCATTTTTACTTGATAGATTGGTTTTTGAGTTAGTTAAACTGTCAATATTCGCCATAAAAAATCACTATTCCTTGATTGTGGCTTTGTTCTGCCTGTTAGAGGCCCCACATGTACATTCAGATCCTGTGAATTCCTGTTGGCTGTCCTGAATCTGAGTTAAAGGAGTTTCTAGTTTTGAGGGTTATCCACAGCAGTTTTTCGATTAGACATGTGAATGGTGTTCACAGTAATGCTCTTAGTAATAGACTTATCTTTCCATTGTAGGGGAATTACAGGCTTGTCATTTGAACTGCACTTAATGATCTTGTTAATTTGAGAGGCTATTACTTTAGCTAGTCCTTCTTTACCCACATTAGTTAAGTGGAGGCCATGCGTAGTGAAATACTTTCTATTAAAGCTTTATGTTCCTGTGACCGTGCATCGTGAGTAAAGCGTGAGGAAAGAAAACCAACAAGATGCAACAATATAGATGATTTATTGTCAATAGTGGATGTTGATTATTGACACTGTCTCAA
>Ga0123357_10003025_pt1 | contig 19040 bp, 9 predicted proteins | sample TergutEmb28metaG_FD_89873 | JGI IMG/M metagenome (GOLD analysis project Ga0123357, IMG submission 89873) | Embiratermes neotenicus P4 segment gut microbial communities from Petit-Saut dam, French Guiana - Emb289 P4 | ecosystem: Host-associated > Arthropoda: Insects > Digestive system > Gut ...
GAGACGGAACTTGAAGCTGCAAATTCGTCTCCCAGGATCGAGTAATAATCTTTGGTTCCTTGTATCCACTCTGTCTCTACGCCTTTATATCGCGACGGAGGTTAATTTTAAACCGTCAGTGTTAAGTATTTTGGGATCCAAAATCGTACTACGACATTGTCGAAGTCCTGCAATCCCCTTTTTAAATGCAGAAGCAGAGCTGCCATCGTGTTTTGGCTCGTGATTTTTTTGGTCGCATTATAATTGAATTTAATCTTATTTGTTTATTTCAGTGCACAGTATAATAGGACCGTCGGATTGTTTTGCCTTGGTAAACTAATTTTTTCTCGGATGCAGAGGAATATTATAACAAAATTTTAGTTGTGATGACTGTACAATGCCGAGAAGTGGCTGCTTCTTGTTTGTCTGAAAACCCGTTCTCGAGAAAATATAATGTAAAAAGCTTTGTGTAGTGTTCTCATGTATAATAATTACAATCTATAGGAATCAAAGGATCTAAATTTCCCTTTACAATAACTATACTACGTGTTACCGAAATTAATAGTGTAGTTTCGGAGGAGAAACATGTAAACAGACAAGAAGACTGTTAGATAAATCTTGGTTTTGCCCTCATTTTAGAAAATTTTTTCGAAGAGTATGTAACTTACTAAGGACGGACCAACAGCGTGTTGGTTACATTCGCAGCAGTATTACTCAGCGCTACTTTCGTTTCCTTTTGTTTGTCTATCTTCTTTGCTATTCAGTCTCATTCTGCGGCATGGACTTTCATAGAGCGCGAAATATTAACTTTCGTCATGTGACGGCTGTGTTTTATGGTTTGAATAAAACATGATACACTTCCACGGGTTTGTTAAGTTGAGCTGGGATTTTATGTAGTGCTGAGGGTTTTCCATTTAATTACTCAGCGGAAATTTGATTTATTGATGGTGTGGGAACAGTTTTTATTTCGGAATTTATAATGAATTTCTAGAGTCTGTTGTTTCAGCGTCTAGATTTACTTCAAACGTATCTAAGCTTTGAGAGAAACCTTAGGATCTGCCGTATTGCAGCAGAAGCTGGTTATATGTGATGTTGTGTGATGAGAATATATCTTCAATAATTTGGTCGGATGAGAAGCAGTTATTGAGTGGTAACTGCAGTAATGTTATGTTGACAGTGCAAGTCTAACTATACTGAGAACAAGGCGTCGACAAAGTCATGACTCTGCTCATTTTCAGTTATAATTACCCTCGGTGGCCAACCAGACTGAGCTACCTATTTACTCTTCGGTCCCAAGCCATTTGCTGTGCTCGTTCGTTTTCACCCATTAACCCTCTCATTATCCCGGCGACTGCCCGAACCGAAAGGCCGATGTATTGCTGTCTCTGAAAATCATGTTTAATTGGTAGTTTCAAGAGGTACGTTATTAAGCTAGTAGTCATGCACCGCATAAAGAAGTTTCGGTCAACGACGGACCGCATATACGAAGGTGATCCCATAAGATTATAATATTATAATAGCATTGTGTTACAGTTGCCTACAGTATTCAGTACAGTTACATGTTGTACAGGTTTGTAGCCTAGGAGCAATAGCCATATATCATATAGCCTAGATGTGTAGTAGGCTATACTATATCCTTTTTTTTCCCCCAATGTCCCCACATGTCCTTGTGGACTTCGTGGTCTTCCCTCCTGGGTATGGCAGAAGTGTAACCGACTTCTGAGGTTGGGACGCCCATGAAGCGCGGTTACGTTGTCCCGATGATGTGAGTGGTGATATAGTAGGATGTAGTGCCAGGAGGGCCCTTAAACCTAAATTCTACTAACCTACCCAGACAATGGTCATCGCGGGAATCCTCCCCTCCAGGGAAAATTCCCACGGTAGAACCGGGAATCGAACCCGGGACCTCATGATTAGTAGGCAGAGATTATGACCTTTAGACCACGAGGCTGGTCAGGCTATACTATATAGATTTGTGTAAGTGTACTGCATGACGTTCGAACAATGACGAAATTGTCTTAAGGACGCACTTCTCGGAAAGTATCCCCGTCGTTAAGCGAAGCATATCTGTACCGGTTCTAGGGTTAATGTATGAGGCCCAGTATATGCAGCTAATAAAATAAGCTGACATTACAGCCACTGTTAGACCTGGACGTCATTATGCCACAAAAACGTACTCGAAATTTCATTATAGGAAATTCGCAGTGATGTGTTTGGGCCACATTACTAACATGGCCGTGCGGAATTTTCTGCACTAAATATTTCGTTTTTCTTGTACTCTAACAAAGGGGGTGTAATTGAGCGCCTTACGAATTGCTCTGTCGCTTATCCTGCAACTGCGCGAATCTGGGGTTGACTGTGAATGCATTTTTTCCGTTTCCTAGCAACTGCACTAATTTTGGTTACATCAAGCGACAGGTTCCTCATCCGTCATCCTGGCAAAGGCGCTAGTATGGGTGTTCGTTGGGAATGTGTAACATAAAGAGAAAGGGAACTGACTTGCGCCTGAACTTAGGTATGTAACAACCAAGTTAATTCTGTACTTACATCACAATACTCAGTATTCGGTAAGACACTGTACCGAACTACACGCGTCACATCCCAGGATACCCACGGTTTTCACATGCACTGCCGCAACAACCCCCAAATCTCACGGAAAGTACACATTTTTCTTAATCGGTTAAGGGGAAAACTATGTGGCCTACGTAACAAATATTTCATTGCAATAGCGGGATAACCGGGATAGCGTAGTCGGTAAAGCGACTCAATACGGGATGACAGTCCGGGGATCGAATCCCGCTGGGTGCGGAATTTTCCTCACCCATCCAAACCGGCCTTGGGGGTTCACTCGGCCTCCGATGTAATGGGTACCGGAGAATTCCGGAGGGTAAAACGTTCGGGGCGTGGCGTTAACCACCCACCCCATCTAGTGTCGAGGTTAAAGGAAGAATAGAACTATATCTCTACTCCCCTACTGGACCTTCATAGCCGGTTCTGGGGTGAACTTTAGATTTTACCTTATAATTTTAAGAGGTTTTGGCATATTTGATTTAATTATCTGTGCATTATTATTAACACGCACAAAGAGAAGTGGGACCGTGTCATGGCTGAGGCGGTTAGTTGCCGGCCTTGAACCGCACAGGCCCAGGTTCATTCCCAGGCCGGCGTATTTGAAATTTGTGGTGGACAAATTTACTCTGGGACACATTTCGATCTAAGTTCTTCTGTTTCATCCTCTCAGCATAATTCTAACTTGGAAAGCTATATACTGTGGCTGTTACCGGCGTCGTTAAGGAACAAATTTCTAAAAACGTAGCGAACCGTGTTGTGTAGTCCGTAGTCGATATGACGTCATTAAATTACTTGAAAGCGATATTGCCATCTGTTTCAGGTCGCTGTACTTCTTTACGGCACACATTAAATAGTAACTTTGCTCAGTTTAATTTTAAATGTCGCTTAAACTCAGTTTGTTTAATAGATTGAACTTGGCACAGTTCTGAGCTGGTGGAAAACGTAATTGAAACTTGACGTCGCCCGTTTCATGAAATTTATAGGAAGGTTTTAGTACTTGCTGCTTAGGATCAACAAAGTTTATGTCCAACCTGCGAATATAAATTTATTTTCCGCTTGTTAATGCGTCAGTTCTTCATTTGGGGGTTTCTAATACGGAACACAGAATGCTTATTTCTTTTACCAAAATTGCCTAACGTATTTCGTAAAAAATCAACATATATATATATATATGTGTGTGTGTGTGTGTGTGTGTGTGCGTGTGTGTGAAGGGCTGAAGGTTTAGAATTCTGTCGTTATGTCTCCACGCAGCACTTAAATCTTAGACTTGATAATACGTGGCTAAGTGCTGTGTGCTGTGATTTCCAAAAACGAAATCAGTCGTTATGATGCAGTCGAGATGTGTGTATGTTTCGATTGGAGTCAAAACCTCGACCTGTAAGGATAAAAATTTATTTACGTGCGTCATCGCCCTTAGTTTATTGAGCTGTATTTCATGGCGTTTTTTGCTTTGTAGCATGCGTATTCACTGAAACTGTGGATGCTTAGTGTCAGTCAAGGTGTGTAATTTGCAGGTGTGAATCTTTGGAAGGGTTGCATGTGGTAATCGTACCGAGTGCGAAAACTGTGAAATTTGATCGTTAACATTTCAAAGCCTATTATACTAGTCCGAATATTATCAGAGTACTTTAAGTTTCTAACTCCCACTCGAAGCCACTGCAAACACTGAACTACATTTTATGTTGGCACGCATGTTTATTATTCACCGTAATATTGAGACAGTTTTCGTAACACAACCCGGTAGGAAAAAAAAAATAGGAAGCACCATTTATTAGACGGCTTAGGGTAGTCCATAGCCCAACAGATGATGTATGCCCTACGTTTTATAGGATATTGACAAGAGCCAGGCAGACAGGACGAAGGGAATAAACAGCAAGGTTATGAAGGGTCTTAATATTGAAGACAGTGAAGTCTGACACAGACAGCTTCTCTTTAACGTTTGTGAAATGACAGCTCGCAGTAATAATGTTACGTAGGGCCTAGGCAAAAAAGGTAAAGCAGTCCCGTTACAGGCCTGGACAGGCCTGTAACGGGAGGGAGTTAAGGTTCCCATATTTCATGACAACGGCAAAGGATGGTGGTAGGTTGTTAGCCTTACGCACCGGCCGCCTTTGCCCCCAGGAAATACTCCTGGTACTCATTTCTGTTAGAGGCTGAGTTGACCCCAGGGCCATAGTGCGATCGGAAGGATTTTATGTCAATGAAAAATCCACTGACACCTGCTGGGATCGAACCAGCGACCTTCCGATTTGTAGCACAGCACCTTAACCATTGTATTACCGCGGTACCCAGGGCCTAGGTATGTTGGTTAAATATTCTTATGAGACTTCGCACTCTGAATTCTGTCGAAATTGTGAAATTTAATGTAAGAGTCTTAACCCGCAAATGTAATTAGAATATTCTGTGTAATTTGAGACTATGTTATGTGAAAGGTCTCGTTAAAATTGTGTGACCAGCATATGGCATCAGAACTCTGTCAAAAAGTGTGGGGTAGAATATCGTATATTTATTTACGGTTATGGTTTGTTGAGTTTTGAATAACGACGCTGATTTAATGAACTGGTAGGTTTATTAATCGAAGCTTTTAAGTAATCTACATAATGTACACATATTTCAGTTCTTAGCTCACAAAAAACGCCGCGTAACTATTATGTATATATCGGTATGTTAATAGTAGCTAGCATAATTATTGCTGTTCGCCCTGACAATCGTAAAAAAGACACTCACACACCTTGCGGACAAGTACAGAATATTTAGACGTAAAGCAGGCTGAATGTATGCAACACATGTCATCGTGTTGTAAAGGGTTAATTAACGGGAGTGTTTCAGTTGTTGAAGCGATGCCGATAAAATGGAACAAAAGATTACTGTTCATGAATCGACAGGAAGCAGCCTGGAATTGCTTGAGCTTTGTACCAATACGTATATTCGCTAGTGGGGACTAATGAAAGCCATGGATAATATATGTAACCGACACGGAGCCGTTAAATAGTCTTACAAAAAATTGGTTTAATTATTCATTCTCTGAATGACTCATCTGTGGAGCATTGTTGGTGTACAAATAGGAACTGACCTTTCTGCAGTCTGACAAGTGACAGCTCACAGTTCATTGATTTTAAAAGCCCGCCCATTCATATTAACTGTCATCCTTCAAGCACTCATATTTCGCCTGCTGCGAGGAACAGCGAACGAAAGTAGCAGTGAAAGGGATTTATGTCCACGACGATTTGAAAAGACTTTTTTTTTACGTGCGCGCTGCTTTTTGGAAATATCGCGTAATTAGTAGGGTTGGTCATTTCTCTTATTTAATCTACTAATATACCAAATTTATCTTAGGCAAATGGTGTCTTATACATTGAACGTATCGAGTGATTTTAATGTTCGTGTTTATCAGCAAAACGTTGTTCCACATTTACGTGACGTTATATCGAACATGATCATTTTTATCAAATGTGGTTCATTGTGCAAATGTTTAGAACATAATGTGAAAGAATAATTGCTCGCATATGTTGGTAAAACTTTCTTATTTTTTACAAATACATATTTGAAATGGGTGTACATTCATGGATAAAGAGTGTCATAGAAATTTGTGATAATCTTAGAAGAATAAATTTAATGTCACTGGGTAGCGTCATGTGGGAAAGTGATTTGTTCCTGCCATTTTGAAAGACATAAAGGGAAAGTCGACTGCCATCCCATTTTCACCACAAGAAAACACACCAAAAGCGAAATAACGTAAAGTTATAATAACTTTGAAAGCTCAAGTTTACAAAATAGATTGTTCTGCTGTAGAGTGACATGTAGGTGAAGGCAGGTGCTGAGCAAACGCTAGAAGAGATGGGACGTACCCATACTCCATGCACGATTACAGTTTTTCATGCTTAATAGTGTGATTCAGAGTGAAGATGTATATTTTATAGTCTGAGATGTTTAACACATCAACTGTCTCTCGTACTTATCTGCCATCTGAAAGGATTCGGTCCGATGGCAAAATTTCGATAAACAATGATTCAGTTGCTTGGCTGTATATAGGATGGAGTTTGAGACTAGGATTAGAAGGAACATGTTAATTGGAAGGTTACTTGTTCTGTCATCTGCACTTGCAGATAATTTCAGTTACTGAAGGCAGTATGAAGTTAGTCTGAATTCACGTACGTAGAGAGCTATGAGAAGCAGTTTCGTGGCAGTTATGTGTGAATTAACTGTTTACCGTCTATGTTCAGGTTGCTCTGTGGAAGTAAAATGATAAAAAAAAAACTCGGTGACACTGTTCCCTCTTGTTTTGATTGCCCATAACATGTAAACAAATCGACTATGAAGAGTGGTATCAAAACTCATACATAAAAAAAACCCTTTTTTGACGTTTTGCTGACCGTACATCTCAGTATAATCTTAGCAACTGACCAACTTAATGCACAAATTCTTGTTTTATAATAAGTTTATTATATTCCTCTACATGTTTCGAGCACTATTCTGCTTATCATCAGGAGGTCAAATTGTGTTATACAGCATCTGGTATCGTCACACACTGTGGGTGGCCATCCGGTGCCTACCATTACGTTGGTCAATTGCTAAGATAATAATAAACCCCCTTTTAAATAATTTTACAAAATTTGTGTTATTGTTCCAAGATTCAACATATTCTTATTTTGAAAGGAAGAAGGGAGTGGTAACCTTCAACCCCCGGGAATAGGAGCGCCTGACACACAATGCGCAGGTGGCCGAGTGGAACCCAGAGCCGGTCTGGACCCTTTGCAAAATAGAGAAATCTCTGCGGTTGTCAGGAGTGTCAACATTGTACTAGATTTCGGCATATGAACTGGAAAATATTAAAAGTGAAATTAAAGGAAAGTGGTGCGGTGGTATGGACTGGATTTATATGATTCAGGGTGGGGTCTAGTGGTGGGCTCCAGTGAATGTGGTAATAAAGCATTCATTTCCACACGTTTCGAGGCGTTACCCCGCGAAGAACAAGAGACCAAATAAACGTGTTTAAATTAAGTTAAACAAATCTAACAAAACCTGTATCTTCTGAACATTTGCCACGTGCCAGAATATTATTATGGTGGATTTAAGAGAAACGTAGTATGAGTTTTCAGCATTGACGCACGTCAGTTGTGACTGGCCCAGTGGATATAAGAAACATAACCTTTAAAATATTTATCAACAGTGACAATTTGCTTTGTCCCTCTTCTATCAAGTCATTGGTCTTTTATTGGCTCAATTTTACCCAGCTCCATAATTTTGAGTTTTAATTTATTTTTAAATTTTGTCATTTATTACTCGTTCGTAAAATTTTCTATTAATAACAGCGTCTCTCTGTAGAAAAAGGGGGATGTGTGTGCGTGCGTGTAATGTTTCACTGTGTACTGTGCGTTCACACTGCTACTAAAATATGCATCACCGATATGTCTGTGTCCTCCTCCGAGATCGCTTGTCATTTGTTTTTAACTATGTGTTTTCCACCTCTCAGTTCAGAAACGGTCCATGTAATGCAGAGGCCTGCTGTAGCTTTCCACCAGAAAGAGGCACGGTTAAAACGGGGTATAGATGCACAGTATAGTGAAGAATGGAGAAATATATGAACACAGCTTTAGCGCGAGTGAAACACGCAGAATAAATGACGTACGTGATTTGATGTGTCGTGAATACATTCTAGGCTGTCATAAAATGCTGAAATGCACAGAGTTCCGTGTGATAGTTAGCTACATTTTAGCTTGCCATATAACACTGAGCTACATGTGAATATTAGTGTGCCGTGAGTTACTGAACTCCGTTGTATTGTGCAATAAAATACTGAATTTGGTACACTTTACCGATGGGTATAAATTTTGATAATCACTGCTGTAAGAGATGACACTTGTAGTCTGTCTACTTATCTTCGTACGAAGCAAGCAGTTTATGAAATGCCCGTGCTGTGTTTGTGTTTATATCCCTTTTATTAAAGTGTTTAAACGAGAGATTGATTTTAACAAAATATGTCTTGAACTTTGTTCTATTGGTGTCCAACTGAATGGCTAATTTTTAGTTTATTAAAACTAGTAGTAAGAAAATAACGAACTCTCGAACGTCAACAACGCATCTAACTTTAGCTTAGTGAGATGATTCATGGTGAGAGAGCTTTGGAAAAATAAGCAACTGTTGTTAAGACAATAATTTTGTGAAAGTGTTCCTTAGCTTTCGTTTGATGAAAATAACTGTGATGGACCATGCGACCTAGCAGGTGGGATTTAGGACGGAGATACATCTTACCATGCACTCACTATGGGGTACGGTTTTAAGTAAAAAATTACAAACATGACGACGTTGCGAAACTTCGAGTCTTATGTTTGAAAAGAGTAACGTATGCAGAATCAGCGCATAAGTAATAACTTCCTTACAAAAGAAAAAGTAGCATCACTAATACATTGATTTATCTGTTGGAATGTAAATTATGGAAAAGAAAATGAGTATTTCTGAGTTTTGCTCGGAAGTTCTTGTTAATGTTGATATGGTGCATACAGTACGTCATTTACGTGGAAGTCTTACCTCGCCTTATTGTTGCCAGTCGTGCTGTTTTCTTGCACCCTCAGGCGGTGACAGTCAAACGGAAGCTCATATTGCACAATTCGCTCAAGAATCCGTATGCTTTGTGATTTTTAAACAAGATTTACAACAAAGCGTACAAATTCTAAAACGAAGCGAACAACAGTTTGTAATATTCATATTGCATTTAGGTGCAGGGTATACTTTGAAGAAACTCTGATTCTCACTAGATTCTGGACAAACATCCTTGCTATACACGGAATTTTAAAGTCACGTAGGATTGAAATAATGGGAAGTTTAGCTGTACGTAGGTAGTTCTGCGTTTGATGTGTGTTTGCAGGATGGAAAACTTTCTGTAATTGTGGCTGAATGATATGACGTTTGAAAGGAAGTATGTATGGGAAACTAATTATTTTATTTAAGTATAGTTTATCTTTTTTTTTTGTTTTTGATGGAATTACTTTTCGCTCATTTTTATGTGCGGCAAAGTGTGTTTTTTTTTTCATGATTTACATTGTGAGGTTCCGGAAACTGGAAGTGTTTAGATAAACTGCAGCACATATTATCCATTTTATTAAGATTACAAATATATGTTACAGTACATTACAAACACAAAATATGTTGATTACGTATTTTGCATGGTTCGTATAATATTTTGATTTTTGTAGAATTGCTTAAGGTCACAAGGATTTGGTTCATGAATTGCGGGTGCCATTTATTTATACTCTTTACGAAATTTTTATAATTAGAAAGGTCTGTAAAGGCTAATTTGACATTAAGAGGACCGTGCATCGTGATATATTATAATAAAACCAACGAGATGCCCTAATTTCTCAAATTTATTTTTGGAAATAGAACTCTGCTTGCAAGCAGTCAGCAAAACCTGTATGACATATACCTGTTGCTGTGTGTACAGTGCTAGACTCCTGATGATGGACAGAGAAACTATCCGAAACATGTAGAGTTCTATTCCAAAAATAAATTTGAGAAATTAGTGCATCTCGTTGGTTTTATTATAAGAAGAGTCTGTAAAGGCATTCTAAATATAAGTGTCAAATGGTCACTTGTAAATAAACATATAAATGAAAAGCGATAGATCATTGGGACCGAAACTCTTTTGAATTGTTTAGATAATTTGAAGAGACCGTAAATCTAAACGTGTGACAATCAATTGTACTTGATTTTTTCAGTGTTTATTTGATGGTGCGAAAAATGTATTTCGGCTGTTTGTTTTGGGAAGGCATTTCCACTTACCCGGTTAAAATGTGTCGTGAAATAAACGACTAATAAAGTGCGTATAGGAAACGTGTATGAGCATAGAATAATGTAACCAGAGCATATAATTATTACAGACTAATGAATTTTCCTTTGCTCGTAAATTGTACCAGTGATAAGTTATCTGGGATGAAGGAACTCGAATTCCTATTCGCATGTTTAATTTCCCAGGCACATTGTTTTATGTGGGTACATGTAGCAGTACGTAAATTACAGATTCTAAAATTGAAGCTGTTAGGGCTTTGCGGAAGAATGAAGGCACATCAGACTCATTATTAACCAACATTTTAGCTTGAAGCGAACAGTGTTTACATAAAGAGGCAAAGAAGAGTAAAAAAATAACATTTTTTAGTACAAACACAATTACTTCACAACACGGTCTGTGGAACATTGTTGCTATGAAACGATTTCAGGAATAGACTATTGCAGTTTGTTGTAGTCAGTATTACACAATGTGAATTGTGATATTTGATTATTTTTTTGTACAGTGATGGAATTTTCTTTCAAACCTGAAGTTTATATATAATAAAAGTCGATTGATCGGTTTCAAGTTGGCTGCCCTTCGAAGTTTAGTAAAGTAGGAATCCAGAGCCGAGTCTTGTTGACAGTTCTACCGGATATAATTACATTCTCTGTTACAACAGTGTTCATGCCCGTCTAACAACATAAACACACATCGTTGTTTATCTGTTGCTGGCCGTGATTAACCCTATGATCAAACACTGACTTTCAGTTTGAGGGTATATTCAGTAATCAACAGAGCTTGTATGACGGATGAAACTCAATTATTTATTTCACATTTTTGAACGGTTATACAATTTAAACACACACATATATATACAATTATATATCCAACTTTATCAGTGGAATGATTTGTATGATTTCATTATTTGCAGTAATTAATGACGTTGAAAATTCAACCAGTGAGGAGTTTGGTAGTGTGGTAAGTGCAAAATGTTTATGTCACTGAATAATTAAGGGGGATATTTCTGACTTAAAAGTGTCTCTTACATCGTTAAAATGAAATTATATTCAGACATCTTCTTTTATGGTTTAAAAGGCTCTTTGGAATATCTGAACGAATCAATGATAAATGGAGAAAAATTCCCAATTAAAGTTTCTGACAATCGTATTTTTGAAGGTCATAGTAGCAACTTGATGGCTTTCATAAATATTTTCCAGGCTGTTAATGCAATACATGTTTATATACAACAAATTTTAGCCTACGGTTTCATCCATAAAAAGGAAAGAAACCATGCTATGTGTGTGTGTGTGTGTGTGTGTGTGTGTGTGTGTGTGAGTACGTGGGTGTAATACTTGCCATTGCAGATTTTGAATCTATTGACCAAATTTCATGAAACTTTGTATAAACTTTATAACATTGGGACCAGCTTAATCCTTTATTTCTAATTTCATACAATCAGTAGCTACAACATGGTCGACGCGCAAATGTTTGAGCCAGAAGAAACATAAACGTCCCTAACTTAGTGTTCTAAAGAGTTATTTGTTGAACGATTCTGTTAAGGTACGCTAACTCTCTTTAATATCTTTATAGTGTTTGAAATAATTGCATGAGAGCCTGGAAGATTTTTTCTTACTATGGGGGTAACGCACGTATCACTTTAGTCAGGGATGCGGGAGCTGGTATGAACATAAAACATAAGTTCTTTTATGTATTGCGTGTAAGTCAACAACTAATGCTAGAAACACGGCGATGATCCGGAAATTTGAGATGTTATAGCATTCTGTAGTATCTGTGTTTTGATCTCTGTTTCGTTCCTAAGTTATTGTTAATTAAGATATAATTGGGACTTAACATTTTCTTATACATAACCACACGACTACAGAGCTTAGCATTTCTTCCCAGCGTCGGTTTAAGTTTATCGAAATTATGCAGCTACCTGGGGGTCTCAAAATTCGGATATTCCCGAAAAGGCTGGCTGTATTGCAGATTTTATATCAAGTATTATTTTTATACAAATTCGTATTTTGTTCTATCTGCTTTATGAATTTAGAAATTTGAGTAGCTAGGAGCCCCGAATTTATTTTTGCACTGAACACAGCGACGATTTAAACCTGTCCTGCTGGTTCGTTTCTTTGTTCTTAAATCATATGTGTGCTATATATTACGTAGTATTCGATTGTCAGAAGCTTTTAAGAAATGAAGGCATTTACTTCGCATCTGTGCCGTATAAAGAGTATATCCGTCTTACAGATTCCAAAGTGATTCACTTAGATATTCCAGTACACACGACAAAAAATTATACAACTTTTGAAGAAACTTCAGGGTGACCAGATACAGGTCGGAGATTTTAGAATGTGACCAGATAGAATTCGGGGATTTTAGAATGTGATAGTACGCTTGTACACAACTGTTCAATCGACGGGGGAGAGTGATCCAGAAATATAAAATTAGAGTTGACGTAAAAGAGTGCGAATTTGGTTTATTCTTTGGTGTAGCTGAATTTATTTATAGACTACATGTTTTCTAATCTCCATTGTTGTGAATATGTCTTCTTTGTAACTTCCAATAAAAGTCTTTTCATGGAAAACAGAATGAAGCTCAATGTAATAAATTTGTAAATGAGTCCTTTTCATTATTAATAAAATGAAGCAGTCTTATTTGAATTCGTTCAGTGTAGGAAAGGTACTGTCAGAGGACAGATTTTACTAGAGGTAAGTTGAAACTGCTCCAATATTAAGCAGTTTTTACTAAGATACCTCATGAAATAATTTTGGACATTAGCAGTATGTCAGTGCTTTCAGACAGTGCACTATGTGTTCTCTTATGGTCATATAGTGCTTTATTTCATCATTATCCTTGTTCAGTGTAACTGATATAACATAAACACACATATTTAATTATGAAAACTAAGTTATTATGTGTTATAAGGTAATGTTAATCGCGCTTGTTAGACCTTACGTCTGGTCACCTTATGCGGTACAAAGCAAAGACCAACGTTAAGAGCAGCTGTGTTATAAACATAATACAAACATAATATAAACAAATGGTTTCTGAGGTTTTCGTGGTGGGTTACCAACAGCATGTAGTATAATGAGTTTATTGCGACCTTTCGAAGGAACGTGCTACTTCTATTTTCAGGTTGACCGAATTTGATTCAAAGTGGGTGCATGAGTCACCCGGAAAATAAAGGCAACACGTTCGTTAAAATTTTGGGCACAACTAATTACGCTACAGGACGCAAAAATCCAGAAGAGCATAATTTGAATAATACAAAGACATGACCAGTGTTGCTATGACAGATGAAGTGCATTTAGGAGGAAGCTGGGGAAAGACACTGTCATTTGGTGAAGGTGATCTAGAAAAATGTTAGCATTATATTCTAAAATAAAATTTTAATCTTGAAGTTAACCACATCTAAAAGGGATATTTCACCTAAGTCTAGAAATTCTATGTTGGTATTTAGAATATATCTCATTGAATGTAAATTTTTCATACTTCACTTATACGCCTTTAGTTATCGATTTCTTCGCAAAAATTTGCTTTCTCAATAAAATGTACAAATCTATGCATTTAAATATTTTTATCCCTAAATTTGAAATAAGAAGTGCGCTTAACCCTCTAAGAATATTACATTATGTAAAAGAAAGATGTTTCTTAGTATGAAACATGTATTATCTTAAAAGTACGCGCTTTAAATATGGTATTGAAAGAAGTACTGTGCATAAAATATTACACGTTAGCACTGTAGTTCTCATTAAAACTCTTCATTACTCGAGACCAAATATTTACATACAGACACACGTTTCTCAGCAACGGTGACATGTCACTCTGTTAACAGAATTTTATTCTTAATGATATCACACTGCAGCCCTTTTTATGCAATTTACTGTTTGTGTTCTTTATCTGTGTTGTTAATTTCAGCAGTTGGACAACCGTACAGTGCTATTTTGTTCTTCTCAACTAACGCAGCTGTTTGGTATTCTCTACGTGAAAAGTGATAGTATAGCCTAACTTGAGTTCTCAAAATATTGAATTAAACGCCAGCTGCTAGAATCGATTAGGAAATAAGGTTACATGGTGATAATATCGTAACCGAAAACTTATGTTGACTCTCATTGTGTTAGGGGAAGTCATCGCCGAGCGAGTATCATCTGTTTCTGTCGCTGAAGCAAAATATTGGCAGCCAAGTATTGTAAGATGGTCGAGAAGTGAAAATAGTCGAGACGCGATGCTCGATAACACGTAACACCGGGTTCTATTAACAGGGAACAAGAGAAGCTTGCCTTATGATACGGTAAAGACCTCAGCTATGCTGGGGACGGTGGCAAATTACGGGAATGCAGTAAAATTAGATCTGAAACTCTTGCAGTATAGTAGACAATATGCGAATCAAAATTCATACATTTTAAACTTGTTTATGACCGAATGTATATATAGAATGTAACGTGTAAATGTAGGTTAATATATAATACACTTCTTACGTACTTGTTCGACACAGAATTAACCGTGAAAACCCTGTTTCACCTTTTCGCATGCGTGCGTTATACCCACCAGCTACCTTGATATTTTACATTTTTTCCCCTTCACTTCATGGCATAATCTTACGCCAAGAACATACGTTATATTTTACTTGATAATCGAAGAAGGCATTCTTTGTATTATATACAGGTTTTGATTTGCTACATTAGTTCAATATATATGAAATAAATGGATTTATTTTATCTTCAGTTAATAGTGTTTTTAATAAGTTACGACGCTGACCTGAAACGTTTTCAAATTTTAATGACTGTAACGTATTTTGTCAATTATGCAATAACGGTTACTGAAATAAACCACTATTGACGTTAAGTATGCTATTATAATCCGGTATTGTAGAGAAATGTAACAGCAGCGACGTGCTTGCAGAAGACGGTATATTATTTTTACATAAAAATTCAACGTGTCATAAACACAGTACCAAAATTACACGTAATATCAGTAAAGGGTTGCTAGTGGCTGGTATAGATTTTCGATTTACTATTGCCGTGCAAATTAAGAACAGCAGCCAGCGCAGTTAATGTGCATGGTCAGAAACCGCAGTGCTTATGGGAAAGAGGGTCGATATCAAACAGCTTATTATGATGCCTCATAATCTACATACCGATACCATATTTAGTTTATAACAATAAGCATATAAACACATTTAACATTTAAATGATCTGACACATGAATTATTTTATTCTCGTAGACTCTAACATTACTTGCGTTATGTATTTATGCTTAATTATGTTGCGTGTTTATGTGCTGATACGGAAGATAATATAATAATAAAAGCAGGATAAAGGTTTACCCGCCGTTTCCTTAGAATGCTAGATATTATAAATTACCGTCTTCATTTGAAAGATGTTTTTAAATATTAGAATATGAACAGTTCCTTCCACTCGATGCAAAAATTCAACAAAACCGAAAATGAAGTTACTAAAGCAACATTTTGTGTCCAAAAGCAAGACATGTTTTTACGCCTTTGCTTCAAATGCCTCAGTAGGCCTACTCTGAAAAGAGCTAATACCTACAGCAACCAGATTTTTGCATTCAGATGTGATTTGTTGCTGCTGTGGTTATGCGCACTTTAATTATTTTTTACTGTCAATTATCAGTTATTATGGACGCACCACATCACCGAAGTTAGATATGTCTCATTATGTGGTGGGCACTTTGAAAAGTGCTTGGTACGTAAATGCATGCGATATCCTCAGACTTTAGGTTTAATGATGAAGTATGAAATAAATCTCATGTTTATAATTTGTAAAAGCGAACAACTGTTAAAACTGTTCACTTTTACAAATTATAAACATGTGATCAGACAACACGAGAGTTGCACTGAATCTTACGTGGAATTGGTCAGACAAATTGGTCAGTTGATCTGTTAAATGTATTTCTTACCTACATGACATCTTTTGTTCTTCATTTGTTGGCGTATTATGGACACATTCTGTTGCACAACAGTTAAAATATATATATATATTAAAGTTACACTGATATGCCGACATGATTATCAGTTATCCATATTGTTACAAAATATAATAATTGTTAATAACAGAGTAATATAACCGAAGAGTACTTGTATCGGTTTGTATTATGCTGAAATTGTCGATGTGGCTTTATGACACGTGAAAGTAAGCACACAATTAAATTGAAGGAATTGGTGTGTTCAACTCATAGATTTCCATTTTGAGTGCAACCATTGTCCAACTTTCTGAACAACATCTGATCACAAACTCTTATGAGGTGTTTATATTTTCCCGTAGGAACATCTTGACCGTATGGAAGGGAGACTGTAAACCATGTCATAGTAATGCCAATTGTATGGGGGAAAGTTTATATTTATTGTGATAAGCAAATATAGGCTGTACGGATAGGAAATCTGCCACACGCATTGAGAATTCTTTGTATCTGCTGGCAGTTGGTAACACTAATTACTTAGAAAAGAGTATCAGATTATGTTTGGAAATTAATCAGTGTCAAGAAACTCAGCAAAGTAAGAGGACCGTCAAGTACATATAAGCAAAACATAATGAATGTAGATCTTGTGCTGGCTTAGAATAAATGCCTTGTTACCTAATAAAATTAACATTGCGAGGACAGGGCTTATGCATCTTCCCTTCATGGCATTCCTGCCTGAATTCAGTCTTCACTGCAGAATATGGAAATTGGGAAAAAAATTAAAGGTAAAAAACTGATTTGTTCTTGTATATATCTATGATAACACAACTTACGCAAGAAAGTATTAAAAAAATATAAATCCCTTATTTTAGTTCCCATTCTTTATCACGAGGTCACGTCATTCCGTACAAATAAATCATATGGATGTATTTTTCAAGAAATACTTCCTTATGCTTTGTGAATTATTTTATATTTAGTTAAGAGTATTATTGTGTTTAAAATGTTTTTCAGGGGCGGATGCCTGACACCCCGAAGGTTTTTATTTTTCTTTATTATTGTATTTAATTTGATTTTTCACGGCCATTTCACTTCTTTTCGAGTGATGCCATTTATCGGCTCGTAGTACGATTGCTCATTTGGTAAGCAGAAACGCCTGTTTTTCACCCCACATACATACAAGCATAATCAAAGACACAAAATATGCTTATATTTTTTCACATTCGTTGTATCACTCTGTGAAAAAATTCAAAGTATCTATAGTAAAAAAAGTCCGTGGCATTCATCATACATATTACGTGCTCATTGAAAAACACAATTTTCTCTATAATAAATCTAGCTGAGTTTCATACACTCACTAACATTTAAAGTAAATAGAAATTATGGACAGTCTTATACCTGTTTGTTGAAAAGTTGGCACTGAAACTATACAATTTTGCATTTCAGTTTGAGAGTGAAAATTAATACCAACTAATGTAGGAATTAGACATTCATTAACACATTCATGTGACAAATGGCATCCCGAATTGCCGTTCATTTCAAAATTTATGTAATTCATGGAAAGAATTTAGATTTTTATAACAGTCAGTTATAAACATTGTGTGCTTCATTATAAAATAGGCACCATCATGACGATACATTTGTTCTTCTACAGTGATGATTCTTGTGTACGATAAATTTAGTACTTTTCCTTTTTTTTCAGAAAGTAGGAAGTAAGTTTTTTTACCGGATTATCATTAGATTGATGCTATTTGTCGGAGTGTTACCAAGGTAACGGAACATAACCATGCGGCCAGCGATATTGTCTGATGATCGCTGGAGTTGCAGGCGTCCTCGTCACAGCAAAAGGTCTGCTCTCCCCATGCCTCTGAAATCAAACACACACACACACAAAATTTGTTTGTATCTTAGAGTTTCAACTCGGTTCAGGTCTCAAGAATGAAATTTGTTTAACACGACTGTTCTGCACATGAATTACGCTATGCTATTTTTTTCATCTTAGCTACATTTACGATCGTTGCCATTGAAATCAGCACTTGAACTAAGAGTTTTATTCGTCTAGGAAGGAAATTTCACCGTTCCTTTTCAAGAAACGTATTATGACCCTTTCTGAACGTATTTGTGTTAAATTAAATTCTCATTTATTAAGGTGCTATTTTAACTGCAGAATATAAATATAACAAAAATCCTTTGTCGGATGGCAGTTACAAGTACAGTCGAACCCGCTTATAACGGCATCGGTTTGTGCGACACCTCGCTTATAGTGTCAGATATTCTGTGGTGCCAATTACGTTCTCATTGTCAACCGAAACATTATACTCCTCGGTTAAAAAAGCACTCGTTTATAACGACGCAACATGTTCAGTCCCTCTCAGGACGATATGAATGAGTTCAACCTCATTTCACAGGAGAAATGCTGTTACCTTATTTTCTGAAACTCGTTTGAAAAATTTAATTCACAACTTTTTTTAAATTTTGTAATTTTTTTCCTATTTTCTAAAAATTTAACACATCGTTTTCAAAATATTGCTTGTAAAAATGTTCGTACGGAACAACATAAAAGTGTGGAAGACTGGATTTCTACTGAGTATATATTAAATCTGAAATCTGAGAGCCAAAGGCCCTTTCTTCGCCGAGTAATTTTGCAGTGAATATCAGTACTTAGTACAATTGTTTACTGCGCTCTGTTCGGTGCTGTGTAAGGCAAGCTTAAGAGAATGATATTAACAGAGTGTCCAAATGGACTGAAGAACGCTGAGCCAGTGATACGACTTGAAAGTCACAACTGTAAGCCTTTAAATACATA
>Ga0123357_10003026_pt1 | contig 19035 bp, 10 predicted proteins | sample TergutEmb28metaG_FD_89873 | JGI IMG/M metagenome (GOLD analysis project Ga0123357, IMG submission 89873) | Embiratermes neotenicus P4 segment gut microbial communities from Petit-Saut dam, French Guiana - Emb289 P4 | ecosystem: Host-associated > Arthropoda: Insects > Digestive system > Gut ...
GCACAGAACACAAACTACTTTCTCCTATTTCATTTTCCAGTATCTTAACTCTCCTTAAGACCACCGAACAGCTATTTACGTCTTCCCTTTCATAACGCCTTTCCTTCAATAAGGCAGTTCACATGCAAGATATGACCAGTCCGGTTAGCCTTCCTTTTATGGTATGTAGGATATTTATTTCCTCCTTGACTCTCTATAATAATCCTGCATGTTTCATGTTTCATTCCAAAACTTTCTAAGTATTTCTAATCCACTTTCCGAAGTGTCCGCGTTATAGCATTTTACAAAACTATGGTCCTAATGTAGCATTTTACTGTTTCTTTTTTCAATTTAAGTCCAATTTGAAGGTGAAAGGAACACTCTTCTTGATTAATGCAGCTTTTGACATGGCAATCCTGACTTTAATTTCACGTGTGCATCTTGCGTCATTTGTTCTCATGTTACCCAAATAGTTGAAACATTCATCATTCTCAAATATTTTTTGTTTTATAATATGTACTGGAGATGATTGCCTTGAGATCCTCATTATCTTGGGTTTTTCCACATTAATTTCAATTCCATAGCACATTCCAACTTCAATTAGTATATCAATAATGCTGTGCAGTACCGTTTCTTCACTAGCCTTTATCAAAAGATCATCTGCATTTTTAACAGAGTGAAATGGTTTCCTTAAATGAATTCCCCAAAAGCTTCAAGGACTTCCTTGGTAAGGTACTAGCTCTGTAAGTCCAACAGAATCTTTGACTGATTATTAGTGTTATTAGTGCTAATTTAAAGCAATATTGATATTATTTAGAGCTAGGCAGGCTAGGCAGTCTAGTCAACGATAATGATGATGGTGACCATTATCATCCCACATTAACTTGTTTGTAGGAATGTCAAATCGCAAGTCTGCAGCTACTGTGGATTTTTATGGGATTTCCATGGGTGTGAGTGAACAGGAAAAATGTAGGTTGTTATTACGGACACTAAGGAATGCTGGGTAGTGAAAAGTAATTTGAAGTTATGGATAATCTATGACGATACATTTCACTATTAACTTGGGTGGACAACGTAGGACAAAACATCCTATAAATTATTAGTCTGCTGTCATTATTTTGTGAGTAAAGAGAGGCGTATTTCAACACGCTATCCAATGTCGGTTCGTGTTCCTCACAAACCTAATAAATTTGAGAACATCTTAAGAATACTGAAAAAAACATAACGAACGCAGGGAAAAATTTAGAGCCGGCATTCAGATTAGCAGGGAGAAATGGTGGCACATCCAAGCGCAGATTTTCACACCAACCATAAATTTTCTCGTAAATATTTTTTTATGGATCATACATCTTGTCTAAGAACTACCGACGTAAAAACGGGGCTAATATTTGGACACATTTTTCGATAAATTTGTACTAGTTAAAAATCTTACATTTTCATTTGGGCTTTGCTGCAAAATTTTGGTACTGAATCTTTGATAATCCATTCACATTTGTCGAAATTTGTAATTGCTCTGTAGTTAATGTCGTAAGAGGACAGAAAAATATGTTATCCCTGATGCAAACATCATTTCGGTTAACTGGAACTCCTGGCATAGGGTAGTTAGAGCTGACACATGTTAATCAATTACCGTGTCACTCATTTAGCTGTCACCACAGAAATTCGCACGATCGGCAGATTAGTATTTGCTGTGGTACGAAATTACAAATCGCAGGGTTTATGCGACCTATTACGGAATGTTGATCATACTGAGTGTAATTAAAATACATCAGTTATTTTCGAACTTTACTGAATGTTAAACATACGTATAGACAGATACGATAAAATTAACCGCTCTTCAACTATATAATGTAAGATACATAATGTGAAGTTTGCATACGGTAACAACTCTGGCGCCTTCGCTGTTTTTGCATTTGTTTCGAAATAGTTAAGTGTACAATTTGATAAAAGTTTCGGCAAAACGCTGAATTATACCTTTATTACGTACATATACTATAACCGTTATAATTAGTTTAAGATTTATGTGGTGTTAGAATTTTACATTTAATAGATTGGATGGATTTGTTTTAATTAGTAATTAAGTTTGGGTGGAATGGCGAGTGTAACGGATTTGTATAGCGGCTTATAGGGATAGAGGGTTAGAGAAAGTGAGAGGGTGACAGAGAAAGGGAGAGAAAGAGAGAGAGAGAGAAGACCGGTAAGACACGGGGAGATTATGCTAGCGCGATACTGGAACAGCATTACGTAAGTGGGCCAATAGAAACAAATTATTTCAAATTTTGACTGTTGATTTTATTAGGGAGTAATGGGATTTAAACGGCTAGCCAATTGGGAAGAGTAGGAATATTTAAGGGGGAATGGATTTGAACTGGGCGAGTTTGAAACCTGAACGTAAGCAAGTAGTCTGTTTCCTACGCAGGATGTAATAATCTGTGCACGTGATACCGCAGCTAGCAGTGCATACATTTTTGAAAGACGCAGCCATACAAGCAAATATATGTAAACCTAATAATTGTGAAATAATAAAAACTATGTTAATGGTGTGCAATTATTTATAAAACTACTGTTCCGCTACTTAGAACACTTAGATTCCCTAGGATTAAGACATGCGCTCGATTGATGAGCTGGGCTAGGTTATATTACTTATATGTTCCCTCTTTAATATTTACTTAAGTATACATGCAGACCTCTTAATTCGGTTGGAAAGAAGATTTTTTTAATTATTGGAAACAACAAGAGTCCTTTACAAAAATCGAGTATGTTCGGATGACTGCAGAAAGCTGGTGAATTCGGAAGATAGGGAACGTGCACATGGCTTCCCGTTTGTTTAATTATTTCAAATGCCGTCAGACGTACAGGAATGCTATGGAACATAAAGTGCGCGTTAATTTCTCTACAACTTCAATCGAAACATTTTCGTTACGAAAAATGTTTAACAAATTTTCCTCAAGATGCTTGTTCAGGCACATGTAGGTTTTCGAATTAAGAGACCATTAGAACTGCTTTTTCTTTAAAAAAAAACGCAGACGTTCATAAATCTTCTTAATGTCAGATTTTAAGAACATCTTTTCATTTATTCTACGTTTCGTTCATACGTACAAAAACATGCAAATTGGGTTCCGAATGCGCCCAGAAATGTAACATTCTTGACAGTTTCCTATTTGTTCAAGTGCGGAACTAACAGAAATTTACTCCCCACACTTTCAAATGTATGCACTAGGAGTTCTTGGTAAAGCGTTTTGCAAGCATTTCTGTGGAGTTTGATGCTGTTGTAGTCTTGATTAATGAATTATTTTAATTTAGTTGGTATTATTTAATTCCTTAATCTCCGTGTTCTTTCTGCTGTAAAGTTTATTGTGCTTGTAAAATATAAAACACCTAATGATTTAATTAATGTCATGGAACAAAGCACTTATTTGAGAGACGAAGAGTTCTCCAGTTAGACACTAAATTTCCTCCATATTATGGAATCGGGAGTTCATTACCGTGTCAACAACAGCCCCTCTCTTTACCCTGCCCTAGGTCAAATTAATCCCGTCTGGACCCTCCTATCTTATTTATTTATGATCTCTGTCATCATCATCGTCATCATCTTAACCATTACTATCGTCATCCGTCTACGTCTCAGTCCTTGCATGCATCTCCTACTCCCCTTGCGTGCTCGCTGTCGGACCATCTCGTCTCCTTATTCCATAACACGAACGGTATCTGGCTAGGAGTAAAAATCGTAAAGACTCTCGTCATGCAGCTGTTCCCACCTTTCTATCATTTCTTCCGTTTTGGCTCAGAATATTTTCCTCTACACTCTTTCTTCTGTGAAAACAAAAATTACAGACCTAATGAAACTGAATACCTTCTTGAATGAAGTTTTGCATTTGATGCCATTACGCAGTAACTAAACTTTACAAAATTTACATCGGACCCTAATATCATTATTTTGTCCAGTTAGTTGACGAAACTTGAAAACATACAACGTTTCTCAGTATTTACTTTCTGGCCATCATTCTTACTAACAAATGATATAACTTTTTTATTTATGTTTATCGTTTTTATGCTTTCACTCACCGGACAAACATTATCAGCCCAAACTATAGGCTGTTACGTCCCATTCAATTTTAATCCTTCCGGGTTTCTTGGACATTCCGAAAGACATACTACAAAGCAAAAATTAAAAGCAATGGCGATAAAACTTCTCCTTTTCCGAGGCTCTACTTTGCATGAAGTATATCGCACATGTCCTTGCATACGCGCATCCGGACTTCACACTTCATGTAAACACAGTTTAATTAACCTAAATACTTTCACAAATGTCAATATTAATAAAAAATTCAACTAGATACAAAAACTGCAACCGGAGGGAAGTAGCTGTACCGATATTATGACCTGTAACGGAGGCTGCGGTTACAGTTTTTAGTACTCCTGATGAAGGGTGCTGTGACACCCGTAACATGTAGAGTGATTTTGCAGTAAATAAATATCTGCATACTGTTGCATCTAGTTGGATTTTTATTAATATTGAATTATGATGTACGGAACCGTGAGCTTAAAATTTCATAAATGTGTCACATTGAATTACATTATTATAAAATACCTCCCTCCTAACAGAATTATAAGCTCTCTTGAAGTCTTGGATAGCTGATATACTGCTGCTGTATTAAATTCCCTTTTGCCAAAATAGTGTAATTTTATCCTGAAAATAAAAGAGAAGAATGGACATAACTTTATGCTTCTAATACGACAATGCATTTGTAAGTGGTAAAGTTTCCTCTAAATAAGTCATGTAACAATTCTTTCGTAACCCAGAAACTATTTCACTTAATGAGTTTTCGTACTCTTGATATAGAAACAAAGTTGATCAGAACTATGTTAACAGGTTTTACAAAAGCCGGAATAGTTTTGTGAGGGAGATTTATAGCACTATAGAAGTACTATGTCTTCAAATGCAATGCAGTGCAATTTTGTATTATTAAAATTTCTCCATAAATCTGTGCAAACATAAATTTTATTAAACTGTTAAGTTTCGTAGATGACTGGGTTTTCCTGCTAGTCATTGTCTTAAGGTTTCCACGCTGGGTGTCCTCATTAAGGCAATAAACGCGTTGAAATTTCGGGTTTAAATATAAATTTGTTACTATTCTTCTGGTAGAATATGCTACGGTTTAATACCTTTCTCTCTACCAATATCACTTTTCATCCTTGCCCGATATTTTTTGCAAGGACACGTTTAAATTTTTCAAAATTTTATATCAGTAGCATGGCACTTAAAAGAAATAACATCAACAAGAAAATTTGTTTTAATTACTGCTTGAGTTGAAGAGAAGATATTCAGAAAAGGCAGGCTTATATTGAAGGTACTAATTATGGTTTCACACAAAACTGTTATCAACATGGCAAGTAAATGTCTAAAAGATGTACTATTTGTAGTTTATTTAACAACGCTCTCAGAAAGTCCAGTATATAGTAACAAATAATTAGATATCGGTGAATATGGAACTGTAAGAATGTACAAGGAAGCAGGTAGGGCATAAACTAAGGTCCTGTTTCGGCATTTGTTAATGGAAACCACAAACTTCCTGCCACGATCGTTGGCTCAGGCGAGATTAGAATTCATCACCCCCGAATGTAAGTATTCAGCGCTACCGCTTGCTTCGACTTTATTGGTACAACAAGTGTGGATGAGATTTTTTACTGATTAAAATTTATGAAGTAGAAATTTAAATGCTTCACATCTAAAACATTTTTAACACGGCACCGAAACGTCTGAGATAGATGTACTGACATATTTACATCTCTTTAATTATCAACGAAAAAATGCACTTACATAAAATTTCACATTAAACACTTAAAATCGCTCCGACATGTTTCGATCTTAAGTTCATCCTCATGGAGCTACGTTGTTCCTTGCTTAAACCATTTTAAAAACATTCACAAAATAATTCCTTTATATTAACAGGGTGTTGTGTCAGCATGTCGTGTTGTGTAAGAGTACGTTGTTGACAATGCGCCTGGCCAGGCCCATTGTCAACAACGTACCCTTACACAACACGACATGCTGGCACAACACCCTGTTATTTTGTGAATGTTTTTAAAATGGCTTTAGCAAGGAACAACGTAGCTCCCTGAGGATGAACTTAAGATTGAAACATGTCGGAGCGATTTTAAGTGTTTAATGTGAAATTTTATGTAAGTGCATTTTTTGGTTGATAAAGTGATTCTAGGAAATGAACGGTGCAACAATAAGAATATTTATATCTCTTAACCACAGCAATGTGAAATGTTTTTTATTGGCTGATCGATAAGAAACTCCCATACTTTAACCCTTTAAAAGCTTATTTTTTTTTCGTAACACGACTTTAACGTTGAAACATGGTGTTCCACACCCACAGTAGTTATCTCTGTCCATCGTGTGACTCTCACTAACAACAATACGGCACTGGTTTTTGTGTCACTGTGAGTTACAAACTGCAATTTTGAACATTTTTAAGATGAAATTTACCTTTTGAAGGATCAAATGTCCTGACACTAACCGTAAGTTTCATTTAAGTTTTATGAACTCTTGCCTTAAAGTCTAAACTTGAAGGTAAGTTATTTTTTGTAAGACCTATGGTCAGAAAGAATGATAATACTGGACTGCATCTTAATGAAAGAGGATGGGAAATTATGGAATAGATGTATTTGGATACCGACAATAATCAGTGGCTAATTCTTGTGTACACAGTAATGAGCCTCAATACAATGTGGAAAATTTCGTGCCTAGGAAAGACTAAGTTCAATGGACTTACTTACTTACTTACTTACTTAGCTTAGCTTAGCCGAATTGGGCCTACCGTAATTTCTTCACACCTGCAGCAGGAATGGAGTCTGTTGCAAACTCTCTGTTGTCCTGACCGCGAAATGGGTTTTTTGTTCTGTGTCTTTCGGTGACTATCGGCTAATAATTCCATACTAGTACTGACGGCCCCTCTAAATATGTGTATCCTAATAACTGTCATATTTTTATATGATTTGATTATATTAGTAACATCAATGTTTGAAGTGTGGTTTCAACGACCGTGTCAACTGCTGAGATTATTTAGGATCCGTGACAGATGAAATGGAGCGTTGGTGGACTGCCATTGACAGGGAACGGCCGAAGAATCTACTCGTATCAACATCTGTCTCAGTACCACTTTGCCGTCCACAAATCCTACATGAAATGGCCTGATGTCGAATCAGGTTACGACTCAGTACCTGAAGCTGAAACCGCGACCTTAAGTTACTCAGGAATAAACAAAAACAACTACGTTATTTTCTATGGACCAAATATGCTCCTCACTTCTGTTTAAAATCGCCGATTGGAAAACGGATAAGCAAGGTTACGCACTCGCACAAACCAAGGGACCTCACGTAACATCAGTGGGCTGTATCTGAGTTCATTGCTTATATGCTGTGAAGGTTAAGCGATATAATGTTCAGTTTGCATGTTTACGATGTTGATTAGTACACATGACCCCATTTATTACAATCACCGCGTCTGTGTAGTGCGCTAGTTACGTGGTGGCATCATGCAAGTGTGACAGAGACAGATATGTTTGGGCGGAATAACGGTGTCTCACGGCGTTTACTATGCAGCATACTGTCTTCCGAAACGTGAAGTCGTGTAGTTTGGTATTCTGTTACCAAAATTTCGAAGAAATAGTTGTCTTTGTCTTCAGGTCTGTTCCCTGAAGATAAGAGCAAGAGGTTACCCCGAATTTTTTGTAAGAAGAAGAGCCAGTGGGGAAATCCTGAGACAATATGTCTAAAGCACTGACGATACCTTTCATTCATAAAAGTCACTTACCTCACTGTATTACAGAGTTTATTAAAGTGGTTGTGGTGTTTAACGTTGACTTCGCAATCCGGCTGCTTCTTGTTGTAAATACAGAACAAGTTGAATACATTAATTAATTATTCCACGCGACATCTGACATAATATTTTCGTGTTGCACACGGTTTTACACGCACTTCCGCTTGTCTGTTTCAAAAATCTGTGTTCATTTTCCCCAGGTCTCTCCAGCAAGTCGAGTAAGAATAACTGATGTATGCATGATACCTCGGGTACCATAACTTACCGCTCTCCCAGAAGATTCTCTCTTCTCTGTAATCCCATGTGTACGCCAGATGAAATTTCCATTGTGTGGTACACAGTGGTTACTGTAATCCACGCGCAATGTTCATATTCATAAAATAATGTACGTCGTTGTCAAAGTAACGAATTAATATGCATGATTTACGCCATAAATTAACGCACGTTTCATGATGTTACCCGGGCAATTATCGGACGTCAACTGCCGGTCCCCAATTTCCGTGAACCAGAAACTCGATATAACTCGTGCCCCTGACAGATCACGCGTTGTATTTTTAGATGTCCTACATATTGATTGCGAGTGGCTGGATATTATTCAGTGCAGCGTCACTGAACACAAGCACGACACACCTCCAGCTGCCAAACACCTTTCTGCCACTTTTGCATTTGACTTACCGGTAACTCCTTTTCAGATGAAGCCAACTAGGTGCACACTACTCCTCAGTATATTTATTTCACCTTCTCTACATGTTTCGGGCAACTATGTACCCATCATCAGGAGAACTTGCTCTATCTAAGCGACACTGGTTGGGACCATCAGACCGGACAGCCAACCATACACAGTGAAAAATACCAGTGTCGCATAGATACAGTAAGTTCTCCTGACGATGGGCACATAGTTGTCCTAAACATGTAGAGAAGTTGAAATAAATATACTAAGAAGTAGTTTGCACCTAGTTAGCTTCATTTGAAAAAGATTATACAGGGATGCAAGGTCAACAAAACATAAAATACCGGTAACTTCTTTCTTCAGAACTTACTCATATTGTCAAAGGTTTCCATATCCCTAGCAGAATGAATCCGGCGCTTTTCTGTAACATGTATTTTAATACTATTATATTACTAACATCCTTAGCCGGTATTGTGTATTTAGTACAGTGATTGATCTCCAGACTGGACAACCAAGATAATGTGGTTTGGTTCCTGACAGGAGTATGATTTCATGCGAGATTTCAGGCTTTCACTGCTGTGTATTGAGACCTTCAGTCTTTAGGAATGTTACGCGGCGTATGTGGGTTTCCGTCCTTACGGAGCAACCATCTTCCAGCACCACGCAGTCCAAGAAGAATTATTCTTGGACTGCTTGATTCTTGAAGATGGGATAGATGATTTGTCCCTCAACGCCGGTGAACAGCTACAAACTTACGCTGCGCAACGTCCCACAACAGCGAGAAATCAAATTATTTTATTCACTCCCAACCATGCAGACCAGTTCTAGGGACCATTTCCAACCAGCCTTCAATTTAAAAATGTACGGAGACTGTTTCCCCGGCGGAAGAGCGGCCGTGGCGTGAAGACAATTCACCTCTTTACAGTTCCGATGTTAAAGTGTATGGATCTTGTGACTTATGACTTAATGACATGCAATATGATTTTACTTTTAATTTATTACTTAGTAGAAAATGTAATTTTTCGTCATGACTGTGTGTACATGTATGTCAGGGCCTTAATATACAGGGTTATTCGAAATGATTGTCGGGGTTTTAACAAATTTTCAGTTTGGAACGAACTCGATTATAGTGTTGATGTTTGTAGAATCACAAAAGGTGTACATATAGAGCACCTGTAAGTTATGTAGCAAAACCTTGGAGTGTTGTTTTATTAAATAATAAAAAATAAAGAATCTTAAGTGTATTGTGTATGATAAGTTGTTAAAACCCCGACAATCATTTCGAATAACTCTGTATAGAGCGCCTCTAAGGTATTTAACAAAAAGTGTTTTATATTAAACAAAAAATACATGTACTCTTATCTACAGTTTGCTGTGTACGACAAGTTGTTAAAACCCCGACAATCATTTCGAATAACCCTGTGTAACGCCGTCTGTCAACCAGCGAAATTGACTACTACATCTGTGAGTGAATAACATAAACACTTAGTCAAATTTTAATAAACTCCAGCATCTTTAAAAGTGTGTATAAAACTGAGAATCTGGAGAGCATATCCATTATGCGTGCGTCGCACCACCAAATCCTTCTCCACGCTTGTGGTACAGATGTCCTGACTATATTACACGAAAAACAGAAATTGTCAGATTTATTTTTACGTAATTCTCTGTACCGTGTTGCTACTCTCTCGCGCTCTTCTTCATTATTACCCAAAGCTCTCGTCTCCGAACACCCCCCAGTGCATGTTTTTCCCTTCTTGTGAAAGATCGTGATTCATATAAAAGTGAAACCTGAGTACATGAAACAAAATTGATAATTATTACTTTACAGACTCTTATTTGTTTAAGAGATATTAATTACAGTTACAAGACAGCAATGTGCTCTTAATGCAAACTGGAAAGGATGCAAAAGGACGTATTCCTGCTTCTAGTTGAAATATTATTCCGGTAAAATTAAGAGGCTTACCGTTGAAATAAACAACTCGGCCTTTTAAAGAAGATATAATAAAGTTACATTAACAGAGGTAAAATTTCTGAAGAAATGGTGATAGTGACAAGGAACGATGTGATGAGAAATACAGATATGCAGGCAAAATATAATATAAAGGTGGTTTTGACGTAAATAGACGAAGGATGTTCAATAAGCAAGGTTCAATATGAAAAGAAATTAAAGAAGAAGTCATTACTATATTAAATATAGCTCATTAATTCCAGTGGTGTCATCATTTTGCAGCACGATACCCAAGCACATTCAGGACCATAATTTAAAAATTCCACCTGGGTAGATTTTAGCTCATGTAATCTGAACCATTTGTTTAAAGCCATTCCCAATTCTCTGTTATTGTGAAATCGACCACCCTTCATATTTTGCTTCAGCGGCTCAAACAATAGTTTGGGCGTTTCAGAAGTTCTCAGTGAAACTAAAAGCATCAACACTGTTTTCGACATGCGCCGTATGAGACTGCACTGTCGTACCGTACGACCACACCTTTCGACAGGTAATGTATTTGGGCCACTGATGCAAAACATGCAAGGTCGCCGATGTCACGAGAATTAGGAATTTGAAATGGCTGTTCTTGAATTGTCGCGAATGGGTGAGCCCGTTTTATACCTCAAGGGAATGTTAACACCTGTCAAGATGGGGCAAATACATCAATACGAACTGGAAGAACTTTAATTGTATTGATCAATTAATGGAATAAATGAGTTATACTCAACATTATGCCTTGTAACTTAATTTTTATGATCTAGGAAACCTAATTTATTGAGCATGCCTCGCACAAGGGAGAAAATTATTTAGAGTGCAACTAAGGCATTGGGCATGAATTGGTAAGACTCAGATCAACGTGGTTAATGAGAATATAAGAAGAATTAGAAAAAAATGAAGTGGTACGCGTATGTTCGACGGTTGGGTGTAAAAGGAACAAGAAATGATTGCGTCTAAAAAAAGAATAAGCTATGAAGGAAAACAAGTTTTTATTATTATATTATATATTCTTTCGTTAGCTTATTTATTTTTGTTCTTATATATATTCCGTTCTGGGTACTTTGTCTCATTGTGTTGTTCTGTGTATTGTTTGAATGTAAATGTGTACTGTACTACTGCCACCGTGTGTCAACCCAACTGCAGTTAACAAATATATCATATGAAGCCAAATAGGCAATAACCAGTCAGTTTGCTTCAAAGATTTAATTTGTCTCCATTCGCAGTAGGGTATGTCTAACAGATTTATCCTCTCTCGTTATGATCTGAAGAATGAAGTTGGATCGAAGATCGTAGGATCTATTCTAAATCCACAGTACTCTACTTAAAAGCAGGTTACATGTAATTTAAACGTTACACAGTTATCCAATAAGCCTCAATAAAGCAAAGAGAAATAAAGGAAGGTATTGAACTTGTCTGCACGGTATGTTAAGCAATTATTACTAAATTTAACAATACAATTTATCTCAATAATTAACCAACTTGATACACAAAATTTTTGTTTTGCAATAAGTTTATTTCATGCCTCTACATGTTTCGAGCACCTGTGCTCGAAACATGTAAGGGCATGAAATAAACTTATTGTAAAACAAAAATTTTGTTCATAAAGTTGGTTAAATATTGAGATAAATATACTGAGATGCACGGTCAGCAAAATATTAAAACTTAACAATACAAGTTTTCTTGAACAGGAAGCTTGGGAAACCAGCCAGAAGACAATAGTCAGATGTGGTAACAAGAGTTACAGAATTACTTTGAGTGACACACACACACAAACTTTATTTTAAGCGAGGAAGTTGTGTCTTGCAACCAACCCTCGATATTTCTTCTGTGATGCTTCAGGAAGGCGCCTTACTTCAAAGGCTCTAAGAACCAAGATAGCGTTTTTATGTCACTTTAACATGTGGCAAAAGTCAGAGTAACTTTTTTCTCCGTCGTCAAAACATCCTGTTGAATCTCAGCGTGGTAACGTAGCTTTGAAGAAGACAGACATTTTATGCGTCCTGTGTTCCATAATAATAAAATATAACAATTTCTTATAATAGAGGCCTCTCGCTAGTTGAATCCACCAATATACGCATAGGTGCGATTTACTTACGTGTAACATGATTATTCCAGTATATCGCAGTGTTATTGAACATTGGCCATTGTCATATATACATATATAACTATAGTTAAAGTTGTCCGTGTCGTCGACGACGTGACGGCCTACGACAGAATACATACAAAGGTTCACGTAACACCTACATTATAAGGAGATGATAGGTCAGAATCACGTCAGAGTCAACTTGTCAATGGGTAAATACTCCTCAGTGAGCAGGAAGTTGAGTGAATCCCAAGCGGGTTGTGCGCTTTGGATAAGAAGAAAATCTTTTGCTTATGTCGCAAATCGAACCGCGGTTTGTTGGTTGTCCAGCCCGTTGTACAAGTCTTTATGGAAGTTTGCTGTCCTCCAGGCCTGTTGTTATCTTTTGACACACAGACAACGCAGTCAAAAAGATTTAATACACACAGAAATAAATTTTCTGTTAGCACAGTAAATCAGATGACGATAAGTTCGCAAGACCGATGCTAACATCAAACAAGGGCATATTCAAATTAATTTTAGTGCCATAATTAAAGCATTATCATAAAGTTTCACTAGTCAGTACTTATACAACTTTACCAGCTTATTTTTAAAATGAGTTTCATTGACGCTTTAGGTATGTGATGTCTGCGGTTATCACAGCCTTCTGATGGGCTACGATGATGCTTGGTACATTTCGGAGTAACCTGTTGCCTACATATTCAAGGTTGTGTCGGAAAATGTGTAAGTAATATTTGCAGCTTCTATACTCTAGTCGAGAGACGCCCTAACAGTTTCAGCATTTGCTGTTCCTTTTAATTGCTAATACTACTACTACTACTACTACTACTACTACTACGATGCCACGCAGTGGAGTAATAAGTTGAGGCACTAAGCTACAGGCCGGAAGGTCGCGGGTTCTATTCCCGATTGTATTTTTATTGACATAATCCTTCCGGCCCGCACTATGGCCCTGAGGTCGAATCAGCTTCTCACTTAAACAAGTACCAGGAATATTTCCTGGGCGGTAAAGAAGGCCGGTGCGTAGGCCTGACAATCTTACCACCTTCATGAGTGGATTGTCATGCAGTGTGGGAACCTGAACCTCCTGGAACCCTCAGGCATCTACAGGGATTGCTTTATCCTTCAACTAATTCTACTGCTACTACTAATTATACTACCACCACCACCACTACTAGTAGTAGTAATACTACAACCACCACCACCAAACCAATCACCAATACCACCACCACCACCACCTGCCTGAATGTCAGAGCTGAGTGTTACCTTCTGAGTATAACCATGCATATTTTGGGACAGGAATACCGAAATATTGACACATAAGAAAATGGCGAACAAATGTTTTAAAGAGACTGCTCTTGTACACTTAGTACTGTATTTTTAAGAAAGGGATTTTCGAGAAACAATATTGTGCAACAGCCATTCATTTTCTTTTCAGATAAAAAATTATGTAAGACTGAATGCAAGGTGAAACCACCGTGTGTTTGAGGAAAATCAAGCAGTCAGTAGGCTTAATTCTTACCATTACTAACATTCTTATACAGAATATTACGGACTGACAAATGAAATTATTTGGTTTTCAATATACCTAACCAAATAAGAGGGACTTTAGAATATTTTACGTTCCTATATAACATCAAAGGTACTTGCACGAAAAGTATATTTGTATGAGATTAAAATACGCCGTTTTGTGCACAACAACATAAAGCTAAAGAAAGGACGTTCCGCTGTCCCAGAAAGCGTGCAATTTTAACAACCATGTATATCGTCTCGCATCTCCGTAGTCAAGGAATTCTATTCATTTCTTCTTACAAAGACTTTTCTTTTGAAAATCATGTTATCTTTTTCCACAATTGTAATTATGTCGCTTCAAAACAAGTTTTTTTTTTTTAAATTTCGCATATAACACTGTTATCTCATTATCTGCATTAAGTAGTTTCATAGTTAAGTAGGCCTAAAATGTTTCTGTTAGACTTCTTTGTGCAGAAATATAAATTGTCCTTATTTCTGGCGGGATAGTAATGTATTCATATTTATTGTTGTCTTCGCCGAGAATGGAAGCGTACAGTGAAGACAAATGAAGCGCAGTAACTCCTCCAAACGAAAGGTTTCATTTGACCTAAGGGTGATCCTCGGACAACGTTCTATAGAATGGATTTTTACGAAAAGTTGTTGACATGAATTAATAACTTCAAATACAGATTATGGGCAACAGCTAGGGAAAAGCGGCCTTACTCTATAGCACCAGATTACTAAATAATATTTAGGTTTATGAATGAAAAAAAAATTCTTTTGAAATGAATGTATTCAGTACAGAAAGACTAAGAAAATATACGAACAGTCAGTTTAACGTCAACAGTGCTTAATAGAGCAAATCGTATTAATTCTTCCCATTTTCTATATTTACTAATTGTAAGATTGCAAAAAATTAATGTAACGAAATTCGAAGTACCCACACTTTGCCCAATATATTTTCACTGTCCTTGCCAATGTCACATTGCGTAAAAGATAAAACTCTAGAAGGTAATGAATTTAAGAAATTAAACTTGGAGGAGACCCGATAGTAATCGAATCTGGACTGGCAAAAAGTCATATACGTAGATGATGGAAGGGAATTGGTAAGAAGAATTACGTGCTGTTAGCTGTACCAATAAAAACACGAAAGTCCAAATTGCGCGGTATACAGTTTGTCATCCGTGAATGTGAATATGGTTTGGAAATATTACGCATTAGATCCGTGAATTTATTGATTTTATCCAAGCTGATTAATTTTAGAAACTTCATGTGAAAAGGATACCCGGTCTCTTTCCCGTGGGTGCAGAAGACGGAGCGTGGCGCTGAACCCCTACTCCCTCTAGCTCCGGGTTCGAGTATGGGTAAATGCATACCCCTGCCTCGCATCTGTGCCTGATGGGCATGTAACGGGCCAGTCTTCACTCAAGTGTTTACATTCGTCTGCAGTATGTCAAGCATGTTCTCTTACAAATATAATACCATGTGAACATTGTTTGTGGCTATAAATACTTATTTTAATTTCTTATAGTGTGCTTTTACTCGTCCACGTCGGATACACCACCTTCCTATCGAATAAGTATGGCGTAATCCGAAGAGTGTGATCGCGAAGCCCGAAACGGGAGGCCATGACACTGAACGGGGGCGGAGCACCATAGGGGGGAAAAAGCGATTTTATATTAAAACAATTTTATTAAACGAAATATATAGGGAAATATGCAAGTCGTGTTCGTTGAATATTAATTAAAACTATATAGACAAACGCACCATGTTTTAACATCTTTCCATCTCTGTACAACAATCCGTCTATGTGCGCATATTTATTTTTCGTAACTGCTGTGTGTATTGTAACAGATCCATATACTTGAGGTCGGACCAGTGCACAAGCCACGCCAAGATGTCACCACTCACATCACAGTCGCGTTTCTTTTTGTGGGTGCCTTAACCAAAAGATTGTAACATGCATCTGTCTGTGTAACAAAGTGTCGATACACGCTGTAATTCCTCTTCCGGTGTTCATTGGTGTGTCTTCATCCTACGTTTCTTGCATTGTGCTGGCGGAACACATAGCGTACGAATATTTTGGTGCAAAGTATACTAGAATTAAGATTTTATGTATATATATATATATAGAGAGAGAGAGAGAGAGAGAGAGAGTGTATACTGAATAACAATGGAGATAATTTAAAAATATAGCGTGTAAACAGTTTTTAGTTCATACATAACGGATGTAAATATATATATTAACATTGAGATGCCGAAGCTTGTAGGAGCCAAAAATAAAATGTAGCTGTGGTCTATGACTGGAGTGCTTTTTTCATAATACAATATGTACTATCAGTCACATTTGTGGTGCACCGTAAAAATGTATTATCGAGGACTTGCGTTGAGTTAGGCCTATATGTGATAAAGTGAAGAACGTCGTAATATTCGAAAGCCTTACATTAATTTACGAAATGTCTGAATGTATTTTAAATCGTTGGACAATGTTGTAGGTTAAAAAATATCGTTTGTGCAGTCAGTTAGAATGTGGCGAACTGCAGGAATATCCTTGCATGATTTGCTGTGCTTAATAACAGATGTCCGTGAGTCTGTCTATAATCTCCAATCTGTAGACAAGTGACGATATCTTCCCTGCGGATGGCCTGTACAATCATCTCCACGTACTTGTGTGTCGCCTCTCGCTTATTCCTAGTTTAATAAATGGCAAGGGACCCAACACTTTTGTGAACTAAATGTAAGCTAAACAATTGCGTATATTCTTTCTCTCTATTTCATTAGTTAGAATGGTACAGAATAGTGAAGTATTATATCTGAACATTGGACAGTACAACATTTCAGTGACTCGAGTGATTTTATCTGAACACTTGGTGCAGACGGTGCCTAGCTTGGAGATGAAATTATTTCCGCGGGGCAGTCACTTTGTAGACCCTTACCTGGCGATGACATTCCACGTCTAACACGCAACAAAGAATGTTTATTTCTATGTTCACAGGAGCTCACAACTAGTTCCTATGTTCGTGGCGAAACTAATTTAAGAAAGATAAATGTTTTTGTTGGGCTCAGTCCGGTAAAGGAAAAGAATTTTGTGTTTAGACGGCCTGATAAAAAGCACAAAGCTGCAAAAAAAGGTAGAAATGACAGGGGAACGCAAACTAACATAAAATGTGTCATTTTTTGTGACTGGCTTCCCTTTCCTGTTTTCTTTATTCCGGGAGTAACGCAGAGTCTTGAAAGAGACTAGAGAAGAAGGGTTCTTCTTCCGCAAACAAATCCTAAACGCAACGCTGTGATCGTGGGTCCATAATCTCATACACAAAGAAAATTCTCTTTCTTCTTCTAAACATAAGACAGCCGATTCGTTGCCGTTACACATAACAACAGAAAGTTTTTGGGCACTGACATGGAATCAATATCTGACGTCCCTGAAAAAAAAACGCGATTTCCGTAAGCAGAAATCTCTTAAATCTATCGAATTTCCATTTTTTTTTACTTGTACTATTAGTTTCTTTATCGATGTTTGTGCCTTTTCCAATAGCCTTTTGTCATAAACTGGGAACCGTTTTTCATAATCCTCAGTGCAGTGTCCTAATGGAATTGCCCTGTTCACCCGTCTCCAGTAAGGGGTGATGTAATGTTATTTTACTCGTTTCAGCACTTAGCGATGGAGCCTCAGTTTCCACCCACTGTGACGCGACGGCGATGCAAGCTGGTTATTGTTTGTACTGATGTAGTTCTTACGTTCATTCAACTACTACCACCAGTTATGCATTCCGTCCTATTAAATACTTGCTCCCATCACATATACACAGTTCCTTGCTTCCTTCCTTCCTTCCATTCTATCTTCCTTCTTGCATTAATTAATTCAGAATTTACTTAGTTCTCAGACCTTGTATATCATGAATAATTTGTACAACAGATTCAGGAAGAGGTAACAACGTTAAAATATTTCGAACGAGAAACTGTGAGTAAGAAGTTAGGCACTTTTTCATTAATTTGCACTCATACGAGGATACTAGCCTCAATGCTACCTTATCAATTATGAACTTTCGAATGTTTTTTTTTTTTATATATAAATTCGTCCGCATACAATCAGACTGCCTGATACTTGTCGGAAGATAAGTTATTAATACAAACGGCTCCAACAGGTTCGCAATTAGTGGCCTTTAATATCCGTATACATCTATGTATGAAAGATATGGATGTACGCATGTATTTCAATAACATTAATGTGAACAAAAGACTATATGAATATCCCTCTTTTGAAACAAAGAACAAGTAATATGACAGTAATGAAAGCATACTATATCCTAATGCTTCATGTTGATTTAGTGCCGACATCAATTTGTTGGTGACGGTACAGTCACAATATATATCTTAGCTCTCTTTAAAAGTTTCCAGTGTATTTTGTCTCATTATTCCCCCTTTTCAGTTTATCGTACTGTCGTGCTAAGACAGGAATTGCCTTTGGAACAATCTGTAATTTTACTTGCATCTGCAAAATATCTGAAGTTCTGAATATTATCCATTTGATAACTTAAATAAACATAAGAGATAGTTACGAAACGAAGCTTTCACGTTACAAAAGGTACTTCACAAAGCCGGTTAGTAAATAGTGTTTAGGGAAATAAATAAATAGGGAAATAAATTGTTAAAGGCGGCAATGAATGTGTTAAGTACTCTGTGCTTCAACAGGTTACCACTTATGCTGTGGAAATATTTGTTGCAGTAGTGGCAAAAGCTGTGCTAGTATACATACATACAGAATAAATTATACATATATATAAAGACCTACTTCTCATACTGTTGAAATAAAGGTACAAAATTCCTTAACGACTACACAGATTTTCTTGTAGTAAAACTAAACTAAACTCCGTGGCTTTAGTCCGCGAGCGAACCATACCGACAGAGCGGCCGCCGCCGGTAGGCGAAGTTAGTGCCAACTTTTGCGGATAGAGGGGTGTCACGTGGTTAGAGCA
>Ga0123357_10003027_pt1 | contig 19033 bp, 16 predicted proteins | sample TergutEmb28metaG_FD_89873 | JGI IMG/M metagenome (GOLD analysis project Ga0123357, IMG submission 89873) | Embiratermes neotenicus P4 segment gut microbial communities from Petit-Saut dam, French Guiana - Emb289 P4 | ecosystem: Host-associated > Arthropoda: Insects > Digestive system > Gut ...
AGATTTTCGCAAATCCAATGTATCAGAAAGCAAAAGGCTTTTCACGTTTAAATGATAGTTATTTCAATATATTAATCGATTTCACCTAGCCAAAATCAGCAACACCGAAACTTGAGCTCTTTACCAATCCTTTTTTTGTTGGTGCTTTTTTTGGTTTTTGAATTCGTGACCAGGTGCGCTGTGTGTTCGAAATTGACGCGCAAGGTTCTGTTTGCTTAGTATTGATAAAAATGGTTATATATGAATGTATAATATTAATATTGAGGTCATATATGTCTAAATATTCGCTGGCAACACAATCATTGTCTTCCGAGTGTTCAGCATTGCTCAAACAGCTTGGTGACCGAATTCGTTTCGCCCGTAAACGCCGCAGCATGTCCATGCACGAGCTGGCGGCCCGAATGATGGCCGCGCCAAAAACAGTACAACGTCTTGAACACGGTGATCCCGGTATCGGCCTTGGCATGCTGTTGACCGCTCTTATGTGTTTGGGGCTCGAAAAGGATCTGGGAAGGGTAGCGGCCATGGAGACGGATGTGATTGCCATGGCCCATGACCGGCGCAGGCTGATGGGCAAAAAGAAAAAACGCAGTGATGAAACGCCGGAAGAAATATTTTTCAATGAATGACCTGGCATGAAAACACGAATCGCATGCGTCCACATCTTCCTTGGAAACACTCATGTGCCTGCCGGCCTGATTGAGGTTGTGGAAGATGGGCAGTTCAGCACATGCCGGTTCAAATACTTTCTTGAGTATCTTGAGCGCAGGGACGCGGTAGCCGTCGATCCAGCTCGTTTGCCGCTGCATAATGCGGCGCAGCGTGTTTTTGACGGACCTGTGGGGGGCGATCTCTTTGGCGGCATTGAAGATGCTTGTCCAGACAGTTGGGGAAGGCATGTGCTGGACACCGCGGCCGAACATGCTGGTCAGGTTTTGCTGCCTTTCGACTATATGTTGCATGCGGGCCATGAACGTATTGGGGCGCTTGGTTTCAGTGAAAAAATGGGGCAAATGCCTTTTCAGCATGTTCCTGATTGGCTCAAAAATCTTCCTGGCCACGAACTCAATCTTGAAGAAATGCTTTTGGCCGCGGATCAGGTTGACGCGGCGGAAAATCTTGAGCCGCGGTATCGCCGTTTTTTCATGCGAGGTTCTTCGCTTGGCGGCGCCAGACCCAAAGCCGCCGTTGAGCACGATGGGGATGCATGGATTGCCAAGTTCGGCGCGGCCCGAGAAGTATGGCCCACTTGCAGGTTAGAACATGCCACCTTGGCTCTGGCCGGTTTATGCGGCATTCAGGTGCCGCAAACCCATCGTGTCACGGTGTTGGGCAACCGCGATATTTTGTTGGTTAAGCGCTTTGACCGGATCAGCGAGTCCCATACTCGCATTCCGTTCGTTTCTGCCCTGACCCTGCTCGGCAGAAGTGGCTCTCAGGCTGACAGCCCCGCTTCCTACCTGGACATTGCCGGCGCCATGCGCCGCTATTGCCTGACCAGCGAGTTGAAAAATGATTTGGCGGAACTCTTTGCCAGGATGGTGTTCAACATCTGCTGCCATAACAATGACGATCACTTGCGCAATCATGGCTTTATGCACGTTTCGGCCATGGGCCGCGGCTGGGTACTTTCTCCGGTGTATGATGTCGTGCCCCAACCGCATCAACATGAAACGTCGCATCAGTATCTGGGAGTGGGGGCGCAAGGCCGCAGGGCCTCCTTTGACAACGCCCTGTCAGCCTCCGCGCATTTTGGCCTCTCCCGCGAGGACGCGGCAAACATCATTTTGAAAATCAAGGGAATTGTTTCTGTCAATTGGGAAAGGTTGATGCAAGAGGCCGGCGTTCCTCTCCATCTTCTGCCCATGGTGCGGAGATCATTCGCAGCGGCTTTTGAGAATGAAAAGTTAGACTCGCCAGCTTGAAGGGCAAATCTTCGCACCTGATCTTGCAATGCTCCTAATAAATGAATACAATGAAAGTAAGGAAATAAAGGAGGCGTGCGTGTATGGAAATGGAACTCGCAAAATTGACGTCCAAGGGGCAACTCACTGTACCTGTAGCGATCAGAAAAAAAATGGGATTGAAGGAAGGCGACAAGGTGGTTTTCCTTTCGGATGATGATGGTATTCGAGTTGTGAACGCCTCGCTTCTGGCTCTTGAAAAAGTTCAGAAAGCCTTTGCCGGCGAGGCTGAGAGACTGAACCTGCAAACGGAACAAGACATTGTAGACATAGTGAAAGAGGTTCGCAAAGAAATGAACCAAGAGCGTTATGCGAATTTTGATTGATACAAATATTGTTCTCTCAGTAATCCTTTCCCCAAAGGGCCGTACTGCGGATGTGTTGCAATTTGCAATACGCGGCTGACACACGATATGTCTTTGCACTTTCAGCATTGATGAATTACGGATTGTGGTGAAACGAAAATTTCCGGGCAAGAAGCATGCCTTGGAACTGTTTCTGGCTGAACTTGCCTATGAGTTGCTCTTGACGCCATCCGTCATGCCGCATGATTCACCAGCGATAAGAGAAGATGCGAACGATTTGCCTATTTTGGTGTCAGCCATAATAGGAGATGTTGACCTGCTGATCACAGGTGATAAAGATTTTGAAGTCCTTGCCTTGGAACGCCCGATGATTCTTTCCCCACACAAGTTTATGGAACTGTATGGGAGAAGATGATTGATCGTCGAGCAGATGAGTCCAACCCTGCCTCTCACCCTACCCTCGTTTCAAATCCCGCTTCACTCGCGCTGAATTGTTGACCACGCTTGCCAGGCCTCGGCTTCAATGGCAGTTCGTTGGTTTCCAGGCGGAGGTTGTAGTCGGAGTGCTACAACAAAACTACGATTAGTGTCCAGCTCAGTATAATATGACTTTTAATTATTCAAAATTATATGATAATAATAAATAGACCTCATCCGAGAATGTCCATTTATAGGGGTAGACATGCAGATTGTTTTGGGGTACAAATTAGGGTACAAACATTTTTCATGGAAATTTTGAAAGGAGACATACCCCATGCCATTAACTGATACCGCCATCCGCGCCACAAAACCCTTAGAAAAACAGCAAAAAATTTTTGACGGGAACGGCCTCTTTCTTCTGGTAGCGCCCACAGGCTCGAAAATCTGGCGTTTCAAATACCGCTTCCAGGGAAAGGAAAAACTCATTTCTCTTGGACATTACCCAGCCGTTTCCCTGAAAGATGCGCGGGAAAAAGCCGCTGATGCGCGTAAAATTTTGGGAAGCGGCGGCAACCCTTCCGAAGCGCGGAAGGAGTCAAAACAGCAACTGTTTAATACATTCGAGCTGGTGGCACGGGAATGGTGGAGAAAACAAACTGGGGCATGGAACGAAAGGTATTCAGCAAAAATGCTGAACTACATGGAAAAAGACCTGTTCCCCTATATAGGCTCTCGGCCTGTAAGCGAAATCAAGCCATCTGAACTTCTCCCTGTTATGCGAAAAATGGAAGACAGGGGCGCAATGTCCGTAGCGCATATTGTGAGGGCATTAGCTTCCAGTATTTTCCGATATGCCGTCATAACCGGACGGGCTGAACGCGATCCGGCAGCGGATATCCGGGGCGTTCTTACGCCTCGCGTCATAAAAAGCCGCGCGGCTATAACCGACCCTGCCGAAGTCGGCAAACTACTTGTCGCCATGGATAAATATACGGGCTCGCTTGCTGTTCGTAACGCCTTGCGGCTTATTTGTCTGACTTTTTGCAGAACAAGCGAAATCCGGCAGGCGGAATGGACGGAATTTGATTTTGAGGACAGCTTGTGGCGTATTCCAGCCGCTAAAATGAAAATGTCCCGTGACCATATTGTGCCTCTCAGCAAACAGGCTGTTGCCGTGCTTGAAGAAATGCGGCCGTTCTCAGGCGACGGACAATATGTGTTTCCCGGCAGAAAGAGAAATTCATTGCTCAATATCGCCACGTTGACGGAAGCGCTCAGATCAATGGGGTTTACCAGAGAGGAAATGTGCGCTCACGGCTTTCGGGCAATGGCAAGCACTCTGCTCAATGAACAGAGTTTTCCCCCGGACGTGATAGAGCGGCAGTTGGCCCATGTGCCGGGAAACAGAGTCAGGGCGGCATACAATCGCGCTGAATACCTGCCGGAGCGCCGGAAGATGATGCAGGAATGGGCTGACTATCTGACGGGATTAAAAGAAAAGGCAAGGCGGGAAACAGCCTTCTCGTCCGCCGCACGTAAAAGTTGCCGGAAGCGGTGACAGCATCAAGGATAAAAGCCTTTCGGGCCGTTCTGCTCTTGACACTTCCGCTTTTCTCCCGGCCTTCTCGTATTGCAAGCGACGGACGAAGAAAACGCATTTAGGATTCTTATTGATTCTTCTGGATACGGAGAAAGTTTTATGGACAAATCAAAAAATTCTTAATACAATTTCTCAGCATATCAGAAGAGAGCCTTTGCGCTCCTGTGCGGTGAGCAGGCCACGCGCCTCTTTGGTCAATACAGTCCAAAGAGGCGCGTTTTTATTTCAGGACATCCAACAATGAAGAACAGAAAGTTCACTTTCATTGTGCTGTGTTGTCCAGGTCAATTTCACGCAAGGAGCATTATGTCATGAATACATCCATTCCCACAACCGGCTTTCTCCGTCTGTCTCAAGTCCTGACGATTGTTCCCATCAGCAAAAGCGCATGGTGGGCGGGTTGCAAGACAGGACGATTCCCGAAACCCGTCAAACTCGGCCCGCGCACTACCGCCTGGAAGGCGGAGGACATTGCCGCCCTGGTGAAGCAGTTGGGAGAAGAAGTTCGGTCATGATGCTGCTTTCTTTCCAATGGAACCGGGAAAGCCAGAGGATTTGCCCGCGTGTATACTTAGTCATAGAAAGACGTATTTAGGCGTATTTTATATGTACGCAAGCGCACTGTAATCCCGCACAGGCATATAAAGGCGTAGTCAGGCACACACAGGCGCATGTAAGGCATAACCAAGCAAATACAGGCGTATTTTATGATTAACTGCGTCTGAATATGCTTTCCTCTGCCAACCTATGCTTCATCTTGAGGGCAGGATAGGCAAGGTACATGTCCCTTGCATCCTGCCCTACGGGGTAAGAGAGGCTTATTCACATCCTTCGGATGTTCAACGCCAAAGAGGAAAGGCACATGCCGTCAAAAAAACAGCGCATTACCGTCTATCTTGGGCCAGAGGAATACAGCCGGATACAGGAAAGCGCGAGTAAGGCCGGGCTTTCCCTGTCCACTTTTTGCCAACGTGTCTGCCTCGGCACTCCGGTTCCGGGGCTGGAACACCGGCAGGCGGTCAGAGACATCCTCAAGGCCAATGCCGACCTTGGCCGTTTGGGAGGCTTGTTCAAACTGGCGCTCTCTTCCTCGCCGGAAGGCTATGACCGGCTTACCTTGCAACGGCTCTTGCGGAAAATTGACACGAGCCAGAGTCTTCTCAAAACCGCTGCCCGGAAAATCGCATGATAAGCAAGCATGTTTCCTGTAAGGCCGGGAATGACGATTACCGGCGTTTGGCGCGGTACATTGCCGATGCGGGCCATGACGGCGAAAAGTGCCTTGCGAGCTGGTCCGCCGGATGCTGGTCAGGCGATGATTACGACCTGGGTATCCTGGAGGCCGAAGCCGTACAGGACCTGAACACCCGCAGCGCCAAGGAAAAAACCTATCATTTGCTGATCAGTTTCAAGCCAGAGGATGAAAGCAGGCTGACGCCGGAAGCGTTCAAGGCCATTGAGGAACGCTTTGCTCAGGCTTTGGGCTTTTCCGAACATCAGCGGCATTGTGGCGTTCACAAGAACACCAATAACCTCCATCTGCACGTTGCGTATAATATGATCCATCCGGAACGGCTGGCCCGGCATGAGCCGTTTCGGGACTATAGAATCCTTTCCGATACGTGCCGCAAGCTGGAACAGGAATACGGGCTTTCCGTTGATAAGGGCATGGAGAAAGCCAGGACGGATCGCCTTTCAGAAAAAGCCGCCGCCATTGAGGCACAGACCGGGCAAGAATCCTTTGAGTCTTATGCCAAGCGGTACAAGGCGCATATTCTGAAAGCTTTGGAAGCCTCCCCGGACTGGCAGGCTTTCCATGAAGCCTTGCGGGCTGTAGGCGTGGAAATAAAACCCCACGGCAACGGGCTTGCAGTTAAAAACCTCTATGGCGATCATGCCGCCAAGGCCAGCGCGGTTGACCGTTCCCTTTCCATGAAGAAGCTGGAAAGCCGTTTCGGGCAGTTTCAGCCATATCGGGAGTTGCGGCCCATTCAGGAGCTTTTCCGCTATCAGGCCGTCCCGCTCCACCGAAGCCCGGAGCGCGGGGAACTCTTCGCCAAGTACCGACAAGGCATAGAAAGCCGTAAAGTGCGGCTGGAGGCCGTCAAGGAGCGGGAAGATGCGGCCCTTGCCGCCATCCGCAAGCAATGGGCGGACAAGCGGAATGAAATCGAGCGCATGGACATCGCTAAAAGGAACCGGCGTAATCTGTTAGCCCTGGCCCGCAAGCATGAGGCCGAGGCCATCGCCAAGGCACGGCTTGCCTTCTTGCCGGAGCGGGAAAGCCGTGCGGCGGGATATTCCATTTGCCTCATGGAGCGGTTTTCTCCGTCATGAAGCCGGGCAAGGCAATGAAACCGCCCTGGCTGTGTTGCGCTCCAAAGGGATAGCTGTTGAGCCGGAGCAGGAGGACGCGCCACTCAAGGTCAAGGACTGGTCACAGCATGGCAAGAAGCAGTTTTTGACCGACAGAGCCGACCATGCCGCGAAGGAACGCGCCCTGCTGGAACGGGGGGACATTTCCGCCAGGACTAAAAAGCCCCTCCAGGCATTTTTGCGGATGGAACGGATCGCGGCGGAAGCCAAGGCTCAAGGGTACGACCTTGGTAATATCACTCGGCGCATAGACGGCAAGGGCGTGGTTATCTTCACTCTGCCAAGCGGCGGCAGCATTCGGGATACCGGCAAGGAACTTTTCTATTCCGCCCATGATGAAAAGGCGCGTGACATAGCCTTGGATTATGCCACGCTGAAATGGGGAAAAAATATCGTCCAGGAAAAGGGGAAAATACTGTTTCGCCAAGCGCCGGAGGTGCGGCGGGAACGAGCAAAGCAAGAGGACAGCTTGAATTGCCCGACAGAAATCGGGGGAAAATCCCCTGACCGTCAATGTGGCGGGCAGGGACTTTGCATCGGCCAGTTGTGAAAAATCATCCGTCAGGAACAGGCCCTTGACGATATTGCCTCCGGCAAGGCGGAGTACCGGGCCATAGTCGCTCAAGCCTATGAAAAGCTGTATGGAGAACTCACGGCCTTTCTCAAGGCAACGGGGAAAGCCTGCCCCAAGTGCGGCAAGGCTATGGTGCACCGGGTGAAACCCGGCAAAGGAGGCTATGACTTTTGGGGTTGCTCCGGGTATCCTGACTGCAAGGAAAAGCTGTAGGTCAGGCACAATGCAAGTGGCCCCGTTTTCGGGGCCACTTTGTTTTCAGAAGGCTATTTTGAACAGACCAGCCTTGCAACACCCGTCAAGTGTTGCTCGGATATTGCTTCTCTATGTGAGCGCATCGCTTGTCAGCGGTTTCCCCTCAGTGTTGTAGGTCGTGGCAAATACCATGTCGGAAAGCCATTTTTTGAATGCCGGGTTGTCGTTAAACTGCTTAAACAGCTCCATATTGTCCGCCATTATGCTCATGATAACAGACTGCAATACCCGGTCGCTTTCCGTGCGCGCCTCCTGCTTGTCGGCGTTGCGCATGGCGTTCTGATAGGTTTGGTTTTTTGATACCATCGCCGGAATCCGCACCAGTTGCTGCCTGACGTTATCGGCGTCTTTCCAGTCGATGTTGCCGAACAGGTCATTGAAGGTGTGGATGATGCTTGTCAAATACTCAAGCTCCGGTTCCCTGGTACAGCCAATGCCTCCTGTGGGAACCGGTTCCACTTCCGCGTCGGCATCCTCAAGCTGAATCGCCATTTGTGCCTTGGCCTCGGCACGGTAACTGTCGAGGTCAATGGCCTCCAAAATGCCCTGCGACAAATCTTCCTCAACCGGGGAGGGCAGTTTGGGCAGCAAGAGATTCAAAAAGATCGACAGCTTTTCCCATTCAGGATTGCCGTAGGGCAGGATTGCCCCTAAAAAGCCATAGGTACGGGCGAAACCTTTGGCCGCCGACTTGAACTCTATCTGTGCGTTTTCATCGAGCGCCTTGTAGAGATCAGCGCAGCCATCAAGGATCGGGTCCAGCCTGTCGCGTTCAGCGCCACCGAGATACAGAGCAACGAAATCGTTAACATGGTGCTGGGCGTACACTTGGTGCCTTTCCATCAACGCAATCAGGTCATACAGCTTGTTCGGGTCGGTTTCGCCGGAAAGGATGGTCGTGCGGTAATAGCGCGAAAACGCCGCCTGGATGTCGTCGGCTTCGTTGGCGAAATCCAGCACAAAGGTATCGAATTTTTGCGGATGGGCGCGGTTGAGCCGCGACAGCGTCTGCACCGCCTTGATGTCGGTGAGGATTTTATCGACATACATGGTGTGCAAGAACGGCTCGTCATAGCCGGTCTGGAATTTGTCGGCAACCACCAAAAAACGATATGGCTCGGTTTTGAAAGTCTTTTCAATGGCATTGGACGGGAAACCGTTCATTGACGATTCACTTACCGTTTCGCCGCCGTACTCTTTTTCGCCGCTGAAGGCGATAATCGCTTTATATGGGCTTTTTCTGGCCCCCAGACAGCGGTTTATGGCCTGATAATAGTCGATTGCCCGGTCAATTCCGGCGGTCACCACCATGGCCCGGGCTTTGCCGCCGATTTTGCCTTTGGCGATGACCTGCTCGTGAAAATGCTCGACCATGATGTCGGCTTTCACCGCTATAGGGAAGCTGTCGCTCTCGACAAACTTGCGCAACTTCTTCCCCGCCTTCTTCTTGTCAAACTCCGGATCATCGGCCAGGGTTTTGATCAGCCGGTAATAGCTTTTTATCGGGGTATAATACTTCAGCACGTCAAGGATAAAGCCCTCTTGAATCGCCTGTTTCATCGAATAGTTGTGGAACGGATAGTGCCTGACCACTCCATCGGGCTGCGGCACGGCCACGCCGAACATCTCCAGGGTCTTGTTCTTCGGTGTGGCCGTAAAGGCGAAATAACTGGCGTTGGTCAGCATCTTGCGCCCTTCGACGAGTTTATTGATTTTGTCCTCAATATCGTCGTCAGTGTCATAATCGCCGCCGAGCACAATGTTCATCTTGGCCGACATGCTGCCACTCTGGCTGCTGTGCGCCTCGTCCATGATGATGGCAAACGTGCGGTTTTTGTGCGCCGTTCCGATGTCGTCCAGGATTATCGGGAACTTGTGCACGGTGCTGATGATGATTTTCTTACCGCCGGTAAGAGCCTTGCGCAAGTCATCGGAGTGTTCAGCCCAGGCGACAGTGTTCGACACCTGCATGAACTGCTTGATGGTGTTTTTGATCTGTCGGTCGAGGTTAACGCGGTCGGTCACCACCATCACCGAATCCACCACATTCGCGCCGTTCACTTCAAGCCCGACAAGCTGATGGGCGAGCCAGGCGATTGAATTTGATTTGCCGCTGCCAGCACTGTGCTGAATGAGATATTTCCGCCCGACGCCCTTTTCCCGGACATCGGCCAGCAGCGCCTTGACGACCGCAAGTTGATGATAACGCGGGAATATCTGCTTGGAGCTGACCTTGCCGCTGTCACCGTCCTTTTCCTCGACCACCTGGGCGTAATTCTCGATGATATTGGCAAGCTCGTTCTTGGTCAGAATCTCTTTCCAGAGATAATCCGTCATCAGGCCGTCAGGGTTCGGCGGATTGCCCGCCCCATCCTTGTATCCCTTGTCAAAGGGCAGGAACCACGACTTTTTACCGTTCAGCCTGGTGCAGAATTTTATCCGGGCGCCATCCACGGCCAAATGCGCCATGCAGCGCTTGAACTGGAACAAAAGCTCCTTGGGGTCGCGGTCGGTCTGGTACTGGTAGACGGCATCATCCACGTCCTGCTTCGTGAGCTGATTTTTGAGTTCGCAGGTTATGAGCGGCAGGCCGTTGATGAAAATACTCAAATCCATCGCCAGCTTGGTGTTGTCGTGTGAGTAGGCAAGCTGGCGGGTCACGCTGAAGATGTTTTTGTCGAAGAGTTCTTTTGCCTTCGGGTTTTTCGCCGAGGGCGTCATGTAGAACATGATGAGGCTCGCCGGATACGCCTTGATGCCGTTGCGCAGCACATCAACCACGCCGCGTCTGGCGATTTCGCCGCGCAGGCGGTCGAGGAACTGGAGCCGCTTCAAACCGTTGCCGTGGATGCCAAGCTTCGCCACCTGCTCCGGCTGCGTATCCTCCATAAAACGAAACAAGCGCAACTCGTCCACGGCATATTCGCGGTTATAGTCGGCGCTTACGCCCTGTTCGTAGTCGTTGTGCTCAACAAGCCATTTGACGATCAGGGCTTCAAGGCCGGATTCGCGGGTGTTGGTGGGCATTACGACTCCATCCATCAGATTAAAGGCAATTTTTTTCGAGTATTTCCTCTCGCAATCTATCGGCCGTCTCCTTTGAAGCGTCAATGGTCTCAATACTGCTTAGAAGAACTTGCTGATCTACTTCCAGCCTCTTGAGGAGAAATGAATAGCGCAATTCGTATGACTTGAACACGTCATCCCATGTCATAGAATAAATCTCATAATTACCAACAACATGTGTTAGAAACCGTTTGTTGTAGTTTTTGAACGATTCGTAAAGGTTCTTGATATCGTCGTCAATGGATTTGCATACGGCGATAAACCGCCAGACACGTAATTGACTATTGAACTTCGGCTCCTTAATTATCAAATCCATGTAGTCTTCTATTTGCCTATGTACCTTTTTACCGAGGACAATTGATGGCGCTTTCAGTTCAACAATAATATTCTGTTCAAGCTGTGATCCATCCAGATTTTCCATGGCTCTCTGTTGGCAGATGAAAATATCCGGGCGGCGCAACCGCTCTGGATTGTCGATTGAATACTTGCTCTGTTCATCGCTTTCATCAATGATATACAGATATTCAGACAAAGCTATCTCGAAGTTTTTATCTGCGGAAACCAAGTGAAATTCTTCACCAAAAAGCCAATAATTATCGCTTATAACCTTTTGGATGTGGTCTCGTTCAGTTGCAAAAACTTCGTTGTCGTATATCAGCCGCCTCAACATTTCGATGACGCTCAAACGATCAGTAATGAGCTTTATTGTCCGGATTACATTGGATAATTTGGTGTATCGCAGAATAGCCGCAAGATCGGTACGCTCTTGCGGAGTTAACTTAGTTATTTCTTCAATAATTTTAATGACGTTCTCGCGCTCATCAGTAGACAGAAGCAAATTCAAAAATCCGAGGATTGACTTCTGAGGTTCCCTCTTTAACCCTTTGAAAATGCGTGGCTCAACACAATATATCTCTTTGACAACTCTAACGAAGTCTTCTTTGCGTTCTTGACCAAAAGCTGTCTGGCCAAAGTCAGGAAACCCACCTTCAGATTCAATCTCCTCAATGAGACGATCGGCATCTTTCTTGACAAATTCCTTGAGCTTAGATTCTACAAATTCGTTCAAAGATTTGAGGAGCTTCTTGAAAGTTTCTGACCGCTGGTTTTTCGTTTGAGCTGGGCCGATAATAAACTGTCCTTCCGGCGTGTTGCGATCATCAAGCGGGACAAAATCATCAAAGTAAGCTGATTCAATGTACACGCTATGGCAGAACTCAATGGCATTATTGTTAAACTTCGTATGTTTATTATACTTCTCTCGTGATATAGCATCTAAAAAATAGAAAAAATAGCGTGATTTGATATTGTCGATCCATTTAACGAAGTAGATTGCAAACTTTTGATCATCTACTGTCAATATCATATCTTCGCTCAGTCCAGTATCAATGAACTTTGTGTAATCGAGAAGCTGATCATTAACTACAATTTTATAACCTTTAGACTTCTTTAAATACAAGAAAGAAGCAAAGGCATTCAGTAGTGGTTTTTCAATCTGAGCAAAATCCATGGAACCAATGGATAGGGTATTGATTCCTTGTAGGGTGACAATTGTCCCTGTACTTGTCTTCTCGCCAGTTACGTCTTTCGCTTCCTCATCGAAGTCAACGTAATCCTTTGTTATCGCACTGATTTTTATAGTGTACGAAAGAAGCCTGTCTCTGTCTGTATATACTGTCTGCCAAGTCGCGGAATTAGCAAAACTGATGAATGCGTAGCGCCCTCTGCCTTTATTCCGCCCAAAGCTAATCGGCTTTAGGAGCGGTTGTTTGTTGGATGATAAAAACGATTCGAATGTTTGACTTAAGGTACTGTGGTTAATGCCCGTGCCATTGTCAATGATTTTGATTTCTTCCACACTGCCTAACATATTCAATTTTGAAACGACAGACACTTCGGTGGCATTCGCTTCAAAAGCATTGAGGATATATTCCACGAGGGCTTCCTTGTAATCTTTCTTGACAATGCTCTCTATGCTCTCGTTATTTATTTGGACTTTCTTTTTCACTCGGCTCCCTCCTCAAGTTCACAATCGCTTTCATCATTCCTAAACGCATAGCTTTTTTTAACAGTGTCTTTATCATCTGGGAGTTCATTTATTTCTGAAACATCTTCTACTATCTCGTATTCCGGCACAGTCACACCACGTACATCGAGTTTGCCGGTGACGACATCTGAGATAAGGCGGATACGATATTCGGTGAACAGGGCAATTTCGTCGTTTATCTTATTCGCAATCTTATCAATACGCCCACATTGCTCGTCAAGATAGTCAGCTATTGAGCATTGTTCAGAATAAGTTGGCATCGGGAAACGATATCTACGCAGTTTCTCTCCAGTAAGATGGAGGAGTGTCGATTTATCAGTATTGAAACTGCCAATTGCGACAGCGTTGAGCATAGTATAGAAAAAGAATCGTGGATTTTCATTATCATATAAAGGTCTAAGTCTATGCAAAGCTTTTTGAAACCCAATAATCATATCAATTTCTTCTACAATAGCACAACGACCAGCTTCCCCTCCTTCACAAATTAGGATGTCACCTTTTTTTATTGTATATCTTTCCAATTCATTATCATAAATGTCCATATTAGGTAAGACGGAATAGTTTATATTTCCCCATTGGACATCAACATTTCTCAAATATGGGATTGACGATTTCCCTGTTATTTTCTTAGAGTCAAGCATTTTTCCAAGCACTACAGAATAGCGCGAATACAATGGAGGAGTTTTCCATTTGTCCGTTCCTTCATTCAAAACGTCCTTAATAATTGCCCGCTTCTGCTCCTGCAACAGCGCAATTTGTCGTCGCTTGGCGTTGATGAGTTTGTTTATCCGCGACACCTTCCAGTCGAGGTAGCGGACAATTTGGTCTTGTTCGTCACGGGGCGGAAGCGGAAGATATATGGTTTTCATTTCTGAATACCGCGTCGTCCATAAGTCCGCTACAATCCCTCTGCCGTTCCGATAGTATTCTTCAATAAACGGATGGCTACGCAAAAGGTAATGATAGTAACGAACATTCCCTGGCTTACGCGGCTCAAGCACTATGTTTATTAGGGATACCGAGCCATCATGCGGCGAAACACCACTTGATCCACGTCTATCTGATCGGCTATTTATAACAAAATCACCTTGTTGGACGAGTTTTCTATTATCTCCTGCATTTGATTTTGCTACGGTGGCAATTTGTGGAACGATGCCGCCTTTGCTCACGGAAAGAGGTGCAAAATTAATGTCAGATACTTTCGTTTGCCGCTCGACAAAAAGTTCAGATATTTTTTTCGCTTTCCACCGTTCCGGCAGTTCCCCATACCACGGCATACTCATTCCTCATCCCCTTCGCCGCTATCCGGCAAGCGCCTTTGCCCCAACTCCTTTGCGTTCAGGCGACTGACGGCGGGTTTGCCCGTGCTTTTCTCGATTTGCTCACGGGCGACTTTGGCGGCCTTCGCGCCTTCTTTGGCAACAACGGCACTTTCCGCAAGACCGTTCGGCTGCTTCACGACGGATATATCCGTCGCGGCAACCTCAGCCAGCATATTCAGCACCAATTCCGTATTGGTCATATTGTCGCGCAGGTTTTCTTTCTTCAGCCCTTTGTATTGCTTATATTGGCGGGTGGTCATGCCGCTCCAGGTGCGGCTCATCAAGTCGGTCAGTGTCGCGTATTCCTCTCCGCGCTTCACTCCACTTTTATCCCATTCGTCGGTCAGCGCCTTGCGGACTTCGATGGATTTTATGCGCTGGTTGATCCAGTTCTCGCTGTAGCCTAAGCGGCGATAGTTTTGTATGGCGCGGTCAATTGACAGTTCCGGGTCGATGGTTTCGTCAATGCGCTCGTTGCCGACCTTGGCCAGCCACAGCTTGAACGGCTCAGCCTTTTTGCTCGGTATGGATTGGATCAGGCGCAAAACCTGTTCGCTGTCGGCGACATCGGTTTTGTAGAATTTGCCGTCGGCGGCTTGCATCTTCAGTTGACTACAATTTGTAGCCAACTCACTTCCCTCTCTTTTTAAGCGTACCTTTAAGACACTCCAATATTTGCGTGATTTCGTATAGTCGCTTTGCTCGGTCAGTATGGCAATGATGTCAACCACCGAAAACCACCATTTTTCGGCTTCGTCATCCCACTCGGCGCGGACTTGCCGTTCTTCAAAGAGTCTGATTTTGTTTTTAGATTCACTCATGAGCCAAGCACCTCGTCGAGCAATCCATCGGTTTCCTTTTCCAGCGCCCGGATGTCCGCCACAATCTCAGCAAGCTCACGGAGCCGCACCGGCTTGTAGAAGTGTTTGGTGAAGCTGATCTCATAGCCGATTTGCGTCTTGCTCTCGTCCACCCAGGCATCGGGCGCGTAGGGCAGCACTTCTTTTTTAATAAAGGCATCAACGCCGCCGGGATAATCGAGTGGAATCTGCTCGGTGTCGGTCAGGTCTTTGTCCGGCACTATTTTTCTTTTTCTGTCGCGGAGAGGCTTGCCACCTTCGCCATATTGCGGGCGCAACACCGTGACCTTCCAATAGCCAAAGGCGTTGTTGTCAAAGATTTTGCTGTATTCGTTTTCCGCAAAATCCAGGTAGAGGCCCACAATTTGTTCACGTAGCTCCGGCGTCAATTCGCAGTTCTTCTGGCCGAGGTTTTTGCGTAGTGGCGATTTGAGCGCGGTGGCGTCAATCAACTGAATTTTTCCTTTGCGTCTGCTTTCCTTACGGTTGGACAACAGCCAGATGAAGGTGCCGATGCCGGTGTTGTAAAACATGTTGTTGGGCAGGGCGATAATCGCCTCTACCAGGTCGCGCTCGATCATATAGCGCCGAGCGTTGCTCTCGCCCTGGCCGGCGTCGCCAGTGAACAAGGACGAGCCGTTATGCACTTCGGCAATCCGGCTGCCAAGTTCCGTCTGCTCCTTCATTTTGCTGACATTGTTCAGCAGAAACAAAAGCTGGCCATCGCTGACGCGCGGCAGCATGGAAAAGTCGGCGTCTCCGGCAAAGGAGGTGATAAAGCGGCTGTCCAAGATGCCCTTTTTGCCGCCGAGTTTATCGGCATCGGTTTTCCATGACTTGCCATAGGGTGGATTCGAGAGCATGAAATCGAATTGACGGCTGGGAAAACGGTCGTCCGACAAGGTGCTGCCATAGGCGATATTCTCGGTGCCTTCGCCTTTGAGCAACATATCGGCGCGGGTGATGGCGTAGGTTTCGGGGTTGATCTCCTGCCCGAACAGATTTATTGACACGGATTTGCTGTTTCGTCCGGCAAGGCTCAGCAAGCGCTCCTGTGACACGGTGAGCATACCGCCGGTGCCGCTGGCGCCGTCATAGCAGGAGTAGGTGGAGTCTTTGATTTTATCGGCAATGGGCAAAAAGATAAGGTCAGCCATCAACTCCACCACGTCACGCGGCGTGAAATGTTCCCCAGCTTCCTCGTTGTTTTCTTCATTAAATCGGCGGATAAGCTCCTCGAAAATGACGCCCATGGTGTGGTTGTCGAGCGCGGGGAGCCGAATGCCGCCAAGGTCATCAAGCACGGGATAGGGGCTGAGGTTTATAGAGGGCGTCACGAATTTTTCAATGACCGCGCCGAGAATGTCGGCGTCCACCATGGTGTCGATCTGGACGTGGAATTTGAATTTTTTGAGGATTTCCTGGACGTTCGGCGAAAAGCCGTCCAAATAGGCGAGGAAGTCTGTTTTTAGTTTTTGTTGATTGGCGCGACTCGTCAGGTCTTTCAGGCGAAACAGAGAGGAATTGCAGAAAGACTGTTTTGCAGCATTGCACAAGGCTTCAGTTTGATTGACGATTCCCGCTTCATCAAGCATCTTTTTCGTTTTCAGAACCTCATCCTTGCTGTCCTCAAGCACCGCATCCAATCTGCGGATCACGGTCATCGGCAAGATAACGTCGCGGTATTTACCGCGTACATACACATCCCGGAGACAGTCGTCGGCAATGCCCCAGATAAAACTCACAATTGCACTATGAGTTTGGTTGTCCATAGATAATCACCTTCTGGTCGATCGATTTTTCATGGCCGAAATTACCAACTCAGCCACTTCAATTTGGCAATATTTCTTTCTTCGCTAGCATGATGTAGGCCAGTTTCACGCCGTTTGCTTTTACACTCTTCCTGCAATATTCGGTGACGGCAATATACAGGGCTGTCTCTCCAGTTGAGAGGTTGCAATTAATCGTTGCCGCAAGCTGTAGAGGAGAGAGCAGGCTTTCGTCGAATTTCAGCAAATTCCAGAATGGAGTTGCCATGCCGCACCTCATGTTCATATACCCCAATTACACCGCAATTTTCGACAAAACCATATAGGAAATATGCTCGAATATCCACTGGAAAGGAAATAATCGCCTTGCTCCTATGCGAGGCTCGGCGTCGATGTCACGGCGGATTGTGTCGAGCTTACTATGGCGGTACAGGGCGACAGACAGACCTTTCTGGTTCTGGCCCGCATCCTCTGTTTTCATACCCTCTTGCCTTGCCCGCTGTCCTGGAGGGCACCTTTCTTCTCCCTGACCCACCCAAAGACGTCTCTAGCCATCGAATAGCATCTCTCAAATTCAAGGGTATCTTGCGGGGTAGGAAGTTATTTTCCTGCAATTATATCGTTTTAATTCATTTGGTTACAGCGCAGGGCAGGGCTTTCCAACAAGGATCCGGTTGTAAGGCGTTTTTCGTGAAAAGAATGGGTCACGACCAGGATTCCCCTGGATCGAACCTCTTTGAACAATGGTGTAAAATCAGAATCATCGGTAATAAAGATAAGCATGTCCGCGAGGTGTTCGTTCACAATGCGGCATACATCCATAGTGATCATTGTGTCCACTTCCTTTTGTTGATAGTTGTGGACCACATCATCAAGTTGCAAAACAAACACATCCTTGCCGTCTTGAGTTGTCTTGAATGACGACAGATGCTTGGCCGGCTTCATGCCGTTGATAATCAATCGTCCCGGTGAAAAGTTGACGATCGACAGCATTTTGAATTCATTTATGAAATGATCTCGTGTTGTGGCTGTTTGTGTTTTTTCCTTGCCTCTTTCCATCCCGCCTGATTGTGACTCGTTGTACGAATAGCAGTCGTAATATCGAATTTGTCTGAGCGTGACCTGCTCATTGCAGGCTTTGGCAATTTTTTGTATGAGGCCTTTTCGCATCCACGAGTGCAAAGCATCAGCAGATTGTCTGATGTTGTCGATGCAATAACGTTCGGCCAGCGACGGGAAAATGTATCCACCTTCCGCAATGATGATGGCGTTTAAGGGCATGGTCGTACCTTCGGTTAATTTGATGAAGGTGAGGCTGAAAAAGTGCCGTCATTGGTCAGGCCGCAGCCTGAATTCTGGCTCGCATTCGATTCCAGCACAGCTTGATCGTCACAGAAATACTGAAAACAGCGTGGTCCCTGAATGGTGTCAGCCATTCCGCCTACCGGGGCGATGGCGTTGCAGGTCGCGGTGTCCGTGACGGTTCCTTGCGGGCAGCCATAGTAATAGACGCTGGAAAGCAGGTTGCTCGCGGTGAAGGATATTTCCCGCGTGTCTGGATTCCAGGTGCTGCCGGTCAGGGTTTTGCCGGTGAACATGGGTTTTCTCGGCACATACTGCATCATATTCTGCGCGTTGGCGATATAGGCGCCGCTGGTATCCATCGGGTAGCTCGGTCCAGGGCCGATGATCGCCTCTTTCTGCTCAGTGGTGAGCTGGCTGTTGGGGACGACGACGATGGTGTTATCGTCATTGACCTGGTTCACATTGAGCTTCATGAGCTGGATTTGATACGCTCGGCCGGCCGATCCCAGATAGACTGGCGGGACAACGGGCAATTGTTGCGAGCTGGCGGTCATGGGCAGTTCCTGCAAGGTGCCGGCAATGAGATAGATATTTGAATCCATGAAGCTGAATTCAAAATGGGCGTTGGTTCCAGGCTCGTCAAACTTGAGATAAGGCTGTGAGTATTGGCTGACGCACTGCGCGGCAATTTTTTGTTCCTGGCCATAGGTGGCTGTGGCGACATCGATGCGATCAGACACATCCGAGGCTCCAGGCAGGATTTCCTTAAGCGTCATATTGTAGATGCCGCTGTTGAGAGCGGTTTCTGAAAGATAGGCGACGAAGCCTACCTGGGTGGGGTCGCTCGCGCACGAGCCTGACGTTGAGCCGGATGGAGAGCACTGATTGGAGCACTGGGCATTGGTGGTATAGGTGTTGCCGGTATCCGGACATTGGAATTGGTTGCACTGCAACGGGTCATCGACAATGCGGCCGGAAGGCTGGCAAGTGTACTGAGTTTTTGGTGCGCAGGCAGTTTGGCAGGATTGGAGGGTATCATAAGTTTGGTTCTCAAGTTTCGGTGTTGCTGATTTTGGCTAGGTGAAATCGATTAATATATTGAAATAACTATCATTTAAACGTGAAAAGCCTTTTGCTTTCTGATACATTGGATTTGCGAAAATCTTCAAT
>Ga0123357_10003028_pt1 | contig 19031 bp, 22 predicted proteins | sample TergutEmb28metaG_FD_89873 | JGI IMG/M metagenome (GOLD analysis project Ga0123357, IMG submission 89873) | Embiratermes neotenicus P4 segment gut microbial communities from Petit-Saut dam, French Guiana - Emb289 P4 | ecosystem: Host-associated > Arthropoda: Insects > Digestive system > Gut ...
CTGTACTCTGGTCCAACTATAGCTGAAAATACAGTTCTGTTCAATTGGTTTCGTGGGGAGTAGGAAGGAGGGATCAGGGATCGGGGACTAGGGACTGGGGGACTGCTAACAACTCGTAGAGTGAAGGTTCACGCATAGTCTGCTAACAATAATCCCTAATCCCTGATCCCCATTCCCTTAATTCCCGCTTTGAGACGTCACGGGGGCTGCTGGAGTTAGTCCCTTTTCCAGGGCCAGATACTGGAGCAGAACGGGATATTTGGTCAGGAGTTCGCCGTATTGGGTAAGCTCGTCCAGCCGGGTCCTCAGATCAATACGATTCTGCGCTTCCTTAACAATATCGGGGGACAAAGCGGCGTTTTGCCGGGCAATGTATTGCTGGTAGAGGGCTTTGAGCGATTGATAAAGGGCGTAATCGGGGTAGCGGACAACCCGGAGTGTACAACTCAGGTTCTCGATATCCGTAAAAGCGTTTTGGATTTCAGTGTTCAGCTCGGGAAGGGAACCGGCAACGGTAATGGTTTCCATCTTTTTGTCGTCCCCTTCATCCGCGTAGGCTTTGAGCCGCTGGAGCACAAAACTTTCAATCCTGTCCGAAAGTGTGTCTTCGGCTTTTCTTAAACCAGCTTCATCACTGATGTTTTCCCGTTCGGTGAGTTCCGGAAGGCAATCCGGCTTCAGGTTGTAGCTGAATTCCCCGGAAATTTCCCAGGAAAAGTCCGCGTTCAGCCCGGCCAGTTCCGCGTAAACCTGACCAGAACCGAGAGCGCCTGAATTTTTGAAAGAGCGTTTGACCGGACCTATAGTGTAGGCCGAAATTTTCACGTTTGTGGGTATCAATTTGTACCAGATCCAGCCGAAATCCCCATCGCGTATGACTTTGCTTTCAAGTCCGTGGGTTTTTGACCGCATCACCCCGTAAGAGCCGGGAGGAATTGTCAGATGGTTCCACCCAAGGAAAAAACCGGCGGCGCCGAGAATTATCAACACCAATAGAACAATTAAAAATTTTTTCATGGCTCCTTCTTTTGTGACAGGCGGCATTGAAACACCGCCTGTCTCCAGCTATGATAATAATAGCTTACAAGGAGTTATTCCAGCAAGGAAAAACGCATGGCCCGTTCCCGTTATGTAAGAGAAAAACTGCTCCCCATTCTGGTAAACCGAACGGCGCTTTTCCTTTTCCTTATGTGCCTTGTAACCTTGTTCATGTATGCCGTGGGAACGGTTCAGGATTTTATTGATTCTACCCAGCTCTCCCTGCTCAGATTCTACACAGTGTTGGGTATCTTCCTTACCGTGGTCTCTGTTTACGGCATGGTAATCGATCTGGAGCGGCTTCTGAGACTAAAAAAAAGGCGCTATCTTTTCCGGGCCGGCGGTTATGTATTGTTGATCCTGTTTGGCGTCGGTACGGTTCTGGTGGTCATGTTTATTATCACCTTGTCGAAGGGGAATGGAGTTCAATAGGGGAATGGGGTTAACCATATGAAAGAAAAGCGGCTTTTTGCCCTCAGGGGCGCGGTTCAATGCCTTAACGATCCGGAGGATATACAAAAACAGGTAACCGCGATGTACGATGAACTTTTATTAAAAAATGAACTCGGTGAGGAAGATATTGTGTCGATTGTCTTTTCGGTTACATCCGATCTGGACGCGAAAAATCCCGCCTCCGCTCTGCGCCAGGAAGGCAGGGCAGGGGAGGCGGCTCTCTTTGTTACCCAGGAAGCCCGTACCAGGGGCGGCATGGAACGGGTCATCAGGGTTCTCATCCATTGTTATCTTGACGCATCCCGAAAGCCGGTTCATGTGTACCGCAACGGCGCCGAGGCCCTGAGGCCGGACAGGAAATGAAAGAGAGGATGTGCTATAATCACTTAGACGATCCGATACTTACCATGAGGAGGCAGGGTTTATGTTTTTTGGAGATAGCAGCAGAAAGCCCCTGGCTGATATGGCCAAAGCTGCGGTACGTAGTACAGATAATTTTAACTGGACTTTTATCGGGCTTCTTGCCTTTGTGGTATATGTATACGCGACGGAATACCAGCGTAAAAACTATTCGGATATTGCCGCCGGGCTTGCCTTGTATATGGTTCACTGGTTCTACGAGATCATGAACGCAATCATCTGCGCGGCAACAGGTTACGCGCTTTGGACGGTATCTTCACAGAGTACCAGTTTTATTCTGCTTATCGGCGTGAGCTGGGAGCTCTCCATGATGTTCTCCGTAGCCGGTATAGCTACCCATAAACTCCTGCCTGCCGATCCCGGTAAAAGAATCTTGGGAATCAACAACCGCGTGCTGTTTGCCGTCGCCAACGCGGCGTTGTTCAGCCTTGTCGAAATTTTTCTTGCCTCAACGCCGGCGTTTATCTGGGTTTATCCGTGGTGGGGCGCGCTTCCTGTATTCATAACCACGTACATTCCGTTTTTTCTCGCTGCTTTTCTGATAGGCGACGCGAAACCAAAAACACAAAAATTGTTTATCGGAATACTTGCGGTGCTTAACATCCTGCTGCTGTGCATCCTCATCCCACTTCATGTGATTTAGCAAAGGCGGATAGATGCCCGACATTTATGTTCTTCTGAACCAGTATGTTGATTATTTTCCCCTTGTCGCGTTGGTGGGTCTGCTCCTGGGGGGGCTTAACCTCCCCATTTCGGAAGATCTTATCATTATAACCGCGGCTTTGCTGTGCCATAAAAAGCCATCCCTCATACCCGCTACCCTTGCCGCCCTGTATTTTGGCGTATTTTTTACCGATTTCTTTGTATTTTGGATAGGAACCAGGGTTAAGAAAGGTACCTTGAAGAGTAAATTTTTCACCCGGCTAATCCCCGAAAAAGCTCTGGATAAAATGCACAAGTATCTGACCAAATACGGTATTCTCACGTATATCGTATGCCGCTTTGTACCTTTTGGAATCAGAAATACCCTTTTTTTTGCGTCCGGCTTTTTCAACATGAGGTTCAGGACTTTTGTTATCAATGAAGTTGTTGCCGCCATGATAAGTATAAATACCCTGTTTTTCCTCACCTATCGTTTTGGCGAGGTCGTCAGCAAGCCAATAAAGATCGCCGGGCTTATCCTTTTCATCGCTGTCATTCTGGCCGTTCTCAGTCTTGCCATCAGGTTTATAGTGGCAGCCTGGAGGAAGAAAAAGAGCAAGGAATCTGCCGCTGAACGTGATACCGCTGAAAGCGCACACTGAAAGCGAACACTAGCAAAAAGCTTTCCTCCCTGGTATACTTAACTATGCATTTGCCCTTGACAAGATACGGTCTGCCCCAGGTGGCAGTTTTTCCTCTTCTGGTCTGTATTTTGATGGTGCTTCTCTTTTTGTTCTTACGGCCCCTGTATATACTTATACCGGCGGAAGCGGTCCTCCTGGTGGTACTAATCTGGATGCTGTCTTTTTTCCGGAATCCTTCCCGGACCATAGTTCCTGACGAGAAAATTCTCTATTCTCCCGCGGATGGTACTATCACCGATATTTCGGTGGTAGATGATACTGAACTTGGTATGCCGGCCCTGCGTATCGGTATGTTTTTGAGTATTTACAACGTTCATATCAACAGGGCGCCTTGTCAGGTGCGTATAGAAAAAGTCACCTATAAAAAGGGCCGGTTTAAGAACGCGATGTCTCCCGAATCAAGCCGGGTTAATGAATCGAATGATATACTTATGACCAGGCTTTCCGCCCCCGCCGACAGGCTTTTGGTCAGGCAGGTAAGCGGAGCCGTGGCCCGTCACATAGTCTGTGAAGCCAGGGAAGGCGCCGAATACCGTCAGGGTGAACCTTTCGGGATGATAAAGTTCGGTTCCAGGACCGAGCTCTATCTGCCTGCCGCGGGGGGGGCTCTCGGGAAAGACGGCGGAGAAAAGCGAAAATACGAAGTTATCGTAAAAACAGGCGATCCCGCGCGCGCGGGACTAACTCCCTTTGTCAGGTACTATCCATGAACATTATGCCAGCAGCGGGCGAGACAAGAAGAAAAAGACCCAGGAGAGCGGACGCTCCCATCCGCAAAAAGAGGCGGCTTAAATATATCTCCGTACTCCCTTCGTTTATAACTCTGTTGAACGCTGTATTCGGTTTTATGGCCATCGTTATCGCCAGCCGCAGTCCCGAACTCAGGTATAGTCTGGGCTTCATACGCCGTCTCTCCCTGACTTCCTTCAGCCTGGCAGGTTATATGATTATTCTTGCCATGATAGCGGATATGCTGGACGGCCGGGTTGCCCGATTGACCAGAACCACTTCGAGCTTCGGCGGCCAGTTGGATAGTCTTTCGGACGCCATAAGTTTCGGTGTTGCCCCCGCTTTTCTCATGATTAAGGTAGCGAATTTTCATCTTGAAAATCTTCACTTCGCTTCCCGGCTTTCCATGACCCTGGAGAGGGGGATATTCTTTTTCGGTATTTTTTATGCCATGTGTGCGGTGGTAAGGCTTGCGCGCTTTAACGTTGAGAATGAGGAAGACGAGGCGGCGCACATGAATTTCTTTGGCCTTCCTTCGCCCGCTGCGGCCGGGGTTGTGGTAAGCCTTGTTGTTTTTCATCAGCAGATCATGACCGGGAATATCGATGAGGCGTCAGCGGTATTCCGTACTTTTGAGCTTGTTACGGTCATTGCCCTTCCGGCGATTACCCTCATACTGGGTATACTCATGGTTACCCGTATACGCTATCCCCATGCCGCGAACCAGCTCTTTCGGGGCAAGAAAACACTCCCTGTTTTCCTCGGCATTTTCGCGGCCGCTCTTTTGGCTGTCTGGAATATTCAACTCGGCCTGGTCATCGGCTTTTGCGGTTTCGCGCTTTTCGGCGTGATACGCTGGATCGTTGTGAGCATTTTTAAAAAGGAACCGGTTACTCCTGCCGGAACCCCGCCGGACAATACGGCGCAGTAGGGCTGTGTCCGCTTCTTACCTTGTTAAATCCTCGTTAACAAGGTCTTCCAAATCAGCCAACTGGGTATCAAGCGTACCGGCTTCAGAATAAATATCGAACATTTTGCTTTCCACAAGATTCCAGAGTTCTCCGGCGTTTTTGGAGGGAATGGGCAGCGGGAGAGCGTAATTTAATGATTCGGGAATGTAATGCGCGCCGGCCCACTGATACTTATCGAAAAAAAGCCCGAATACGCCGTCATAACAGGGGGCAAAGGTATTGGATATGATCTCGGCTGCCCGGCGGGAGGCCAAAAAGGACATTAGCTTTCTTGTAGCGCCGGGATTATCCGTTTTCGCGGCCACTGCGTAAGCAAGGTTATTATAGATGGTCGCCTGGCATTGCTGCCGGGGAAGGGGAGCTACCCGGAGCTTCTGTTTTAAATTCTCGGCAAAATAACTTAACCAATAGGACCTGAAGGGCATCATGGCTACAAGCCCGGAAGTAAAAAGATTAACCGCGCTGTTGTCGGCTGTCATCTGGGCTGTCGGAGAACAACCATCGTTGATCATATCAAGTTGAAGCTGAACCGCTTCTCTTGCTTGGGGTGTATTCAGTGTCATTCTTGTACCGTCGCTGTTATAGATACTGCCCTCATTCTGATAGATAAACGGCCCCGCGCCTGACTGCATTGATCCTGAAACCAGAACCCCGTACTGGGTAATTGTATTTCCATTGTCGATTGTAAGGCCCCGGGCGGCATTGTAAAAATCATCCCAGGTCCAATTCTCGTTAGGATAATCAATGCCCGCCGTATCAAAGGCCGCCTTGTTATAAAAGAGAACGACCGAATCCCACATAAACGGAACCGCGTACCGTTTACCCTGATATGTATAGGGCTTATAAAACCGCTCGTTAAAATTTGAAAAATTTATATCCGCGGCCCAGGATTCAAGTTCCATCACATTTTCCGAAGACATATACGATGCCGCGTGGGGATAGTTCAGCCAGAAGACATCAGGGCCGGCGCCTCCCGACAGGGCAGTCCGGAGTTTGGTCCAATAATCATCCTGGGGAATAAGGGAAAGTGTTAATTTATTCCCGGAATAAGCCTGCTCAAATTCCCTGGCCAGTGTGAGATAATCACGGGTCACAAGATCATCCCAGTACCACAGGCTGACGGCGTTCGGCGATGTTCCCAGACTTGCGCTCTGGGACGCTTTCTGGCCTCCGGCAAACAAGCCCGCGGCCGCCGTAATCAACACCAGCGGTATAAAAAGTATTTTTCTTTTCATAAATCCTCCAGGAAAGGGGAATTTACCATCAGTACTTAAAGTCCGAATCGCCTATGAATTCCCTGAGTATACTCGTTCCCGGTACGTACTGGGGCTGGATGGGAGTGAAGTTTCCCAGGAAGGAAAGGAGTCTTTGGGCTTCGGAGTATTCTTTCATCCCCGGTTTTATTGAACGGAGCAGGGGTTCAGCGAAAAATTTAAGAACCGCCAGTTCATAATCCAGGGCCGAGTTAAAAGCGGCGTCGGCGCTGTTCTGGAAGGGGAAGATATGCTTCCGTTCCCCCCGGTGAACGCTGGGCCACATCTGAAAAGTCTTGGCCGCCCCTGCGCCGCGGAACTGGTAATCCCGCACCATGCGGCGGAGCAGCCTGTTGTCTGTGGTCGCGATACGGTTATGATCGTCCAGGTTAAGCTGGGTAAGGGCCGAGACGTAGAGTTTGAATTTGGTTTCCCTTTTTATCTGGGGGGTAAGCGCGTCGTTAAGGCCGTGGATACCTTCGATAATCAGCATGGTTCTGCGGTCAAGGTGTATTTTCCGGCCGCCTTCTCCCTTGCGCCGGCCTATTTTAAAGTCGAATACCGGGAGGGTAACTTCTTCCCCTGCCAGGAGGGAAAGGAGCTGCTGGTTGAGGTAGGGTACGTCAAGGGCTTCAAGACATTCAAAATCCGGCTGGCCTTTTTCGTCCAGGGGAGTTTTGTCGGTACCCAAATAGTAATCGTCCAGGCTGATGGCGATGGGTTCTATTCCCAATACCTTAAGGGCGATGGAGAGCCTTTTGGCGGTGGTGGTCTTTCCCGAGCTGGAAGGTCCGGCGATAAGGACTGCCCGGACATCATCCTTCCTCTCATAAACTTCGCTGGCGATTTCGGCGAGCTTTCTCTCCTGAAAAGCTTCGGCCATGCGTATATAGTCCCGTATGGTTCTGTTTGAAACCAGACGGTTAAGCCGGCCCACGGAATGAACCTCCACGATACGGCCCCATTTTTTGTATTCCCTGTAGACGGAAAAAATTTTGGGGTTGTCTTCGAAGGGCTCAATGCGGTTACCGTCACCAGTGGCTGGGAAGCGCAGGAGAAAACCTTCCTCGTAGGGCATTAGTTCAAAGGCGGTGAGAAGTCCGGTACGGTTTACCAGCGGAGAAATATAGAGATCCACGAATCCGTTACATTCGTTGACCATTACTTTGGAATCGCTTCTTTCTTCCAGAAGAAGGGCCGTGTCGTCCTGGCGGTTCTTGGTAAAGATTTCCATGGCTTCCGCATAGGCCATGTAATGGCAGCTAACAGGAAGATCCTGCCGAACCAGGAGCCGCATGCGTTCCGCGAGTTCTTCGATTTCCGCTTTTTCGGGTTTTTTCCCCTCAAGAAAGGTATAGTAGAAGCTGTGCCCTAGGGAATGACCAATGTAAAGGCTCCTTTCGGGAAAGAGCTCCCTTGCGGCCACCGCAAGCAAAAAGGCCAGGGAACAACGGTATACAGCTACTCCTTCCGGGCATTCCAGCGGCACCGGTTCCAGCCGGGTGTTTACCTCAAGCCGCGCCGAAAGCGGCAGGATCTCGTTGTTCGCTTTAACTGCCGCCAGAGGCGTTGCGAGGGAACCGAACCGTGGAACGAGAGTTTCCACCGTTGTCCCAACGGGACAGCGGATATTGACTCCCTCCGCCTTATCATCGCTGCCGGAAAGTTTCACCATTACGTTTATTTCATTGTCCATGATATTACAGATCTCCCAGATAGTTTTTGATAAGGTCAAGTTTCAATGCCCTGAGCCTTTCGGTTATGGAAACCTTATAAATATGGGGGTTAAGAATACGCTGATAACTCTTGTCCAGCGATTCAAGTCCCTGCCGTACCCGCTCCCGTATTTCATTAAGGCTGGATTCTTCGCCTTTAAGTTTCCCGTCTCTGAGCCGTTCAATCAAGAGGGGCTCGGCGTTACCCTCAAGGGTATGGCTAAAGCGGCGATAATCCGCGGAAGGATGCCAGAATGAATAGGTTTGGCCCTTTTCCAGGATATCGGGTTCTCCACTTTCCTCCAAAGCAAGAACATCGGCTACGTACATCCCGTTTATATCGCTGACGCGCCAAACCTGCTTGACTCCCGGGTTGGTAGTTTTTTCCGGATTATCCGAGAATTTGATCCTCGCCGCGAGTTTTCCGTTTGAGTCGTCACTGGCTGCCAGCTTGTATACCCCGGTAAAGGCCGCCTGGTTTCCCCCGGTAACCATCTGGGTACCTACCCCCCATACATCTATCGGCGCACGGGCATCCGTGAGGGTCTGGATGATGGATTCATCCAAATCATTGGAGACCGAGATGGTCGCTTTGTTCAGCCCTGCCTCGTCAAGCTTTTTTCTCACCTCCATCGAGAGGTAGTGTATGTCCCCTGAGTCCAGACGGACCCCGAAATTTTTTCCGTTTACGGCGAGGGTTTTGCCTACCTTGATGGCACTGACAATCCCGCTTTTCAGAGTATCATAGGTATCGATAAGGAAGGTGGTTCGGTCAGGATAGAGTTCGGCGTAGGCCCGGAACGCCTCTTCCTCGCTTGACCATGCCATTACCCAGGAATGGGCCATGGTTCCCAGCACGGGAATACCGTATTTTTTCCCCGCCAAAACATTGGAAGAGCCAATGGCTCCGCCTATATAGGCTGCCCGGGAAGCCGACAGGGCGCCGTCCGGCCCCTGGGCACGGCGCAGCCCGAATTCCATCACCGAACCCTTGTCCGATGCAAGCCAAACCCTGGCGGTTTTTGTTGCTACCAAACTCTGAAAATTGATGGTATTGAGGAGCATACCCTCGATGATCTGACACTCAATGAGTCCCCCGTCAACCCGTACAAGGGGTTCGTTGGGAAACACAACGGTTCCTTCACTCATTGCCCAGAGAGAACCAGAGAACCGGAAACCTTTAAGGTAATCCAGGAAGGGGTCTTCGAAGATACCGAGGCTTTTCAGGTACCTTATATCATCGCGGGTAAAAGCAAGGGACTGGAGTTTTTCCAGCAAGGTTCCCAGCCCCGCGAAGACGGAAAAACCTCCCTCATAGGGTTGACGCCGGAAGAACATTTCAAAAACAGCCCGGCTGTTCATTCCTTTCTTCCAGAATCCCTGCGCCATGGTAAGAGAATAAAAATCCGTAAAGAGGGCGGACGATACGCTGCTTTGCGTTTCTAACGTGTCCCTGCCCTCATGCGATTCATTGAATATCCTCCGATACGACAAACGTCACCCCCGCTTTATCCATAAATTTCATGGCTCTTTCCAATGAACCTTCGGGGACATTCACCCCCTGAACCGCGTCTTTTATTACATAGGTTTTGAAACCCAAAGCTACGGCATCCATGGCGCTGTAGAATACGCAGTAATCCGTCGCGAGTCCGCCAAGCAAAACGGTATCAATGGAAAGGACTTTCAGAAACCCGCCAAGACCGGTAAGCGTCTTTCGATCGTTTTCATAGAAAGACGAATAAGAATCCAGATCGCTGCGGAAACCCTTGCGGATAATTAAGCTGATCGGCTTTTGATCCAGCCGTTTATGGAATTCCGCCCCATGACTTCCCTGAACACAATGATCCGGCCACAAAACCTGGCCTTTTACCTTCGGGAGATCAATCTTCTCCCCTGGTTTTTTATCTATATGGCTGGAGGCGAACGAGGCGTGATGTGCAGGATGCCAGTCCTGGGTAGCCACAACCCTGCCGTAGCGTTCCATAAAGAGGACGGCCAGACGATTCAGCGGCTCGATCACCGACTCGCCATTTTCAACTCCCAGAGCACCTCCCGGACAAAAATCATACTGGACATCAACCATTATCAATGCGGAATTGGGAAAATAAAGTTTCATAGTCAAGTTAATAGTATCCCGGAAGGGAATAAATAAACAAGGGCAGCCCTGCAGACTACCCTTGCACAAGGGAAGGGAACTTTTTTAAATAGAAGGACAACGAACCAATAATTTTATACTCGTATATTTTTTTTGCACAAAATACGCCTAAAACGTTAAAATATTGTATTTGGAGGACTTGAAAAAGGCCGGAATTTAGGCTAAAAATGAAGGGTGTCAATACCGCGGCAGAGGGCGAACCATAGGTTCGGCGGGGTATTGACCCCCTGCTTTGACATGCCTCGCTCGGTCATGCGAAAACAAGTTTTCGCGCGACTCTCGCTCCGGCAGTCAATAATAGCCGGTTTTTACGATCCGGTTTTAGGGCCTTTAGCTCAGTTGGTTAGAGCAGCGGACTCATAATCCGCTGGTCCCCGGTTCAAGTCCAGGAAGGCCCAAAAAAAGAAAAAAATCCATCGCACGATGGATTTTTTTCTTTTTTCATATTCAGCCATTATACAAACACCGGCGCGCGGTGTTCAGCCTTAAACGAGAGGGAAGCATTGGCAGGATCAAGCCCCATGAACTCAAGCAGTTCAGGAGCGGCGTGACGAGCCCGCTCTACCAGGGCGTCAAGGGAACCGGATTCTAAAATCAGGCCGGGTATATCCTCACTTGTGCAATACCAAACCTGGGCCTCGTCATCCCATGTCAGCAAAATAGCATATTCGTTCATAGCTCTACTATAACGGCATTTCTTCCGGTTATCCACATTATGCTTTTGGTAAGCATGGTGACCGTCACTCCTTTCTATGATAAAATATCTCTGTTTCATCCGCGCCATTTGTTGTAATTACACGGGAGGCAGATGTATGCTTTCGTTTTTTCACTCGCAGGCAAAACAGGTATTTATAGGTAACATTCTGTTTATTATTTGCTGCGCCTTCTATCTTGCATGGTGGTTGTTGGCTTTTAAACCGTCCGGCACATTCAATGATATGAAAACAGGCTGGCTGCTGGTCCCGGCCGTTATCGCCGGGTTAGCAGGGGTAATTCTCGCCATTCGGGGTATACTTGCGGGTAAGCCGGCCGCCCATTTGGTAAGCGGGGTATATATTCTTTGGGGCGGCATTGCCGTGTTCTTCATCCTGTTGGCCGTTACCGTATTTCTGTTGAAACGTCCGGTAACAACGGAACTAATCCTTATCGTTGGCTGGGGTATGCTTGCACTGGCGGAGATTGATACACTCTTCGGAACCGGATTGTTTTCCCGCGGCTTATCCATGGGTTTCATTGTGCTGATCTGCGTTGCTGTTGTAATTTCCCTGGTCTGCTACGTACTTTATTACCATTTGGACAGCCGCGCTGCTTATATCGACGGGATGATTCCGCTGCTGTTGTCAGCTCTGACTATGGCAGGTATTTCCGGTTTTATGTGTTCAGGAAAAATTTGGATTTAATTTATTTCATGATGTATACTATAAAATAAGTATGACACTTAGCCGTTTTCCTGCCGGACTACTATTGTTTTTCACGTTTTTTATATACAACGGTTATCCCGCCGGGGCGCTTGAATTTTTCTATACATACAAAACAGGGGATCGTTACCGTATTGTTTCCACGGTACATCAGGATATATATGCAAACCGGCAGCTCAGCTACAAAGCCGAATTCGTTAACCGGATTACCATGGAAATTACCGGTGTTTCGGGCAATACGGCCCACCATAGCGCAACCTTTCAATCCGCGGAAAAGACCATTACAGTTAACAATACCGGCGGTACTACCGCTGGTACTACCGGCGGGAAAAACACCCAGACTAATCCTTTCCTGTGGTCAAGGGATTACCAGTCCGAATTTGACCAGGACAAGTTCGGGCGTATGACTATTGACGCCCAGTACTATATGCCCATGGTTCAGAATGTACCGGTCTTTCCCGAATCGGCGGTATCCGGAACGCCGAAGGATCTGGGGATAGGCGAGACATGGACTGCTACCGGTACTGAGGTTCACGATTTTCGGGACAGTTACGGTATCGAGCAGCCTTACCGGATTCCCTTCACCGCGAATTATACCTACCTGGGGAACCGGACCTGGAAGGGCAAAACTTTTCCCGCCTTTTCGGTTTCCTACAGGATATTCCTGGAGCCTCCCCCGGTTCAGGGGAAGGTCTTCCCGCGGCGTATCCTGGGGGCGTCGGATCAGATCGTCTACTGGGACACGGATCACGGTCAGGCCGCGGCGTACGAGGAATTTTTCAGAACGATTATCGATCTCTCCGATGGACAAACCTGGGAATACAGAGGCAGGGCCGAGGCGGAAGTGGTCGAGGCGCCCCCCATGAACAAGGAAGAGATGGCCAAGGACATCGCAGGGGGTATCAAGGACATAAGTGACGCCTCGGTGCGCGTTTCCGATGAAGGTGTTGTGATCAGCCTGGAAAATATCCAGTTCGCACCGGATTCGGCAATACTGATGCCGTCTGAGCGGCCCAAACTGGATAAGATAGCCGAAATACTCATGAAGTACCCGGACAGGGATATACTCGTGGGGGGTCATACCGCCCTGGCAGGCACCGAGGCGGGACGGCGCCAGCTTTCCCTTACCCGCGCCCAGGCTGTTGCGGATTACTTTATTGGCAAGAACGTTCGTACACCCGGCCGTGTGGTAGTCCGGGGATACGGGGCGGATAAGCCTGTGGCAGACAACAAAACCGGGGAAGGTATGAAGAAGAACCGGAGAGTCGAAATTACTATACTTGAAAATTAAGGCCTGATATGATACCGTTTTCCTACAAATGAACTATATCAATCCGGCAAATCTTGCGGTGCTTGCGTGTCCCGGCGGTGAGGTGTTTGCCGATGAAGTGATAGTCCACCTTAAAAAAGTATACCATCGTAGTTTTGACAACATGACTGACGAATTGGCCAAACGATACGGCCAGGATAGTCAAACGACGGTCAGGTATGTAAATTTCATCAACGATGTCATTTCGCCGCCCCGCCATGTGTCCGGCAATCCCGGACACTACCGCGGTCCAAATTTCAAAGTTCCGACCAAATTCACCCTTTTCCCCAACGGAGAGATAAAGGCGGAAATCCTTGAATCCGTACGGGGAAAGGATATCTATATTGTACAGGATGTTGAGAATCATTATCCGGTGAATTTTAACGACGGCGAAATTAAAAAAGTTCTTTCCGTCAATGATCATCTGTTCACCATCTTTGTCACTGTGGACGCAGCCCGGCAGGCAGGAGCCGAAAGGGTTACCCTGGTGACACCTGTATATCCCTACTCCCGGCAGCACAAAAAGAAGGGACGGGAAGGGCTGACAGCGGCCAGGGTAGCGAAAATTCTGGAGGGTCTGGGGGTAAACCGGATCATCACCCTGGATATTCATTCCCGGGAAATCAACAATGCCTTTGATGATATGCGCCTGGAAAATCTCCACGCCAGTTATCAGATAATCCGGGCCCTTTCCCGTATGCCGGGTATTCTCAACGATGAATTGGTGGTGGTCTCCCCGGATACCGGGGCGGTGGATCGAAATAAATTTTACGCTACGGCCCTGAGAAAACCCCTGGCCCTGCTCTACAAGGAACGGGATTATTCCCGGGTTACCAGAGACGCCCTGGATTGTAATATCTCAGAGATCAAACTCCTGGGAGACATCCGGAACAAAACGGTTTTTATGGCCGACGACATACTTGGTACCGGCGGAACCCTCCTCAAGGCCATGAGGTTTCTCAAGGAACAAGGGGCGCTCAAGGTAATCTGCGCCATAAGTCTTCCCCTCTTTTCCGGTGACGCGATCAAGTATTTTGATGATGCCTACAGTGAAGGGCTCTTCTATCGAATTATCGCTACCAACGCTGTGTATCACGAAGAGCTGCTCCAGCGGGAATGGTATATCTCGGTGAACATTACCCCGCTCTTTGCCAAAACGATCTCCCGGCTTTACCAGGGGCTTTCAATGAGTTCCCTGCTGGACAACCGGGATATTATCGTGAAGCTATTTCAGGATACCCCCGGCAGGACTTGATCCATGATGGGGATAGTCCTCGCGGTAGACATTGGTACTTCTTCACTCAAAGCGGCGTATATTGATTTTGACGGGCGGCTTTTGGCTTACAGCCGTGTGGTCTATGGTTCGAACCATGAGATTCAGGGAGCAAGGGACAGCGGGGCGCAAGATTGGGAACGGGCCCTGGCCAAAGCGCTGGAAGAACTCCATACTCGTTCGCCCGGCAACGGAATCAATGGGGTTTGCATTTCAGGCAACGGGCCAACCCTGGTGCCGGTAAGGCGGGACGGGGAAACCCTGCCGCCCCTGTACTGGTACGGTGAAAAGGCGGTTCCCCGCCAGGCCGGTGAAGCGCCTTCCTTTTTTCTCCCCCATGCGGCATGGTTCAAAGAGAATGCGCCGGATGAATACAAAAGAACTGATTTCCTTATCTCATCCCACGAATGGCTTGCCGCGAAACTCGGAGCTGAGATTCTTACCGTACTTCCCCAGGCCGCGTATGAGCCCTATTACTGGGACGATGACCAGTGCCGGCTTTTCGGCCTGGAGCCGGCGAAGTTTCCGCCCTTCGTGAAAATGGGGAGCGTAATGGGAAGGGTTTCCATTGAGGCCGCCGCCCTTTTTGCTTCCGCCTCCGGGAACCGGTTGAAAAGCGGAACCCCGATTATCGCCGGCGGGCCCGATTTTATCACCGCCCTCATCGGTACAGGTACCCTGAAGCCGGGGAATGTATGCGACAGGGCAGGCAGTTCCGAAGGTATCAATGTCTGCGCCGCCGTTCCCCGTGAATGGGAAGGCTTAAGGGTACTTCCCCACGCGAAGGAAGGGCTCTGGAACATAGGGGCAATATTACCTTCGTCGGGCCGTTTGTTTGAAACATACCGGACCACTACAGGCCAGGAAGAGCGCCCGTATGAAGAGCTTCTTGCAGAACTCATCCCTTCCCCGGGAAACGTAGACTTGTTTCGCACCCTTGATTTTTTGTCTCAGCCACAAAACCCACTCCCTACTCCCCTTTCCCCACTGGATTCCGGCCGTTCGGTGTTATGCGCCATGGGATTTACCGTACGTTCGGCGCTGCGTACCCTCGAGGCCTCAGGCTTCCCGGTGAAAGAAATGATAGTTTCAGGCGGCCAGGGTAAAAACTCCCGCTGGAATCAGCTTAAAGCCGATATCGCCGGGGTTTCCCTTTTGGTACCCGAAATAAGCGACGGGGAACTCGCGGGAAACGCGGTGCTTGCCGCCGCCGCCCTGGGAGCTGCTTCCACCTTTGAAGAAGCCGCGGGCAGGATGATCCGTATCCGGGAAGTTTTCAGGCCCGCAAATGCGGCTTTCTGGGAAGAACAATACAGGCTCGCGGTTCATTGAATCTCCAGAATCAGCTTAAGGCAATTATTTACTTTTTCAAGCATGGGTTTTGGCAGCATAGCAACCTGTTTTGCTAAATCGGTCTTATCAATTGTTGCTATTTGGGAAAAATTGACCACTGATGTTTTCTCCAGACCCGAAATTGATTTTTCAAGCAGTAAATTACCGGGCAACCCGGCCAGATCAATATTGGACGTAATGACAGCGCAGATTACCGTATTTATTTTGCTTCGGTTAAAACTGTCACCCTGAATTAATAGTACAGGGCGGCGTTTTGCAGGTTTTGAACCCTCCGGGTACGGAAGCTTTGCCCACCAAATTTCCCCGCGAACCATTACCAATCTTCCCTATCGAATAAGCGGTATGTGGCGGCTTTTAAGTCATCATCAATTTGCGATTCCTGTTTTTCGTAATAACTGTTCAGTTTTTCTGTAACAATATCCGGAGAGTGATTTTGAATATACTCGCTCAATGCAGTACAATACAACTTACTGCGTGATAATCCGGTGTTATGGGAGAAACTCTCAGCGTTTTCAAACAATTCTTCATCAATGGAAATCGCTGTTTTCATAGTATGAGTATAACAAATGGTATAACCATTGTCAAGGAGGATTCAGCTATGGTATATTTCAAAAAAGTTTTTATAGAGGAGCCATAAACTGAAAGTTTACCATCTTCCCCCCATCATACGGGCGCTTGTGTTTGATATGGATCTTACCCTCTATACCAATCCCGAATACGGCCAATACCAGATAGACAGCCTTGTTAAGAAGCTGGGTACGGTTCGGGGCATGGGTTTTGATGAAATGAAAAGCGAAATAGAAGCGGCGCGTAAAACCTGGGTCTTGTCCCACGGCGGAAAAAAGCCAAGTCTCTCGAACATTTTTTTAACCTACGGGATCAGCATGGAAGAGAATATCCGCTGGCGGGGGGAAGTCTACGAACCGGGGGACTTTATTAAAGAAGACCTCCGCCTCAGAAAAACCCTTGAAGAACTTTCCCGTTCGTATATCCTGGGAGTAGTTACCAACAATCCGGTTATCGTGGCCCGTAAGACGCTGGCCGCCCTGGGAGTAGGGGAGCTGCTCCCCATTATCGTAGGGCTGGATACCTGCATGATAGCGAAGCCGCATAAAATACCTTTTAGTAAATTTTCCGAACTCTCCGCCTGCCCGCCCGAAACCTGCGTTTCCATTGGGGACCGTTACGACATAGATCTGGATATTCCGCTTGAAATGGGTATGGGGGGAATACTCGTTGACGGGGTGGAAGATGTGTATGGGCTGCCTGGGGTATTAATGAATGGCTAACTACGCATCATTTTTCCGATCCGGAAAAGTTACACGTAGTTAGCCGCCTGTTTTTCATTATATTTCCATAACTTGACAATGCCAAATGGAAGAAATAAAGTTTTATAAGAGGTTATTGTGTTGGTAATTCAGGGATTTTTTGAAAATGGTGTATTCATACCAAATGAACCGGTTGCGGATCTCAAAGGAAGACAGGAAGCTACGCTTACTATCCAGGAACCTGATGAGGAAAAAGAAAAACAGGAACAAATCAATCGATGGACTGAAATTCTTGATGATATTTTGAAATGTGATGAAGAATTGACAGGAGAGCCGGAAAGGATCCATTTGAGGACTCCGGAAGAAATTGATATATTGTGAAAATTTACGCTCTTGATACCAATATTGTTTCCTATTTTTTAAAGGGAAATGCAATAATCATTTCAAGAATAGCGAAAGAGAAAGATGACGGTAATACTTTTGTGGTTCCGCCGATTGTATATTATGAAATAAATAACTGGTTATTAAAAAACAATTCAAAAAGCCGCGCGGCTATTTTTCAGAAAATATATTCTGTAAACGGAATAGGGGAAATCACCAAAGAGGTACTGGATATAACTTCTTCAATTTTCGTTAAACTACGAAAGAACGGTACTAGTGTTGAGATGGCTGATATTCTTATTGCGGCATGGTGTGTCAAAAACAGTTATATCCTTGTTTCAAATAACCTGAGACATTTTGAGCACATTGAACTGTTACAGATTGAAAACTGGATCAGTAATGATTAATAAGGATAATTCATCCAGAGACAGGTGGTGATTATGATATTTGACGAATTCGCTTCTCTTCTCTCAGGAATTTGTTCCCACAGCCTTCTGGCAGCGGGAAGGCCCCTGGTGTGGACCATAATCGCGAATCCCAAAGCAGGGGGCTTTACCATCAAGTCGCGGTGGAACAAGCACTACGCCATGATCAAGAATTGTGCGCTCGTGGCGAATAAAAATCCTGTCCGGGAGGCGGGTCCTTCCCAAACCGCCCTGCGGGAAGGGGGAAGTACCGGCAGCCTGGGGCTCGTTCTCACAAAAGCGGCGGGCGATGCCGGAGAGATCACCGGGGCGCTGATCAGGGAGGCTTCAGCCGGGGGAGGAACGGAAAGCGGGAAAGCCGCGCCGAAAAACGGCGGCCGGCCTTTCTACCTTATCATCACGGCCGGCGGGGACGGTACAAGCCTTGAGGTGCTGACGAGTATTTACCATGCTCCTGCGGAAGTACGGGAAAATTTGGTTGTCCTCCGGCTTCCCATGGGTACCGGCAATGACGGCGCCGACGCGTGGGAAGTGGATAAAGCTTTGGACTTGCTGATAGAACCATCGGGAATTGGGCGGCAGCGTGCCCTCCGGCTCACGACCGCGGGCGGGAAAGGCCCTTTCCTCGCTTTCAATATACTCTCTGTTGGACTCGACGCCTTTGTAACCCACATGACCAACAAGATGAAGGGGAAACTGCCGGGAGATTCCTACAAGCTCTGGGTTGATATTGCTTCACTTCTCTATGACCGGTTATACAAGGTAGGCTCTATGGATGTCCGCTCCCTTGACGGGGCAGGCAGGGAAGTTAAAGCCTTCAGGGAGAAACTACTCCTCCTTGCGGTAGGCGAAAGCGGCAATCGTACCTACGGTTCGCATAAAAAGATACTCCCGGACGGGAGGAACGTATGCGCCATAAAGCAAATGCCCCTGTTAAGAAAAATTGCCCTTAAAGAACTTTTTAGCCGCGGTACCCACATCGACAAGCCCGAAGCAATACTCTGGAACGCCAATTCCGTTGAGTTCAGCGCCCAATATCCCATCCTGGCCCAGATGGACGGCGAAGCGGTCCTGCTTGAGGTAAAGGACTTCCCCGCAGTCATAGAGCTCACGGAACCTGTAATACCAATAATAAAGGGAGTGGGGAATAGGGAGTAGGGAATAGGGATAGTTGTTTGTGGGTTGAGAGTTGGCAAGCCAGCCCAAGCTCTCTAACAACACTCCCTATTCCCCGATCCCCAGTCCCCTCTATATTGACATGTATCTACATGATGTCTATACTTATTGTGACAATAACGGAGGATAAATGGTTACGGCAGTTATTACCAAGTGGGGCAATAGCCATGCGCTGCGGCTTCCTTCAAAGATGATCAAAGCTTTGGGAATTGAATGCAACGACAAAGTTTATCTCGAAGCTTATGAAGATAAAATCATTATCGCAAAGGCCCCTGCGCCCAAAAAGGGAACCCTGGAATATCTTTTTAAAGATTATACCGGTGAGCCATTCAGGACTACTTTGATTAA
>Ga0123357_10003029_pt1 | contig 19027 bp, 9 predicted proteins | sample TergutEmb28metaG_FD_89873 | JGI IMG/M metagenome (GOLD analysis project Ga0123357, IMG submission 89873) | Embiratermes neotenicus P4 segment gut microbial communities from Petit-Saut dam, French Guiana - Emb289 P4 | ecosystem: Host-associated > Arthropoda: Insects > Digestive system > Gut ...
ATTTGTGTATTAATAAACAAGTTGGTGTTGCTCGAACAGAAAGGTACTGATGAGCAACCATCAATGTACTATTTTTTACCACTGTGAGGGTAAACTAAATTGTATATCTCTCCTTTTGCCATTCGCGGGGAGAGAACTTATGGTAGTGTGCTTGTTTGTTATTTTAAGACTGTGTAAATCTGCGTCGGGACTTGGATGCATTGTGTAACCTTACTTTATATACTTCGTTCCAAGCCCGACGCGACAGACTCTGATACTGAACTCCAGGCTGGGTAGATTTGAATCTTGAGAGTCTCCCTTCAATAAACTTCTGTTAGTTGTATGAAGCGTTCTGTACATCGAAATCCTGAGTACCACACCCATATAGTTCCCGCTCGGCTAACTCTGTCACCGCATCAGTTCGGGTTTGAGGGCATTAACTGTTACCTCACACCTGGCGGATGTAACATTATGTTGCAAATAATTCATTGTTTAAAAAATTGCTGGGCTGGCAGTTAAGCAAGCATTGAAGCTGCTGGAAGTAAACACATTAAATACTTTTGTTCCCTTCTAATAACATTTCATGTGATACAGTATAATACCTATTAATTCAAGTAAACACAGTATTTCTTACTATTTCCAAACAAAATATAAAGTTTTTCTCATAATTAATTTTGTGTTTTTTGCCTACAGTAGTGGAACTGGGATAGCATAATCAGTATGGACTGAACAACAAAGGTTCTACTCCAACTGGTTGAAGAGATTTTTCACTTCTCCAAAATGACTAGATCGGCTCTGCAGCCCACCCATCTACCTTTCCTCAGTCACTGAGCCCTGTAGGTAGGAATGGCTCTATCTAAGTGATCCACCAGGCTGGGTGCTTTCCTCGCCTGAAGATGGAAGCACTGTGCTTCATTATCAAAGTCCAAAAAAAGATTATGTCAGTCACATACCATCATCACAGACCTATAGAGTTGAATTAAATATGTCACCTGAATAGCTATTGACTAATTTAGAATGACCTTAACTCAGGAATGCGTGAAAAGCATTGTCTTAAACATTTATGGGAAAATCAGGGTTTCATCCCCCTAGCAACAGGTACTTTCTCTTCACGAAAGTATCGAACCCAGCTATGGAATCCACCCCAACCTCCTATCCAATGGGAACCAGGCCTCCTCCACTGGAGGTAAATGGCCAGAATGTCATGCTGATCACTCACCTCCATCCAACACCACATTCAAGAAAAAACAGATTTGCACCTCCACTCCCTGTTCATCTTCATGATGTGATCTCAGGCCACACATAACTGATTACTAAATTGTTGTTACAAAGAAAAATTGCCAATTGTGTCATTGTGGCCACGTGCATTTCAACTGAACAATTTCTTGCAACTCAGATTTCTCTTTCTGTCAGTATACAATGGATTTCACAAAGAGAGGACACATATGTGTTCTACTACTTACAACAAAGAAAGTTAAAAAATGAAATACTGACTACATTCAGCAGTCGGTCTGCCTATTAAATGGGCAATATAATTTTTCACTCATTCTATCACCACATTCTCTTTTCCTTTTACCACAAAGCTGATCTTTTCTCAGCCTCACGGATTAACTTGTCTGTATCCTATACAACATGGTGTTAACAAAACAACTAAGCAATGTGTACCCCACTACACGTAGTAATCAACTACTGCAACCCCCCACCCCAATATACATTGACTAATACACAGCATCCCATTATCACTGGCAAGTTACACTGTCTTAAGAATGAAACATGGTGTACCTTCTAGGTCACCACAACATAAAAATTGTCTATGCATGTACTTTCCAGGTAGCAAAACAGCTGTGCACTTCAAGCTTCCCGTTCATACACTGCCTCAATCAAGCATACAACAACTATCCAAAACTGAGGAAATGTTTAAATACACAGAACTCATCATTCAGATAACTCCTCTTCAGATCAAGAAAACTGAAAAATAAATGACTGGAAGCAAACATTAGGTGCAAATTAAATTATGTATATTATTTAAATCTCTTACCATTGTAGGATCTTTATCATGAAGTTCCCAAGCCAGCGTCCATGTAGCACCACCTGGATACCCTGTGTGATGGAAGTAAACTCGCTGCCGCCATTCATCACCTGGCAGAGCAATGTCCTTACTATTTATCACCACTACATGATCACCACAGTCATCTAAAAATAAAATTGAAGAACTATATAGCTGAACATTAATTACAATATTTTTTGTTTGTGCAGGATGTATAGAGGCAAAGAGACTGCTAGACCTCAGGTACACAACAGAACAAAAGTCAAATGTTGGAAATGTTCATGTCCACACTGTCATATAACTTATAAAATGGGTTTCATTCAAAAAAATGTTACAGTAGAACATAAGTTCAGAAGATCCATAAAAATTAAGGTTCAAGCTGAGATTCAGTTCCAACCATTGCTTGTAACAAATAATGAACAATCAAAATCTCCTAGCAAGAGCACAAGCAACAGCTTTTACAATATGGTACACATTACCTACATTTAAAGTGACCAGACTTTTTAATGATCAATGCTTGGCAAGATAATAAACACAGTTGTCATTTCAATTAAGTCCTTTATCAATCCTACAACTAAAACTGTATGAGCTGTACAAAATTAATTTCGTTGTTATAATTTCTATTGTTTGATCTAATAAATTATTAAATGTCAAAATCCCAAGGTGCAACTACACCACCTTGCGTCTCACTGCTAGCTTCTGTGTCTACTAGTGTAAACATAACCAACCACCTGCAGAGGAGAACAGAGAAATTCTGAAAGTTCATGTACATCACATATATTTCAGACATTGGTAAAGTCCTAATTAATTTTAGTAAAACTGCATAGAAGATTCAATGTGAATTATTTCATTAACAACAAACAATAAACAATCCATCACTGCAAAATTCCTGTTCACAGAAACACTAAGCAAAGCTGCAGGTCAGCCAAGTTTTTGAACTAAATAGGTCATTACCAGTTATTTCCATTCCCACTGTTCACAATTTCCTGCTTCTTTACAATTTCATTCTTTCAAAGAAGACTTTTGAGAACTTCAATAGTGACTACACATTACATCCCTAGTATTTCTTAGCTGCGTGAAAACATTTATCTACAAACATCTGAATGTGTGTCTGCTACATGCTTCTAATGTAACAAAAACCATCTCATCACTACATCACAAACATAGATACTGGACCTTCTCAAACCAGTTTCCTCACAAACCCTTCAAAGAATTGCTGTATGAGTTGCTAAGCCAATCCTGACATTTGCATCTTATGTCATACAAACTATTTTGAAAGCATGCAGCCAACATGGATGACGACAGTAACATTTGCGAACATTCACACATAAAACAAGAACTAACCCTAGTTTATAATGACCCAAGCCCCATCACTAGATTATACACACACACACACAAACTGAAATCTAAAATTCATTTATACACATTCAAACCACAACCTTTGCTATTACAGAAACGCACTTTGATGGATTACTTTTTTCTCTTATGTTTATGCACAGTACCCACACTGACTTGGGAGCATGCGACCCTTATCTATCATGGAAGGAATGGTATAACATGCAGAATGAAATTGCTATGGGCACAGAGAAATGTTCCATGATTACATTTGCATATTCAATTACAAGTACTACTTTAATTACAGGTATGATACTGTATGAAATGGTTATTGAACAAAAGAACTCAGTTACACAAAACAGCTAAACTACAGTATTACTGAATTTACCCTGGTAAGAGATAACAATTTTTTCTTCATTAATCACCTGAAAAATGGTGGGATGACCTTAAAACTGCACAAAAATTTGAACACGTGTGGTAAAGGTATCTTCCTGAAAATGAAGACTGCTTGGAAGGTCGTCTTATATTTTGGAAAATGTTGTGTACATGAATTTGGACATGTCTAATCTCCAATGGGGACGTCATGGCATGCACACAGACTAATTTATTTGACTTTACTCCAGTGGAGAGGATGTCATTAACAACACAAGGCAACATCAAAAATTATGAAAATTTTCAACTCAAATAAATTTGACCAGTCCCTAAGATCGACCAGGATAAGATGCATGACCAATTACCATACTTACTGAGAGGATGATATATTGGCTTGTGTAAACCCTTAAGATATTTTACTATTTTCGGTGCAGACTGAAATGGATTTTGCCAAGTAGCATCATAGATATGCCAAACTCGCGCAAATGTATTCCATTGCTAAAATAAAAATATAAAATACATTAGACAATACACTTACGTCGAAAACAGTACATGCCAATGAATATCTAGTGTATTCACATTACAGAAAGGTTTTTAACCCATTTCTAGGTGATGTCATTACAAAAGTGGTTTATTCAGATTATGATCTTGTGGAATATCACACATCTACACTGCAAATGGAGACAGCAGGTCCTTCCGAAACGCTTTTACCAATCTGCCAAATTAAAAAAGCGTCTCATACCACAACATCGTAATCTAAACACCGACCACCGTATCAATCGCGTTATCTTGTACCTATAGGTTATGTTTGTAAAAAGGCAGTAGAAAAATAATGTGTATTTCCATATAATAATATGTAACTACCAATTAATAACAAACTGCAAATTTTACCTGTACACGTTTGTATGCAGTCATCGCATCAGAATTTGGGGTGAACGTTAAACATACAACCACTTTCCTGAGCACACAGCTAAATACGTACGATCCAACCACGGACAAAACGAACCAACGCACATTCGGATCCGTGGTTGCACACTGTACCATACGGACCGACATAATGCTTTTCGGTACCCGTGATCTCCGCGCCCGTTGCGTGTACGACTCGATTGTACCAGTTGTCCACGGAACCCACATACCACAAACGTTCGCCTGATAGCTGTCGGTGCCACGGATGATAATCTACGGGGTCCTCTGGACTTGTACTGTACGTATCGGTCTTCCACACTTGCTGCGTTCACCGTGTCAGTGTACATTCAGTACGAAACTTCAGCTTGCTGGATTTTATATGCATTCATGTTATAAAGACGGCACAAAAAATCATTCCAGGTCATACATAATGTACAAGAATGAGGTCTCCTGTAACTTACTACTGCTACTACTACTACTACTATCACTACTACAGAAATACATATACATTACATTCCATGGATCCTTAAGTGGGTCATAAAGACATTAGGACGTGGAATGTCATAAATACACAAATGTACAAATTTATAGTATAAAATACATTTTACAAAATAGTATTATAAGTCATCTTTACACACAAAAAATGTGTCTACGGAGTAAAAGGATTGTGTATGTAGCTACTGTCTTAAGTCTGCTGAAACTTTGCCTTGGTATTCTTGTGGAATGTCACAATAGATGGTACTGTTGAAAATTGTTATGCCAGCAGAGAATGTACTTTTTTGAAAACAAGACAGGTTCATATTTGGTGTGTGAAGATGATGCTTATGCCTTGTATTAATGTGATAATGAAGCTCATTAATTACAGTATATACAGGAATGAAAATGTCAAAAGCCTGTTACTTACTTCCCTATTATTCACTTTTCACACGTGCACAATAGAGGGTCATTTGATTTATTTTAAATAATTACTCTAAGTTATTCTTTCTCTAACATCTCCAAGTAACAAATGTCTTGAAGATAAATAACTTCTAAAGTAAAATTTGTAGTACAAGCACACTACACACCACAAGGTAAGTAAAAATAAAGTTGTTCTTGTACACACCATTAAGGCATGTGGAATATAGATACAGCACCACTCACTCTTAACTAGATGTGTCGCCAGCTACACATCATGGCGCCTTTACACCAAGGGACATAGCCCCCTGGCACCCAGTTCTGCACCAACCCCACCAGGAAGAAGACATACTCCTTCACTAAACCACGCGGAAATAATGAAATTGCTTATTCATTAGGCCTACAGCATGACAATTTGTAGTTAGTTCAAATACATCATTTAGAAAACTAAATACATTAAAACAGCTTTAAATCAAAATACACTCAAAAATTAGGAAGCAGGAATAACAGAACTCAGAAACTTTCAGGTTCTATGATGATACTTGCACATCACCTTAAAACTTTTAACACAGTAGTTACCACTATTAAGTACTATCAACTTCAGAAGTACAATTGCCTGTATGTTATCATGTATTTAAGAGGTTTGTGATCTGTGGTGTATGTGTAATATTAACCAATGGTGTTACTAATAGACAGTTTTTTCTCTGAGGCAGGGACTCAGAATATGGATCATCATCTAGTCATGTGTCTGTTGATTCTGTGGTGGTAAGAAAGAAATCTTAAGTTACATTTTAGAGGTTTCTTTAAGAATGGCAATATTTCAGATCCTTTTCATTTTGTTCATGTTGAAATAAATGACCTGAAGTATCTTGACCATGTGGGTATGTAATACACCCACACAATAGTGCACGGATCATGTGTATGTGTATATCATGATCCAAACACTTCAGATCATTTACACACACAAATTGCAAAGCGTTTACCTTATGCTATGTTTTCCATCACTCCGCATAAAGCGCTGAAGAAATATTCATGAGTAGTAACTGTAACGTCTTCTTACTTCTTGCAAATGATACAGTTAGTGCCACCAAACACTATACTTTAAGTAGAACATGGAGCTATATGATTTAGTAAGTGAAAATAATCGAATGTTTCTTGTGTTCCTATGTATGTGTAATTATCATGCTGAAGATGATCAGGCTAAAATTTCCCATAACACAGCACAGCACCATAAATGCAATTGCAAGCATGTGATTCTGACACATAGCTGGGTAAAGTTTTGACCAAAATCATTACTCGTTAACAACTAAGTTGTCCCTATGCATACCGTGAAAGCATGTGGGACATCCCTGCAGAAAGAGCACCCATTTCCCACTGACCGACGAGCTGAACGGGCCCAGCCAGTACAGACATTGTGGAGGGTGGAGGGGAAAAGATAAATCTCTTGCCCTACTGGGAATCAAAACCACCACAAACTGAAAGTTGTTTGGTTATTGTATAATTTGCAGCATTTAAAAATGTCATACAGTGACTGTCAACAAATCCCCTGAAATGTAACTACATAGTACCTATTTCCCCATATGCTGTGTCACATACTTTATAAAAGTTAACCCTTTATAGCCATTGGGTCACCACCACACTGAGTAGTATCACACTACAAAGAATAGTAAAAGGAAAATGCCACACTCTGGCCACTACATCCCCAAGAATTAGACCAGATACCCATTGTACAGGAGGCTTGGTTGGCCCAAAGGCCAGTATGGACAGGCACAGAAAATCTCACCCGCACCAAGGTTCAATACTCAAACTGCCCAACATGTAGCAAGTCACTATACTGACAACACTACCCCAGCCCACAACATAAAAAAATAATGAAATTTATGAATCGATTTTTAATGCTCTCCCACTCTAAATCATGAAGGCATTCCCTAACACTTTCATCATTGATGGCAACACTTGATTAAACATTGAAGACAACCAGATACCATTAATGTCACAAATGTTACACATACACGGGCTGTCCAGAAAGTTTCCAAACGTTCAAAATAGCCCGCCATTGTGTTGACCTAGCGGGGTGCGGCAAGTGCTACTCTCTAGTAATGAGTTTGGTGAACTGAGTCGCGAAAACCGCATTGCTCTATTTTGCTTAGTCATTGTGCTGTGCATCTTTATGTGATCACGTTTGACGCGTCTGGCAATTGTCTTGAGACAAGAAAATGAGTGTTTTTCACGAGCAACGAATCTGTGTGAAATTCTGTGTGAAAATTGGAAAATCTGTTACCGAGACATTTGAAATGTTGAAAATAGCATTCAGGGAAGAAGCCATAGGCAGGACTCAAATGTACGAGTGGTGGAAACGTTTCAAAGAGGACCAAACTTCGGTTGATGATGATCCCCGTTCAGGACGGTCATCAACATCGAAAACTGACGATAATGTTGCAAAAGTTCGTGAAGTCATCCGTTCAAATCGTTTGACAGTTCGAGAGGTAGCTGAAGAAGTGAGTATCTCAAAAACAGTGTGCCATGAAATTCTTACCAAAAATTTGGGCATGCATCACATTGCAGCCAAATTTGTGCCATGCCTGTTGATGGATGATCAAAAACAGAATGGAGCTGACGTGACTTCTTGGCCAAACACGTGACTGTCCTTCCACAGCCTCCGTACTCTCCAGATCTCGCACCAGCTGACTTTTTTCTGTTTCCAAAACTCAAATCAACGGTGAAAGGCCGCCATTTTGAGTCTACTGAGGCAATCAAGATAAATTCACTAGTGCATTTGCGCAGCATTCCTAAAAAAGCTTTCCAGGAATGCTTCAGAACATTGAAGAAACACTGGCAGCGGTGCATACAGAGTAGAGGGGAGTACTTTGAAGGCGACAAGGCTGAATAGCTTCAGGGTAAGACAGGAAAATTTTTACACGATATATTCAGGAATTTTCCAGACAGACCTCATACTAACACCAGTAGTTCAAAGAGAAAGAAACGAAAAACTGAATTTCTACCACATATCAATAAAAAGGTGAAACAAGCAGGAAATTTTAAAATGTAGTTTGCAGTTGTGCCATGGCTTGTCAGGACCATCAACAAAGGCACAAAAATTTGCATAATGCACTTCAAATGGTTAAACCCACATCATCATCCCCAAGCTTGTAACTCAAGGAAGTTCTGATTTAAATGTAATGCACTGCTTAGATAGCAAACTCAAAGGATGTTAAAAAGTAACTTTTCCTAATACAATGTAAAATGCCTGTTAAGTTTAGCCTTATTATCCTAACAGATCATATGCTGGTCTGTGTGTTTACTTGCTAATACTTTAAATATGCACAGTAAGCCAGTAAACTCATGCCATCATGAAATATAAGTCTGCAATAATCCAGGGAATCCTATTTTATTATTAAATTAGTTTTGTTATACATCAATGATCCCTGCAACACAGTTACTTCAGCAGTAATAATACATAATAAAAGTGACAATACAACACCTTATGATAATCAAATATACTCATGACTGAAGTACATAGTGAAAATGTCATCGATTATATAATTCATAAAATAAATTAAGTGACTTGAAATATGTCAAAGCCATATGAGCTAGTTTCATGCATAACTTTCGTATGCTTCTCATAATGGCATTGCACATAATGATTACAGTCTTACCACCATTGTCTGAAATATGAAAATATGAAAACTTTATAGTTAGGGTTCAGCCAAATACTTGTGTGCTTCCTTGGTGGTCACACACACATAACCTCCTTGTCATTTATAGATGGTTGTTGGGATGTGGAAAAACTGTACTCATCCATTTAACCGAACCATATTTTCTGGCTTTGAAGCCAAATACTTCTACTTTAAGATGAAGAACTCTAAACAACCATGTTTCATACACCCCCACATCATCACATTGTAGTATTTTCATTTCACTTTGTTTCTGCACAGTACATTTAACTGTTTTCCCTCTTCACATGAGAAAACTGTTTATTACATAACATAGCTCACATAACACTGTTGTCTGCAGCTCTCAAACAGCAATGACTTGTTCACATCATACAATGAATTCAGGGATACAATACTTCTGTAGAATGAAACTAGTATATTACAGTCCTGTTTTAAAAAATGACCGATTTGAAACCAGTGCTAACAGCAACTACACCACACAGCTTTAAAATATGTATGGAATCCAAAGAACATCAAACACTTGTTCTTTGTACACTGTTTGAAACTCTGTATTGGTTTATTCTGATAAGATTCCCCAACAAAGACCTACGTAACCCAAAATTAAACTGACACATTACTTCACTGCTTCATATGGTGCACAGACAAGACAAATGGCTGCAATAATGCATTAATACTCATTCTTTAAATGTGCATTATGGTCAGTAATGGCTGTTTGTAGGTTTGGATGTACATCAGCCATTACGATCGTCACTCATGGAATATGTATTAAATCTTCCCTCCTTGATACCATACATCATTTGATACCATGCGGCCAACTTATTATGTGTCTTTAACTCAAAGAACATGGCAGTGAACTATGCAACAAAAGTCCTTAGCTACTCAAGCAGAACTGATTTTTAACTACAAAGGAAAGTGTGAAGGAAACAGGCTTGATTCAAATGAGTAGAAAAATTTTTTCACTCTTATGTTGAATTCTCTCACCAATATAAATGTCTGCAAAAATGGTCTTCTCAACAACTTATGAAAACAAATTCAAATTATGACTGGGATAAATATTCTTGCTTGCAATAGGGCATTCAGATCAGCCAAATGTTTCCTGGCACGTGAAATTATGCCACATCTTGCCTCTGTACAAATAATAATGCAATCATAAATTTAAAGCACTGGCAGTCTTCCTCAACAAACAAACAATATCTGTTTAACGTATTTACCTTGGTGCAAATCACTTCCGTGTGCAAGAACCATATTCATCATCTACATGTACATAATCTCCCTCACTTACAACCATGACGCAGCTGGCAAACCTTACACTTGGTCAAAGCAATGTATCTGTACACAAGTTGATGTGTCTGATACCTTTTCTACCAATTTACTATGATGTATACAGTACTGTATTTGGGTGTCTGATCCATATAGGGTTATTCTACTTGTGCTCAGCAAGGCCAGTGGGAACATGGAAGTCATAAAGGTGGCAATAAGAGAAAGAGAAATGCAACAGATTTAGAAACAAAAACAAACAAAAAAAAAAACAAAAAAAATGGAGTGTTGGCCTCAACACGCACACCAGACCTATCCCATTTGACAATCTTTGCTTATGGACAAAAACAAATCTGTCAGGCACTGAAAGGCTCAGCACCAAGGACAGCCACGATAAACAAAGAGGCAGAGGGGGATTGTGTGTGTATGTGTACACACGTGCACGCACACACGTGCATGCATGTACCTGCAGTTCTGTTCCAACAACCGGGTTGTACTTTATTCTGGAATTCTCTGACAAAATCCACTGATGACTTAATTCAGCAGGCTAGGGCCACAAAATATTGCTGGCATCTTGAAATTCAAGACCCTGGCAAAACACAGGAACACTTTCACTTTAGGAAGTGCCACAAAAAATATGAATAATCTAAAAAGATGTTTAATCCAGATCACATCCCATCAACAAATTTTCATGGGTTTGGATTGTTTAAAATGATGAGGCCTGGTAATAATTCAATTAGCAAGCCATATTTTGATCAATAAACTCCTGATTATGCCCATCTTCACTCATGTAGGAAATGTACTACTAAGTGGCAGTGGACAGCAACATGAAAACCACAGCGATTCCAGATGCTCACAACTTAAATATGTTTCTTAGTAGTACCTCACTCAAACCATTTGTACATTAGTATTCACTGTAATAGGAAGAAACAAACTTGGAAGAGAAAGTTCACTGCTGCATACAGAGTAACTGCTACTGCTAATGCAACCTTTTCTGCAACTATAGATACTTCCATCAAAAATAGAACAGCACAAGAATTACTCTACCAAGTATCAATATTTTGTTAATATACCAGACCCTACAAATTACTACTACTTAAATTAATTCACTACTATTCTAATTTCTTGACACATAAAGCATTTATGAAAAATCTGCTGTGCATGTTTCCAAGCAAAAAAAAATGGAGGGTTCAAAAAATGTGTAACAAAATAAGCCTTTCTTTAAAAAAGACGTCACAGACAAACATAACAGAGACATAAAAGCACACACTGTTTTTTACTCTATGAAGATGTTCCATGAAATCAGAAGTGGTAGCACTAAGGTCAGTTAACAGGTGCTACTACCACTTGAAAAACAACTCTTAGGTCTTGAGATTACAGCACCACTGCAATGGATATTAATCACCATGCACAGGTAGGTAATATGACACTTTCCTGTTAAAATATAGAACTAACTTAACCACCTGAATGACGGCAAGTCCTTTAGAAAGCCTCGTCACTGACTGCAACACAGAAATTAATCTAATATTAACCACTCACTGCCTTTCTTTGTGAAGTGTTGTTTAGGGACAACAAACCAAGTGTTTTGTAATTTCACATTATTCTGCACCGGTCTTCTCCTTGGGGATCACCCTGCAACACAAAAATGTCCTGTAAAACACGATATTCTCAAAGTGACAATACACAATATTTATGCAAACCAAATGAATGATAAATACACAACAGAGTTCCTTGAACAGCAGACAGGAATTTGGCTGACTGGGAAATTTGAACACACCACACTATACAGTATGCGCTATTGAAAGTACCATTTAATAAATTGTAAACAAGTAACATAAAACCATAACTCTGGCTGTTGTGTCTCTGAGGGAAGAACGAACAAAGACTGTGTGTGTTCAAAAACAGGGTGCTGAAAGCAGTCAATTTCATGAGGAACTTTGGGATTTGTCATCACCAACCACTATTCATGTGATCAAGTAAAGGAGGATGAGATGCAAGGGACATGTGGCACATTATGGGGGAGATGTGAAATCCATACAGGGTTTTCATGGAGAAAAATGAAAGAAAGATCCTACTTAAAAGACCCAAGGTACAGATGGAAGGATAACAAAAGGAAAAAAAAAAAAACTTAACAGACTGGATTCACATGGCTCAGGACTGGGAAAAGGGGAAGGGCAAGCTCCTGTAAATGTAGCACCATGCCTTTGGGTTCCGTTATATGCATGGAATTTGACCGGCTACAGAAATGTTACCTTCTCACATGCTCTGCTCCACATCACAAGTCTTTTATGTCCTGCTGAATGAATCAATTAACTTTAACTTAAACAAAATATTTTTCTTGATACTGTCACATACTGACTTCTTCTGTCAACTTCTGCAGCATTCACTCCAAAACATCTGTGCACATTTTCATTTAAGAATACTGTACACTAGTACCTGCTGATGGTAAAGATCTTCTGAACCAATGTCCAATGATCTGTGTGAAGAAAGATAGCCAGATATTTCTCGGTGGCGCGATGAAGAACTGGACAGCTGTTGGCGCCTCCGTTCAGAAACTGCCATTTCCTAAAACAAGCATATCAAAATTATGCAAATGATATAATTTCCAACTGCAATACAGATACAGTATACCTTTAACCTTTATCCTACTGGAATGGGTATTTAAATTTTAGTACATGGTTTATTATTTGAACAGAAAAAAGATTAAATGATACATTTCTTAAATAAAACAATTTTGTGAAAAATAAAAAGATTATGCAGCATTGCCTTGAAAATGCAGTATATTTTCTTGTTGCCTAAATATATAAAATCAATTTGCAGGGGTCTTTTCCAGTATGAGTTCACATATCTGAATGCAGTCTTTAAAAGATTAACACCCAAAAGGGAATACACTGTCCTGTTATTTCTTACATGCCCAAAGACATGAACTCAAATCCACTATGCCAGCCCAAAAATGTCTCTATGCAGTTTAACCCTTTAAACGCCTAGTTAAATCCCATCTGCAATCTGCTGGTATTATTAGGAGCTCACCATATTTTCCATGTTAGCGGCCTAAAAGTTAAAGACCTTCATGTTTTTTGCACCATGCATTGTAATATAATTATACAATAAAACCAACAAAATGCACCTTTTCTAAAATAATATTTTAATTTGTGATGTTTTGAACCCCAGCGTTCATCTTCAGGAAGATGGTTGTATATAATGATACAGCACAGTATGTTTTACATGCATCTGTATAAGGTGCAGGCTGTTCTGCAACATCAATAACAATATGTCAGGCTACATGACACAAGCCAGAAGACTGCAATCTGCATCACCACTGCTGTAACAGCCTCAAAACATATACCCCCTTGATGTCTACAAAGACCTTCAAATATTTTAATTCCCTTCTGGCAGACATTCTTGGTTTTCTTGTTGCACAAAATGTCACCAACAGATTGAAATGCTGGTGTCTGAAGACACTTCAAAAACATCTCTGCCTATCTCACAAGTCCACACCCCCTTAGCCTTGGTCTTGAATCAATGTACTGCTACTCGAAAGTAACAGATGCAACTGGCATTGCAGAGTGCACTGACATATCCACTGCCTAAAAAGGGCTGCTTACAGCTCAAACATTTAGCATGCAACAATGAAAATAAAATATACTGTTCTGCTAACCGTACACTCCGAGTGAAATTTAAATATCAGCTCAATCATGACTGTAGCATCAGTCTTCAGAAATTTAACCTGGTGTTTTACGTCTTGAGAACATGGACTAAAGAGACCCCATGTTGCAATGTGGACTTCCAAAATTCGTCCCTATTTCTTCCTTCTTCACACACCACACCAATATGCAATGAACAGTAAAACAAGGCTGGCTGGTGGAAGACGTTTGTTGCCCCCAATGGGCAGTGCACAGCTGAGGACCCTGTACCATATTAGGTCACTGACCAATGCAAGTATAATATAGCATGATAATTTTGAGTCCAGGAGGTGGAAAAATGGCTTCTTCATCTATTTCCATGTCCATCTAATAACGGAGAGGGCACTGCCATGTGGCATTGGTCTACATACCCCACATGCCTGTTGTCCTGTACAATGTTTGGTTTCAGGCCCTTTACACACTCATCTACCTTCTGTTGGAGAAAAATGCATAGTGAACCACAATAATATTTAATTTTTTTTTAATACTATCTGCAAGTCACCTTTCACCCTAGACTTCAATGTCACCCAGTCTCAATTTCAGTATCTTCCCAAAATCCTTACATATTCATTTTCAATTTGGCCTGATAGTAAACTCCAGTTGAAATGTGATGGCACACGGTGACGCACAAGAGGGGAAGTGAAGGGGAAACTGGCGAATGGAGTGGGTAGCCAGTACCCTTCACACTACCTCGGAACATGGTGTATCCAGCATTACTACCGGTGATGCGCACACCTCGGCTGCCAGTAGTCGACTGAAATGACGCCCCCGCTGATTTAAATGGACTCGTCCATTTCGCCGAAAGACGAAATCTGGTTTCTGCGTGTGTGCCATCACATTTTAACTGGCCTTTACCACAGGAACTTACTGTCTTAGTATGTAAAAGTCCTGTATGTCTCAAGAAGAGAAGAAAATGCCCACGTACACTTCGTATCAAACATTTTTAATCTCCGATTTTTACCCCAACCATTTGTGTTTCTTTGGTGTATACTGTTGATATTCACACAGATATCTATTTAAAAAATTCTACATTTACTTCTTCCATGTGAATACATATTTTAATGAATAATCGTCAGCACAAATTACTTACTTCACCAGTATTGTTGAGGAGTGTTGTACTCATGGAGTCAGCAACAAACCATTTCTGGCCCTTCATGACTATATTAAAGGGTGGCTCATGAGTCTGACCTGAGTCAGATGACCAAACTGTGATTGTTGCACCTGGCTCTATCTTAACACTACGATGGAATTTGAACGAAGTTTCCAAATCTCCAGCTCGACGAATGAGTTGCCATCCACTTAATACCATCTCCTGCAATCATAAAAATTCCAATAAAAATGACCTGAAACTCGCACGATCACCTGACAAACCAGCCACTTCTGTTGCATGTTACAGTTAAAGGAATGGGCTCCCCCCTTCTTGCCATCAGCCATTAATCACGTGTACTCTACCATGCACACCAAAATACCAAGTACATGTCTCAGACACTTGTATTGGTGGGATGATGTTCAACCCTTTGCTGCCTATGTCAGGTATACCCATCACACAGTGTGATGCTCAAAACACTGAATGCCAAGTGCAGCAGCATACAATGACCTTCAATATGCAGCCCTAACTTAAAATACAGTCTCCTGCACATCACACTGGGCACTTAATTCTAGCAAAGCAATGTTAATGTTACGTTTCCATCTTCAACACTCAATTAAATATATTTATCAAAATCATAACTTCATTCCACTACACACAACCTTTGTCCCATGTAGCAGTGTAATGGAATGAGGAACTACACTGCCAGTAAAGTGCTATGATACCAACTAAAATTAAAATTATTCAAACAAGGGAATTATAACAAAAACCAAGGCTTTTCAATCATCAGGCTACCTAGGTGTCAGACTTTCACACGTAATAATAAATATTAAAGTAAGTTACAAATCTGAAAAAACAACACAATACACACACACAGACAAGGTGTAATAAGAATGTTTCCAGACTGACTGACGATGACACTACTGCAGTTACCAATGAACTCATCCAGTAAATGAAGGTAGAGATAAATCTGCAGTCGACTTCAAAGTTCTAGCATGTGTCATAGTGAATTGTGATTGTGAACTAATAAAATAGTTACACTAATCTTCCCTCCTCCTGAATCCCACGCTTCCTTGAAGTCTGTAACAGCTGATGCACTGCTTCACTGTTTCCCATGCTTTCTTCTGGTTTCTGTATAATGCAGACTATCTAAGCTTTCCAGAAATGTACACTATAAATGCTGGCACACATCCCACATGATGATTTGTACTTTTGAGTACTTATGTTCTCTTCAAATCAAGAACATAAGCAGATACTAGGTTTTATGACACTCCATCAGTGTACTCCTGGTAGCTACAACAGCATGAATGATTTTTTTTTTTTTTTTCATTGCTGCAAAGATTAACAAACGTGGATACTGTAGACTAAAACTTATCATGAAATTAAAATTTACATCCTTAATCTCATCTTTCAGACTGGAATGCATACATACTCAGTCATCTTGTACTTGGATGTATACAATAACCTGGGGTGAATACTTTACCTCAGTCAGCAAATTAGAAGGTTACACAACTCTTATATCATAAGAGTTCTTCAGTCATGACACTCATAACATGTTTTTCAAAAAAAGTTGTCATTTCATGGGTAAACTTTATTGTTTTTCAAAATATAACAAAAATGGTTGTGTAATATATCCTCAACATAAATAAAACAACTGTCGAAATCGGAATATCTGAATTCTATAACCTGCAAATTACTGAATTAAATAAGATGCATTCTGCATGACATTCAGCTTACCTTGCCACCTTTGTTATGAAGTTTTACATATTTTCCATCAGCACAGACATCACTAATTTCAACCTCTCCTTTGGCATGAGATGTTACATGATAATTAGACATGGACGATTCCTCCGATTCCTCCAATGTGGTACGTTTCCTTTTACCACCACGCACAGGTGTTCGCCTCACAGGAGTTCCACGCATAGCACGTATACCAGGGGATTGCATGGGACTTATGTTCAGCCTGGCCTCCTCAGACTCAATCAATTTGCGGTACGCAGCAATCTCCAAATCCAGTGCCACCTTGATGTCCATGAGGTCTTGATACTCTTGTAGTTGGTTAGCCATCTCATCACGAAGTTGTTGCAATTCTGCTTCCAAGGCAGCCCTGTCTTCCACGTAACGCTGGCGTTCAACATCTAGCATCTTTTCAAGGTCACGCACACGAATCTAAAATCATACATAAAACACAGTCTCTTAAAAAGTAATCTTAACTACAATAAACCTTCAGATATAGAACACGGCTCTAAATGTACTGAATAAACAGCCGTCAATGGCTGACAGAGGATGGTATTGCAGCTTGGCATTAGACAAGAGGCCAAGGTAGGGAAGTGGTGGTGGTGAAAGAGATGCACAACTTACCTGTGGAACAAAGGAGTCTGCATAGGGAAAGGCCAAGTTCACTGACATGGGGGGGGGGGAGGTGAGGGGAATATTAGAATTGATGGATAGATCAGCACTGCCAAAAGACAATTATATTCTCAATATTCAATATATCAACCAAAAAATGCACTTCATAAATACAACAAAATACAAATCATAAAATACATTGATACTTATCATGAAATGTATTTTAGGATTTGTACTTTATTGTATTTTATCAAGTGCATTTGTTGGTTGATGTACTGAATGTAACAGTATGCATGCATGAACAACATAAAATTTTAAAAAAGACACAAATATGCATTGCTCTGTATTTTTCATCTCAGACAGAGGAAGATTCAGGGTAATTCAGTCAGTTCCATAATAAGAAGCTTCATGGTCAGAACTGTCCACCAAATTTTCTAATGCCAATCATATCATGGAAAATGAGACATGTGGGACAAGTTAAATATACTGTAATTGGAAATGCATATAAAATTTCAATCAGGGAGCCTAAATGGAAGAAGCCACCCACACAAATCAGGTGTAGATGGGAGAACAAAATTAAAACTGGTTTTTTGGGACTTTGTCCATCATCAAATTTGTTAAAGATGCACCACATTTCGGAAGGCGGCTGTGTTTCCGTTTTCAGGCAAAGAAGCACCTAACATGGTGGACCCCTTAAGTTATTCTCAATTGCTGGGCACCACAGAAACAGTAACTCATTAAGGTATGTACCTGTGAACAGATCTAGCCCAAGGGTAGTGACAAGAATACTGCTATTTAAATATTAAAAAATGTACAAAACACAAAAGTAAAAACTGGACCAATCCACAAAATAAAAACCATAAAAACAGCCATGAAGTCAAACTGATCAGACCACAGGCAAGAAATAAAAATCCAGAACACATGCATTTAAATCCTTAACACCACTAACATCACCTGTGGAGAAAACTGGGAATCTTCATGGGTCCAAGTGAGTTTATAAACCAAGAAATATAAATGTATTATTCAGTCAATATGGATTGTAACGGCATGGCAGTCACCTCACCAGAAGTGACCGTGAAGGATTTTCAGAAGTGCTGTATATCCGATGCAGTGAATAAGACTGATGATACATGTTATGGAACAGCAGTAAAGAGAATGGGAATGTTAGGAGTGTGAGGAAGATGAAGGCACTGTGAAGATGGAGACAAGTAACACTGATTTGTACAGGGAGATAGAAACCGACATGCATTGTATATACAAGTGTAAGACAGTAACAGTACAATATTTTTCGCAGTTGTTTTATTTTTTTTTTTGGGGGGGGGGGGGGGGGGGGACTTTGTTTTTTGTAAAAAAAATTTTTCTTTCCTGATAACTTTTTTTTTTGGGGTTCTTTATGAAATAATTGATTTTTTATTTGTGCCAATAATATTGTCTTTACTAGCGA
>Ga0123357_10003030_pt1 | contig 19027 bp, 17 predicted proteins | sample TergutEmb28metaG_FD_89873 | JGI IMG/M metagenome (GOLD analysis project Ga0123357, IMG submission 89873) | Embiratermes neotenicus P4 segment gut microbial communities from Petit-Saut dam, French Guiana - Emb289 P4 | ecosystem: Host-associated > Arthropoda: Insects > Digestive system > Gut ...
AAACGATTCCTGTTCGTTCCGCATCCGACTCCCATTTGTTCACGAGCGCATCTCTTGACCCAGGACTGCGGGGGGAGGGAGACCGTCAAAATTCTTTAGCTTGGGGGGCATTTAGAATCGCTGCTCCCGCGCCGCGCCAGGGCGCAGAGGGGAAGATCTTCAGATCCCGCCCCGCACGCCTTCCGCAGCGGTCAAGAGCGATGCCGCGAATAGACGAAATTGCGTTTCGAATCAACGTGCCGCGCCCGGGCTTCAGGGGATCGGCACGAGGCCCGTCTGACAAAAAGGACCTCCGAATCTGTCGCAGGGTCCCTGATGCCGTCGCCGGGCCGCAATACCGACAAGTGTCTGTCATCCTGCCTGCCGGCGGCTTTCCTGAAAGGACTTGGTCTGTCGTCGCATCCTCAGATCTTCACTTCGCGGTCAGCCGTTCGCCAGTCACCCGAAGTCCGTGCCTGCGCTGTGCACGAGCGCCGCAGCATGGGGAGAATTGCCGGTTTGATCCCAATATCGTCTTGCATCAATCCGACCGATCGGCGATTTCAGGGCATGCAACCCCTGCTCTCCTCCCGCAACTGGCGGCGTCTGAAACTCTCCTCGGCGCGCTGGCAGCGTCACGCCATCTTCCTGCTTGGCGGTGTTGCGGTCGGTGGGGCCGCCATGCTGCTCGCGGTGCTGGCCGACCAGACGCAGCTTGCCTTCACCCTGCTGCTGTCGCAATCCCGTTACTTTGCCCTGATCGTCACGCCAGCTGGTTTCGTGGCGTCGGCGTATCTCGCCACGCGCTTCTTTCCGAACAGCCAGGGCAGCGGAATCCCGCAGGCGATCGCCGCGCGTCATCTGACGGATCAGAAGGCCCGCGGCCGTCTCGTCTCAATCCGGATTGCGATCGGCAAGATCCTGCTCACTTTGCTGGGTCTGCTGTGTGGCGCCTCGGTCGGACGTGAAGGACCGACGGTTCAGATCGGCGCCTCGATCATGTTCGCCCTGGGCCGTTTCTCGCCGCGGCGGCAACCGGGCCTGATCCTGGCTGGCGCGGCTGCGGGAGTCGCTGCCGCCTTCAACACGCCGCTGGCCGGGATTGTGTTCGGCATTGAGGAAATGAGCCGCGCCTTCGAGACCCGCACCTCCAGCATCATTATCGCCGCCGTGATCGCGGCAGGTCTGACCTCGATCGCGGTCATGGGCAATTATGCCTATTTCGGTTCCAGTCCGATGACCCTGCAGAACGGCATCGACTGGCTGGCAATTCCCCTCTGCGGAGTGGTCGGTGGCCTGACGGGCGGGCTGTTCAGCCGCATTCTGATCACCAATGCGCGCGGTCTTCCCGGGGCCGCCGGGGCCGCGATCAAACGTCACCCGCTCCTGTTCGCACTTCTGTGCGGCCTGGCACTCGGGGCCTGCGGTCTGATTTCCGGTGATACGATCTATGGCACCGGCTACGAACAGGTGAAGGCGGCTCTGGAAAATCGTGTCCCGCTGCATGCCGACTTCGGCGTTCTCAAATTCCTGGCCAGCGCCTTCGCCGCCATCAGCGGAATTCCCGGTGGTATCTTTTCGCCATCGCTTGCGGTGGGCGCAGGAATTGGCGCCAACATTGCCTCCCTGTTTCCCGGTGCGCCGGTGGCCGCGATCATGCTGCTCGGCATGGTCTCGTATTTTGCCGGAGTGGTGCAGGCTCCGATCACCGCCTTTGTCATTGTCACAGAGATGACCGACAACCACGCCATGGTGGTGCCGCTGATGGCCGCGGCCCTGATCGCCCATGCCACCTCGCGCCTTGTCTGCAAGGACGGAGTCTACCACGCCCTCGCCAGGGGATTCGTGGAGCGCGCTCAGTTCCCACGCGACCGGACATAGCACATGGAGCGGCATCGGCAGCTCAGGTCTGAACATGTCGAAAGGGGTATCGATGGCAGGCAGGTTTGAGTCGCGGCGGCCCCCTGAAACGGACATGAGTGAGGAAGGCCGTCTGCGCGATTCGATGGTCACCGCCTTTTCGGATTTTCCGATTCCCAAAGCCCACAAGACGCAACCTGTCCACACAGCATGCGGTGAAATCACGCCAGGGCCGGTGCCGGTCGGCTCCCCTTCAGGCCCCCCCCCCTGGGAGCCGAGCGAAATATTCGCTCGCCCCAACGCAAAGCGCTGGATGCCGGCCACCTCGGCAAAAAGGCAGGCCGGGTCACTCAAATTCTGCCCGGCTCCCCGGCAGGCCGAGTCGCCGCAGAACTGCACAGACAGGCATCGGATGATTCGCCCCGCAAGCTGCGACTTGCCAGGACTCCCCCTTCAGCTCCCTGTGTCCCCACGTGCGGCGCTTCCGACACCGCCGAGATCATGGCCCCGGAACAGCAGGCTGGCATCGCCATAGGAATAGAAGCGGTAGCCTTCCGCGATGGCATAGGCATAGGCCTGTTTCATGGTCTCCAGGCCTGAGAACGCCGACACCAGCATGAACAGGGTCGATCGCGGCAGGTGGAAATTGGTCAGGAGCATGTCCGCCGTGCGGAAGCGATAGCCGGGAGTGATGAAGATCGAGGTCTCCCCCTGGAAGGGCTGGACTACGCCGTCATCGGCGGTTGCACTCTCCAGGAGCCGCAGCGATGTGGTGCCGACGGCAACGATGCGGCCGCCCTTGCGCCGGGTTGCATTGAGCGCCTCCGCCGTAGCCGCCGAAATCGATCCCCATTCGGTGTGGATGTTGTGGTCGCGGGTGAGTTCGGCCCTGACCGGCAGGAAGGTTCCGGCCCCGACATGGAGGGTCACGTTGAGGATGCCGACGCCACGCTCGCGCAGGGCACGCTCAAGCTCCGCAGTAAAATGCAGACCTGCCGTCGGCGCAGCAACCGCGCCCTCATTGGCCGCGAACATGGTCTGATAGTCGGCGGCGTCCTGGTCGTCGACCTTGCGCTTCGATGCGATATAGGGCGGTAGCGGGGTGCGGCCGATGGCGGCAATCGCCTCATCCAGGGTGACGCCGTGGAAGGAAAAGGCCAGCGTCACCTCGCCGTCGCCGATCATGGCCTCAACCTCGGCATCAAGATAGCCGAGAAGGCAGACCTTGCCTTCATTGCCGAAGCGCACACGATCGCCAACGGCAAGCTTTTTCGCCGGTTTGACCATGGCACGCCAGCGCGAGCCGTCAATCCGCCGGATCAGGGTGGCCTCAATAACCGGCTCGGTGTCGCGTCCGATGCGGCGCCCCTTGAGCTGCGCCGCGATCACCTTGGTGTCGTTTATCACCAGTTGATCACCGGCTTCCAGCCATGTCGGCAGATCGGCGACCGAGCGATCGCGCAACACGCCATCCCCCTGGACCACCAGCATCCTGGCCGAATCGCGCGGCTGCGCCGGCCGCAATGCGATGCATTCGGCCGGAAGATCAAAGTCGAAGAGATCGGTGCGCATCGGCTCCTCTGCCTCCTCGTTTCCACAGCCGGCGACGCTCCGCCGCCGGCTCCTGTCGCTGGCCGATTCTGCCGCCTGGGATCAGGCGGCGTCAATCGCCATCCTGGCCCGGACGATACGATCCGGGTTCGACACCGGTTCACCGCGCTTGATCTTGTCGACATTTTCCATGCCGGCGCTGACCTTGCCCCATACTGTATAATTCCGGTCGAGGAAGCGGGCATCGTCAAAGCAGATGAAAAACTGGCTGTCTCCGGAGTGGGGGTCGCTGGAGCGCGCCATCGACACCACGCCACGCACATGCGGCTCGCTGTTGAATTCGGCCTTCAGCTTTGTGCCCGAGCCCCCGGTTCCGGTGCCATGAGGGCATCCGGTCTGGGCCATGAAGCCGTCGATCACGCGATGAAAGACGATGCCGTCATAGAACCCCGCGCGCACCAGTTCCTTGATGCGGGCAACATGGTTGGGGGCAAGGTCGGGGCGCATCTCAATGGTGACGGGGCCCTGGGTGGTCTCCAAAATCAAGGTGTTTTCGTCTGTCATGTCTTTTCCATATGTCTGGGATGTTGCGTGGGTGAGGCCCTGTCGGCGGGCTCAGTGGATGTCGGATGCAACCTGCACCGTCACCATCCTGTCGGGATTATCCACCGCTCCGCTCGGAGATCCCGGTGGTGCCTTCTCGAGCCTGTCGACCACGTTCATGCCCTCCACCACCTCGCCGACCACGGTATATTTTCCGTCGAGAGAGCCACCATCGGTGAACATGATGAAGAACTGGGAGTTGGCGCTGTCGACGCTGTCACCGCGCCGGGCCATGCCGACAATGCCGCGCCCGAAATGAACCTGGGAGAATTCCTGGGTGAGATTGGGGTATTTCGATCCCCCGGTGCCGTTGAAATTCTGGCCGTCGCCGGTCTGGGCCATGAAGCCGGCCATGACGCGGTGAAAGGGCACGTTATTGTAGAAGCCCTCACGGGCCAGCTGCTTGATGCGCTCGGCATGGTGAGGCGCCAGATCGGTGCGCAGGGCGATGACGATGCGGCCCTTGGTGCTGTCGATGACAATGGCATTGGCCTTGTCCAGTCCGGAAGGCAGCCGATCCGTCGCCAGCGCCGGGGCGGCACAGAACAGTGCGACGATCAGGGCAACAATACGCAGAGCAGGAATTCGGATCATGGAACCTCCACATCAGGTTGGAACAAAATCGCACCCCAGGGGGCGCAACTTGAAGGATAGTGCCGTGCTTTCAAAACGATCAGGCCGCGGCGAATTTGGCCTGCAGCCGCAACTCAACAGGTTGCGGCACGAAGCCTGCCACCACACCGCCCATGGCCGCGATCTGGCGCACCAGTGTGGCGGTGATCGGGCGTGCGAGAGGCGAGGCTGGCACAAAAACCGTATGGACATCAGGGGCCATGGCGGCGTTCATGCCCGCAAGCTGCATCTCATAATCGAAATCGGTGCCGTCGCGCAGGCCCCGGATCATGATGGTGGCGCCGTGCCGGCGCGCCGCCGCCACCGCGAGATCATCAAAAGTGGTGGCGGTGAAGGCACAACCGGCGGAGCCCGCCACCGGTGCAAACACCTCCTCCAGCATCTCCAGCCGTTCCCCGGCGGAAAACAGCGGCTTCTTGCCCGGGTGGATGCCGACCGCGATCACCAGCCGCTCGCATAACTGCACGGCATGCTGGACCACATCCAGATGGCCATTGGTCACGGGATCAAACGAACCTGGGTAGAAGGCGATGCGGGGCATGGCTTCTCCTACCCCGCCGGAGGCGGGCGGGCAAGCCGCCCCCCTGGAACCATCCCCTGATCAGGCCGGGCATTGTTCGCAATATGTTCCGGAAATCCCCCGCTTTGCAAGACACTCCCGCCATCCCAGCGGCAGAACGCACGTGATCAGCACCCTTCGTGGAGGATCGGCCCTGAGCGTGTCTTTTTGCCAGAGAGTTTCCCTGTTCGACGATTTTGCGATACGGCTCAGCGGCCTGAACTGTCCCGTGTCCTGTCTGCTCCGCCCATTCGCATCATGTGCCATGGGTCCTCTCTGCCCACCGATCATGCCCGGGCGTGCAAGCTCCCCAGATCCTCTGCTCGCCCCTCACTTCCGCACCAGGGCCACGCTTTTGGCCTGGGCATAGACCATCATGCCTTCGTCAAGACCGAGATCATCCCATGAGCGCCGGGTCACGCGCGCCAGGATGCGACTGCCCTCCCCCTCGGGCCCGAGGCCGAGCACCGCCACCATCTGGTTCTCACCCACCCGTGTCACCGCGGTGATCCGCGCCGGCAGGATGTTGAGCACCGTGCTGCGCTGGGCCGGCAGAAGCGCCAGACTGACGTCGCCGGCGGCAATGGTGAGGCGACGGTGCTGGCCGATTGCGGAACCCGTCATCGGCACTGTGAATTCGCCGCCGTCAACCGCGAGCCGCGCCAGTCCGTAGTCCCCATCATAGGCACGGACCACGGCATCGAGCGTCACCGCCGCGTCCCTTGTGGCGGCAAGTGGGAGCCTTGGATCACTCTGGACGCTGCTTAAGGGTCCCGCGGCCAGCGCCTCACCCGCACGCATCAGGACCAGATAGTCGGCCAGGCGCTCAACCTCCGCGAGGTCGTGGCTGACATAGATGACAGGGAGAGACAGGCTTTCATGGATGCGCTCGAGAAACGGCAGGATGTCGTCCTTGGTCGAGGCGTCCAGCGCCGACAGCGGCTCATCCATCAGCAGGAGTTTCGGCTGCGACAGCAGCGCCCGACCCACAGCAACACGCTGGCGCTCGCCGCCCGAGAGATGGCGCGGCGCGCGCTCCAGGAGGCTCTCCAGGCCCAGCAGCGATACCACGTCGTCAAAGGTGATGGCTTCCGATGGTGCTGCCGGTTTGCGCCCGCGTGTGGCGTAAAGCAGATTGCCGATCACCGAGAGATGGGGAAAGAGACTGGCCTCCTGAAACACATAGCCGACCGGCCGCTGATGGACGGGGCGGAATTCCTGGCCTTCCTGCCATACATCGCCATCGATTACACAATGGCCCCGGGTGAGACGCTGCAGCCCGGCGATGCAGCGTAGCAGCGCGGTCTTGCCGCATCCCGATGGGCCGAACAGACCGGTCACGCCCCGCGCCGGGACGCTGAAGGCCGCGTTGAGCGCGAACTCGCCAATCTTCCCGGCAAAGGCCACGCTTATCGTTCCGGCTGTCATCCTGTCGTGCTCTCCCGGCACCCTGCCATTGGTCATACGAAACTAAAGACGGATCATCCATCCCGAGCTGTTCGCCCACTTTGCTGTCCCGATCCCCCCTCACCAACCGACCCGCATCCCGCAGGATCCCGTCGCCCGCAGTCCGGGTCTCCAGAGATCACGGCGGCGTCAGCCTTGCCTGTCCTGCCCGCTGCAGACTGCTCACACATATTGCAATTGCCGACGTCGGTAAATGAAAACATTTCCGCAGGTCCTTCGGCCTCTGACAGCGCTCCCGTCCCGGCTGCCTTCCCTTCGCTTCAAGTCCGCCCCCGAAGATCACGCGGCGTCCGTGCCGGAGAGCGCGCTGGTGATTGTCTCCCGCAGGCAGTGAATGTCCTCGTCGTCGTCCACCGGCGCCCACCAGCCTGCAAGAAGCATCGTTCCAGACATGATAATGAAAGGCAGCTCAACGCGGTCGACGCTGCCTTGCGCGAAAAGCCTGTAAGCAAATGTGCCCGCAGGAACCGCCAGAACCACCAGCAAAAACCCGGGCAAGATCGCCAAAACGAGATACGCCGACCAGTGCGCGGCGAAACAGCCGACCAGAACCACGTCGCCACCAGCGCCACGTTCAAACCGGCCAATGAAGCACAGGCCGCTCTGGACATTAGAATGGCCAGAGAAACGCCGCCTGCAATGGCATCTGAGGAAAACCTTTCCCGGACACATCGCCAACAACCCCCTTACCAGCCGACCCGCATCCCGCAGGACCACGTCCCCCGCATCCCGAGCCTCCAGAGATCACGGCGGCGTCAGCCTTACCTGTCCTGCCCGAAGCGGACTTCTCACATATATTGCAATTGCCGAATTTCGGTAAATGAAAATGGTAACCATCCTCCCGGATCCTTCATCGTTGACCGCACTCCTGTCCCGACGGCCCTCCTTCGCTTTTCGTCCCCCCCCCAAGATCACGCGGCGACAATGCCGGCGAGCGCGCTGCTCATGGTCTCCCGCAGGCAGCGAATGTCGTCCTCCGCCGACCACCAACTGCCTGCAATGGTTGATGCAAGCACGGTTATGATAAGCATCATAAAGAATTTGCCCCCACCCGTCGCGAAAAGGCCATGTGCAACCATGCCCGCAACATACGACAGAAAGCCGAGCTGGATCGTCATGGAGAGATATGCGGACCAGTGCGAGGCGAAGCGGCCGACCAGAACCACGGCACCGCCATCGCCATGTTCAAACCGGCCAGTGAAGCACGGGGCGAACAGGCCGACCTGGGGCGTATAGTTGAGATACGAACTCGGGCGATAACGCCGAAGGAAGACCCGATCCCCGGCCACCTCACCAACCACTGCTTCGCCACCAGGCCAATAGAGCCACCGGGAAGCTTTCGTCACCGCACGCAGACGCGCCAGGGAATTTTCGAGATCGTGAGAACTCGCAAACGACGCGGGAATACCGCCCCTAAGCAAATGAATCAGGTTCATTCTCTCTTCCAGCTTCCAGACAGAACGGAATGTGGCATCCGCCAGAAACGGTCGGGCGCGTATCGCGCCTTTGCCAGACAGCAGACGACCTCACGTTGATCCGAGGGATCGGAATAATCGCAAAACTGTCGCGCTTTTCGCAAATCAAGACGACGTTATCTCCCCGAATGCGACGCTGGCGCGGTGCCCATCGCCTGCGCCCCTACGAACGGCGCAGAGCCGGTGCCCTGAAGAAACCATCCACCTCCTCCACAACGCGGCTCTCCTGCTGGCCTCACTTGCTGGTCTCACTTGCCGGTCTCACTTGCCGGTCTCACCTCACGATTTCACGTGCCGACCCGCGCCATGCGCTTTTCGAGCAACATCATCGACAGCACCACGACAAAGGCGAACACCACCATGCCCGCGGCCACCATGCCGGCCTCCTGCCAGCGCGCGGTCTCGACATAGTCGTAGATGGCAACCGAGAGCACCTTGGTGGTTCCGGGGATATTGCCGCCGATCATCAGCACGATGCCGAATTCACCGACGGTGTGGGCAAAGCCCAGCACCGCTCCGGTGAGGAAACCGGGCCGCGCCAGCGGCACCGCGACGGTCCAGAAGGCACGGCGAGGCGAGGCCCGCAAAGTGGCGGCGACCTCCAGCGGACGCTCCCCCATGACCTCGAAGGCATTGCGGATCGGCTGCACCACGAAAGGCAGGGAATAGATCACCGAACCGATGACCAGGCCCTCAAAGGAGAAAGCAAGCGTGCGGGCACCCCACAGACTGGCCAGCGCGCCGCCCGGACCACCGGGCCCCAGCGCGATCAGCAGATAGAAACCCAGCACCGTGGGCGGCAACACCAGCGGCATGGCGACGATCGCCGCCACCACCTCCTTCCATCGCGCCCTGGAGCGTGCCAGCCACCAGGCCAGCGGGGTTCCCACCACCAGGAGGGTGATCGTGGTGACGCTCGCCAGTTTGAGCGTCAGTCGGGTTGCGACCCAGATATCGAGCCAGAGCTGATCCACGATCGGCCTCAATCGGTAGCAGTCATAGTGCCATTGCGGGCGATGACGGCTCTGCCTCTCTGTCCTTTCAGAAAGGCGGGGAAGGCCGTCGCAGCCGGATAGCCGGCATCTTTTTGCAGGAGCGCGGCATCCTGACGAATCGGGAATTCCTGCGGCCCCCCCAGGCGGGAGCCGCGATCGCTGCCCGCAGGCTCGGCCAGGGCAACGAAACCGGCTTCGGCGTTGCTGGTGTCGACCAGCTGGAACGCCTGCCCGATACCGGCACCTTCGACCGGTCCGGGCTGCAGCTTCTCATAAAGACCCGGCGCGCGCAGGGTGTGGACGGCGGCGGCACCACAGGGCGCGGCCCGCGGGGGGCTGCTCGCCTGCCTGGCCAAGGCCGCCTCACGTAAAGTGCCGTCGCTTCGGATCAGGTTTGCGTCCCGGCTCCACAGCACCAGGCTTGCGATCACATCGGTGAAGCGGCTCTGCACCAGGGCCTGCCCTTCGGTAAGGAGTTTTGCCGGCCGATCGCTGTCGGCGGAAAAAAAGACGTCGAAGAGCCCCCCTTGTGTGATCCGGGTTGAGTGCGTGCCGGAAGCACCGAAACGGAGCCTGACGCTGTGGCCGCCATCGTCCCGCAAGGCACGGGCGATCTCCGGCGCTGCCGCCGTGAAATTGGCCGCCACCGCGACATTGGTCCCGCCGGCCTGCAGAGCGGTGCCCGCAGCAAGACCGAAGACCACGGTCAGGGCCGCAACCCGGGAGATTTTCATAACTATCACCTCAAATTGCCGCTTTGGACCGCAAAAGGCGCAAAGGACAAACGCGGGCCGCAACCAGCCGCCCGACAGGCCTTCCATATATTGATTTGAGGGGCAGATTTTCACCCTCCCTGAGGGTGGTTGCGAAAGGGCAAATCGGGGGACAAAATCCCCGAAAAACTGCGGAAAATCGGGTGCAACGGCGGTGTCGCGCGGCTCTGCGGCCGACACTCTGGCGGGCTTTGCGCAAAAGCGGCGGAAAACACGCTGGCAGATCTTTGAGCGATGGTGCCACATCCGCTAAGCTCCGGCACGGAATCGGGTGCCACAGGCGCCGCCAAAAGGGGGAATCAGGACATGACCCGGCATATTGTCGTTGCCGACGAAGGCGCCACCCGGGTCATCACGCTGCGTCGCCCCGATCGGAAAAACGCCATCACGGACGCCATGTATCGTGACATGACGGCCGCGATCGAGAGCGCCCGCGAGGATCCCGCCATCGCCTGCCTGATCCTCACCGGCGGCTCCGGCGTCTTCACCGCCGGCAACGACCTTGAGGAATTCCTCGCCCAGGCCACAGCGACAGCACCACCCGAGCCCGCCGCAATCGCCTTTCTCACCGCGCTGGCCCACAATACCAAGCCGCTCATCGCCGCCGTCGACGGTGCCGCGGTGGGCATCGGCACCACGATGCTGTTTCACTGCGATTATGTGCTGGCCTCGAGCACCGCGACCTTCTCCACTCCCTTCATCCATCTCGGCCTGGTGCCGGAAGGAGCCTCCAGCCTGTTGATGCCGCACGCCATGGGTTCGCACCGCGCTTTCGCCATGCTGGTGCTGGGACAGACCTTCACAGCGGAGGCTGCGCATGCGGCGGGATTCGTCAATGTGGTGGTTTCACCCGGACATACCGAAGCCGAGGCCCGCAAGGTGGCACGCGACATATGCAAGCTGCCTGCCGAAGCGGTGGCGATCTCGCGGAAACTGCTGCGCCCGCCCCCCGAAGCCGTCACCAGCCGCATCGCACAGGAAGGCCGCCTGTTTGCAGAGCGCATGCGCTCAAAGGAAGCGATCACTGCCTTCAAGGCTTTCTTCGCCCGCAAGCGACATTGACAGCAGGCGTCAAGACGAGGAGCAGCCAGCTTCCACCCATTCTCTTAACGTATTGATATGCCTTGATTTTATTCGACTTCACGCAGTGCAGCCAGGATTATTGTCGGGTCCATCGGTGATTTTGCCTGAGCAGACCTTTCCAGGTCTGTTCGAAATGCTCTAGATTGGGGTCATGCGGTCCTTGCGCCATGCGATTGAGTGAACAGACTGATGAGCACGCTTTACGTCTCCCACAAGGCCTGTCTCGACCATCTGCCCCCGCGCGGGCATCCCGAACGCGCGGAACGGTTGCGCGCGGTTGAAGAGGCGCTGTCGCAGGAACGCTTCCAGTTTCTGGTGCGCGATGACGCTCCACAGGGCAACACCGACCTTGCCAGGCTCTGCCACAGCGAGCGTTATGTCGCCCGGCTGGAGCAGATGGCGCCCACCAGCGGCGAACTCGATATCGACGGCGACACCTTCATGTCACCGGGCACATGGGAAGCGATTCTGCGCGCCCTCGGTGGCGTGACCGCCGCAACCGATGCGGTCATGACCGGCAGCCATCGCAACGCCTTTGTTGCAGTGCGTCCTCCCGGCCATCATGCCGAGATCGCACGCGCGATGGGGTTCTGTTTCTTTGGCAATATTGGAATTGCCGCACGTCACGCCATTCGCAAATACGGCATCGGCCGCGCCGCCATCATCGATTTCGACGTCCACCACGGCAACGGCACCCAGGACATTTTCTGGGCCGATCCGACGGTGATGTATTGTTCAACCCATCAGATGCCGCTGTTCCCCGACACCGGCAGCCGCAGTGAGCGTGGCGAGCACGACAATATCGTCAACGCGCCGCTGGCCTCCGAGGAAGGCAGCGCCGAATTCCGTGCCGCCTTCGAACACCTGATCCTGCCGCGGCTGGAGCGCTTCAGCCCCGAACTGGTGCTGATTTCCGCCGGCTTCGATGGCCATTTCCGCGATCCGCTGGCGTCGCTGAACCTGCGCACTGACTATTTTCACTGGGTCACCCGCCAGTTGATGGACATCGCCGAGCGCACCGCCGGCGGGCGCGTGGTGTCGGTGCTTGAAGGTGGTTATGATCTGCAGGCGTTGAAAGAGTCCGTCTCCGCGCATGTCAGCGCCCTGATGGGCATTTAAATACGGGCAGAAAACGAGGGGGCGCGCGCGTGCTGCTGCTGTCCCCTTGTGATTTCTCCCGCGACGTGAAGACAGTTCCAGGCCGGCTTTTGGCGGCGTGCGTTACCCCCAGGATCCCGCTTCGCCTCTGGCGATCACGGAAATCGGACACCGGAATATGGCAGAGACGACCAGACCGGCCGCTGTGGCCAAACTCACCTTCGAACAGGCGATTGAGGAGCTGGAGACCATCGTCAGGCGCCTTGAGGACGGCAAAGTGCCGCTGGAGGAGTCGGTTGAGATCTATGAGCGCGGCGAAACCCTCAAGCGCCGCTGCGAGGAGCTGCTGCGACAGGCCGAGGCCAGGGTTGACAGGATCACCACCGACGCGAGCGGCAAGCTCTCCACCACCCCGCTCGATGTGAACTGACGAGAGCCGGGCACCGCCTCAGGCCCGCCACCGGGGTACCCGGCTTTTTGCTGGAAATCGGACCTTTTCCGCCCTTGATCCCGATTTGTTCCGGCCCGGATTATCCTTCTTTTCGCTGCCATGCAAATCGGCCGCCCTGGTTCCACGCAAGCCGGTTGGCTTTAACCTCTGCTTTGGTGTACAGGTTCGCGCCGTGGCTCCTCCCGGCCGCCCCCCGCAGCACCCTTCGCTATCGCGGCAACCGGTTGAAGTCGCGCATTGATTTGAGGACGGCACGATCTGGGCAGATTGACACATCCCGTATTGACCGAACCGGAGTGCAACCAGGCTTCGCAAAGGCACTTTGCCCGCGCAGCCCCTACAGGGAATCAGGATCCCGCGCGGCCCGCGCAAGGGAAGTCTTTTGTACAAACCCATCCCGCGCCGACATCACCGTCCTGCGCCAGCCAGTAAAAAACGGATACCGCCGTGAACGAAAGCAACAAGACGCCGCTTCTTGACACCATCCGAACCCCGGAAGACCTCCGCCGCCTCAATAATGAGCAGCTGCACCAGGTTGCCGACGAGCTGCGCCAGGAAACCATTGACGCTGTGTCGGTGACGGGCGGCCATTTCGGCGCCGGCCTCGGTGTGATCGAACTGACCACGGCGCTGCATTATGTTTTCAACACCCCCGAGGACCGCCTGATCTGGGATGTCGGCCACCAGGCCTATCCGCACAAGATCCTCACCGGCCGGCGCGACCGCATCCGCACACTGCGCACCGCTGGCGGCCTTTCCGGCTTCACCAAACGGACCGAGAGCGACTACGATCCCTTCGGCACCGGGCATTCCTCGACCTCGATTTCCGCCGGCCTCGGCATGGCGGTGGCACGCGACCTCGCGGGCGGCAAGAACAACGTCATCGCCGTGATCGGCGACGGTTCGATGTCGGCGGGCATGGCCTATGAGGCGATGAACAATGCCGGCGCCATGAATTCGCGCCTTATCGTCATCCTCAACGACAATGACATGTCGATCGCGCCACCGGTCGGCGCGCTCAGCATGTATCTGTCGCGACTCTATTCCGGCAAGACCTACCGCTCGATCCGCGCCACCGCCAAACAGCTCGGCAAGCATCTGCCCAAGAGCATCATGAGCCGGGCCCACCGGGTCGAGGAATATTCCCGCGGCTTCATGATGGACGGCGGCACGCTGTTTGAGGAACTCGGCTTCTATTATGTCGGCCCGATCGATGGCCACAATCTCGACCATCTGCTGCCGGTGCTCAAGAATGTCCGCGACATGGAAACCGGACCGATCCTGGTCCATGTCGTGACCCAGAAGGGCAAGGGTTACGCGCCTGCCGAAGAGGCCGACGACAAATATCATGCGGTGGCGAAGTTCGACGTCGCCACCGGCACCCAGGCCAAATCCAAGGCCAACGCCCCCTCCTATCAGAACGTGTTCGGCCAGGCTCTGGCCAAAGAAGCCGAGAAGGACGACAAGATCGTCGGCATCACTGCGGCCATGCCCTCCGGCACCGGCATCGACATCTTCCACCGCGCCTTTCCGGCCCGCACCTTCGATGTCGGCATTGCCGAACAGCACGCTGTGACCTTTGCCGCCGGCCTCGCCGCCGAGGGCTACAAACCCTTCTGTGCGATCTATTCAACCTTCCTCCAGCGCGGCTATGATCAGATCGTGCACGATGTCGCGCTGCAGAGCGTGCCGGTGCGCTTTGCCATCGACCGCGCCGGTCTGGTCGGTGCCGACGGCGCCACCCATGCCGGTTCCTTCGACAATGCTTTCCTCGGCTGTCTGCCCAATATGGTGATCATGGCGGCCGCCGATGAGGCCGACCTGGTCCACATGGTCGCGACCCAGGTTGCGATCAACGACCGCCCCTCTTCGGTGCGCTACCCGCGCGGCGAGGGCCGCGGCGTCGAGATGCCGGAAGTGGGTGTGCCGCTCGAAATCGGCAAAGGCCGCATCATCCGCCAAGGCAGCGAGAAAGGCAGTGAGAAAGGCAGCAAAATCGCATTGCTGTCATTCGGCACCCGCCTTGCCGACTGCGAGGCCGCCGCCGACGAACTCACCGCCCAGGGTCTGGCGGTCACGGTGGCGGATGCCCGCTTCATGAAGCCGCTCGATACCGATCTGGTGCTCAGACTGGCGCGCGAACACGAGGTTTTGATCACGATCGAGGAAGGCTCCATTGGTGGCTTCGGCTCCCATGTCCTGCAATATCTCTCCGATCAGGGCATACTTGACAGCGGCAGGCTCAAGGCACGGACGATGGTGCTGCCGGACGAATTCATCGATCACGACACCCCGGCGGCGATGTATGCCTACGCCCGGCTCGACGCCCGGGCCATCGTTGACAAAGTGCTTGAGCTGCTCGGCAAAACCGGCAAGCCGGCTTGACGTCTCCTGCCCGCAGGCGCGCGGATCTTGTGCTGGTCGAACGCGGCCTGTTCGAAAGCCGGGCGCGGGCGCGCGCGGCGATCGAAGCCGGCCATGTCATCGCCGATGACCAGCGCCTGCTCCGGCCCTCGGACCTGATCTCTCCCCGGGCGCGGCTTCTGGCGGAGCCCGCGCATCCTTTCGTCTCCCGTGGCGGCGTCAAGCTGGAGGGCGCCCTTGAGCGCTATCCCGTCGTCATCCAGGATCGCGTCTGTCTCGACATCGGCGCCTCCACCGGCGGCTTCACCCAGGTCCTGCTGCAACGCCGCGCAGCTCTGGTCTATGCCGTTGATGTCGGACGCGCCCAGCTCCATCCCTCGCTTCACGGCCACCCCCGGCTCAAATCGATGGAACAGACCGATATCCGCTCCCTTGACCCATCCCTGCTGGCAGTACGCCCCGCGGTCATCGTCATTGATGTCAGCTTCATTTCTCTGAAATCCGTGCTGCCGGTGGCGCTGTCGTTTGCCGCAGCAGACGCCACCCTGCTGGCCCTGATCAAGCCGCAGTTCGAGGCCGGACGGGCGCACAGCAAGCGCGGCATCGTCCGTGACGCGGATCTCCATCGCGCCATCTGCGAGGACATTGCAGGCCTCGCCGCCACGCTGGGCTGCAGCCATATTGCGACCTTCCCCTCGCCGATCACCGGCGGCGACGGCAATGTCGAATTTTTTCTTGGCGCCCGTCATGGCTGAACGTCTGCTGATTGATCACGTCGGCCATCGCGGCGACGGCGTCGCTTTCAGTAACGGGGCGACGCTCTATGTGCCCACAACGCTTGCCGGCGAGATTGTCGAGGCCGGGCCGGTCGCCGGCCATCACCCGGAACGCCGCCATCTGCTCTCAATAGAAGTGGCAAGCCCTGAGCGCATCGCGCCGTTCTGCCCGCATTTCGGCCTCTGCGGCGGCTGTGCCATCCAGCACTGGCAGGCCGGGCCCTATCAGGCCTGGAAGCGCGCCATCGTGGTCGAAACCCTGGCCAAGGCGGGCTTCGACTGTGCGGTGGGAGAACTCATCGACGCCCATGGCAGCGGCCGCCGACGCATCACCCTCCATGCGAGGCGCAGCGGGCATAACGTTCTCAAAGTTGGCTTTTCGGCGGCGAATTCCCACGACATCATTCCCATCCACCGCTGCCCGGTGCTCGATCCCGGGCTTGCTGGTGCCTTCGACGCCGCCTGGGCGATCGCCGAGGCGCTGGCCACCGTAGCGAAGCCCCTCGACCTCCAGTTCACCGCAACGAACTCGGGTCTCGACGTCGATGTCCGTGGTTCCGGCCCCATCACCGCCGCCATGGTCACAGCGCTGTCTGCAATCGCCCGTGAGTACCGTCTGGCGCGGCTGACACGGCATGGCGAACTGATCCTCCAGCAACAGCCGCCGCGCCTCGCCATGGGCCGCGCCGAAGTGACACTGCCGCCGGGCTCATTTCTGCAGGCCACCCTGGCCGGAGAGGAGACCCTGGCCCGTGAGGTGATTGCAGGCATTGGTCGCGCCAGAGCGGTCGCCGATCTGTTCTGTGGGGTCGGCCCCTTCGCGCTGCGCCTCGCCGAGAAAGTCCGAGTCACCGCGATCGACAGCGCCTTGCCCGCGCTCACCGCGCTTACCGCCGCTTCTCATGCGCCCGGTCTCAAGCCGGTCACGGCGGTGCGTCGCGATCTCTTCCGTCAGCCTCTGGTGCCACAGGAACTACGCGATTTCGACGCCGTGGTGTTCGACCCGCCACGCCAGGGCGCCCAGGCCCAGGCGACACGGCTGGCAGCAAGCACAGTGCCGGTAGTGGTTGCAGTATCCTGCAACATCGCCACCTTCGCCCGCGACATACGTATCCTCACAGACGGCGGTTACCGCCTCACTTCCGTGGTGCCCATCGACCAGTTCCGCCACAGCCCCCATGTCGAGCTGGTCGCAGTTCTCAGACGCTGAGCGGATCAATCTTCAACACGCAGGCTTGCCGTTTCAGAAGCGGCAGCCTCCGCCAGCGCGAACCTCCCGCTCCCCCTCGTGCGCAGGTGGCCTGCCGCACGCCGGCAAGCTGCCCCCCTGACCCGCCCTGCATCCTCCCTATACACATGCCTTGCGACCACGGTGCAGCCTGCGCCCCTCCCCCCCCAAACTCCCTTTTCAGGACCTGAGACAGCCCCTCACTGGGGCATATTCTCTTCCCCAAGGGGAGGGCCCGCCGTCCCCCCTTGCGAACTAATCCCCCCATTGGAGGAAGGCCTCACGAAAAGCCTGCACCCCCGAAACGCCCTTTCCGACAGAAATCAGAGCCCGCCGTTTGCTGGCAAAGGTCACAGGGATTTCGAGCCAGGAGCGTTCCTTCAGAAGACGGACATTGCCTGCGCGCATGGCGTCCGTCAGAGCAACCAGGAAATGCCCGTCCGTGACATTGACCACACTCCCTGCAAGGGTAGTCCCCCCGACTTCGTCCTCCGTCGCCTTCATCACAACATCCTCCATCCTTTCGACACCACCGTTGACAAACGCTGGCGGGGTGAGGAAGCGCACCTCCACGACATGACTGGCCGGCAGATCAGGGTCGGAGTTGAGCGTCATCGTCAAAAGAGCCTTCAGCCCGTTTTGCGGAAACTCGACCTCGGCGTGCAGCCTCCCTGCGGCTCCACTGTCGCCCGCTTTGCCCGGCTCAAACTTCCAGCTCACGCTGCCTCGAAATCGCCTGGCTCTGCCGATGTCTTCGACCAGCAACGTCGCCCGTTGCTGGTTGGCAAACTCCACCAAAGGGTCCTTCCTGCGCCCGGATGCCGACCCCGCCTCCATGCTGGTGCCACCGGAACCACCATCAGACGGCGACGGCCCATTGCTGCCAGGCTCCTGAACTGCAGCATTGACTGCCTTGCCAAAAGCGGGCTCGGCGCCAACATCCCCCCAACTGGCGAGGGCCTGGTCAATCGCCAGGCTGCCGGAGTTTCCCTTTTCGAACCAGATCAAGGCCCGCTGCCGGTTGGCAAAGGAGACTGGAATTTCAAACCCGGCCTGGTCCCTCAGCATCCTGACATTGCCCTCGCGCATCCCCGCCGTCAGGCCGACCAGAAAAAACCCGTCTTTCACATCGACCACACTGCCAGCAAGAGAGGCTCCCTCGACGCTCTCCGCTGTCGCCTTCATCACGATATTCGTCATCGCTTCGACACCACCGTTTACCGATCCAGCCTCGGTGGTGAAACGGACCCCCACGACATGACTGGCCGGCAGATCCGGATCGGAATTGCGCGTCATCGTCAAAACAGCCTTAAGCCCGGTTTGCGGAAACTCGACCTCGGCACGCAGGCTCCCTCCGACGCTGTCGCCCGCTTGGCCCGGCTCAAATTGCCAGGTCACGGTCCCTCCAAATCGCCGGGCTCTGCCACTCTCGTCGACCAGCAACGTCGCCCGTTCCTGCACGGCAACCTCCGCCAGCGAGCCTTTCCGGCCCCCGGACGCCGGCTCCGCCTCCGTCCGGGTTCCGATGGAACTTCCACCAGACCGCCACTGCGCATTGCTGCCACTCTGCCCCCAAGCCGGACCCACAGCCTCCGCTGGCACAATCACAAAAAGCGCAATCCATACGACGAACATAAGGCTTTTCATTGGAAACACCTGGCGCTCCCGCAAATTGACAGATATGGGATGTCCCTCCGACGCAGCAAAATTGCAACTCGAAAGCCCATCTTCGGATTTCCTCAAGCCACTTCAAACTTCAAAACAAGATTGCATGACCGATGACCGAGCGCACAGCAAAGAGAGCCCCGCATTTTGGCCCGGTTTTACCACGGAACGCCCGATCCCGTCCGAGTCCCCCCATCGGCGGAACGCCTCCGTGAGAGCCTTCGTTCCTGAAGTATTCTGCCCAGGCGATCAAATTCAGTTCGGAGCGCTATGGCGGGTTCCTCCAGGCATCCTACAAGTTTGGTGACGTCGACACGGGCGAAAAGGAGGGAGGTGCGAGCTATAAATCACGACGCTGAAGAAAAGCGCAACGCCGAAGAGAGGCGAAAGGCCAAAGAAGAGCGGAAAGCTGGCAAAAAGGAGACCAGGAATCACGGGAAGCGGACCGAGCCTCGTCCTCGTTCGCG
>Ga0123357_10003031_pt1 | contig 19025 bp, 10 predicted proteins | sample TergutEmb28metaG_FD_89873 | JGI IMG/M metagenome (GOLD analysis project Ga0123357, IMG submission 89873) | Embiratermes neotenicus P4 segment gut microbial communities from Petit-Saut dam, French Guiana - Emb289 P4 | ecosystem: Host-associated > Arthropoda: Insects > Digestive system > Gut ...
ATTTTTTTATTTATTTTTTTTTTTTTTTTTTCTGTTGTGTCTGGATGTTTGTACCGGTTTCTTTTTTTTTTATTTGATTGGGTTCCTGCACTTTTTTTTTTTTTTTTACAAAAACACTGTTCTTACCAAGTGACTTCTGTAATGGTAATCTCTAGTTGAATAACCAAAAGAAGCATTGTGACTGTAAAAGGGTAGTAACTGGAATGGAATGTAATTTTGAAACTGCATTGTAAGAACGTATCATCTGTCGTATGAGTCGGCCACGAATATGGATGGGTGCTTGTTCGTTAAGATATACAAATATGTACTGGTGTCCTCCGCAAACCAGATGGCGTGAGGTTCCTATACCGGCTGAAGAGTGTTGCAACCAACGCTGCACCTCGTGCTTAGGCTTCCAGCATCACGACCTTGTAACAAGAGAGCTTACGAGTGGCAGTTGATTAAAATCTGCAGGCATTTAACGGTTTAATGCTCTGTTGGGTTGTTAACTTGCGATTCAGAGACGTCTTTAGTCTAAGGCTCCGTTCATGTAAATAAAGAAGTTTACAGTCCACTGCCTGTAAAATGAATTTAAATGTTATTTCACCAATTTCTGAAGATAATCGCTAATGACTAATGATCCCTTTCAAGACCGCGGACTATGAAATTGAATTGATTCTAATGTAAAATGTGACTTTTTAGGATTAAACTTAATTAAACAGGCAATCATAAGGCGGCACCTTTCGAAGCATCAAGTGCATATAACAGTACTTATAGCTAAGTACTTAGTGTCTGCCGCACACAAAACTGTGCATCTGTTACAAAGTCCAAACGGTTAATGATGTCTGTGAAAATAATTTCTCTTTATTGTGAAAATTTTATGGGAAAAATACATTCTGGTGGATGCTAAGTAAGGTCGCCTAAATATAGAAATCGCCGTATTTTCAAATGTTAAGTAAGTGATGTGCATCTAACAGTACAAGAGTTTAGAGGATCGGAAAGAAGAATAGGATCACTTGCAGCAAGAAAGAGGTAAGTATATATAAGGTGTTAATGCGGTAATAAGCGACCAGATCGAAAATTTGTCTCGTCTTGAAGTCGTTGGTGTGTTTTAACTAATCATATTAATAACTATGAAGTTTTCAGTTTTCAGTTAGGCCGATAGGAAACTGACTGTTACGATGTGATCGGTGTGTGCATGCAGTAGTGGGGCGATTGAAACTGCCGCCTGCGTTCAGTATTCAGTGGCAACGTTAGTCGGTTTAGTGCACTAGAGGTGTGTTGTGAATTCAGAACGTAGTTTGTAAATGTGTTATGAGTTTCCGGAACACCTATTTATCTGTATGACCTGCACATACTCTCCAATACTGCGATATGTTTCTCCATCGGTACAGAAGCACAGATCACGCCTTTCTCCCTTCCCTTTATCCCTTTCGTACCTCTAGCTCTTTCTGTCCTTTCACCGTGAAAGCAGTGAATTAGGTTATTCGTACAACTATGTACTTCAAACGGCCCACTTTCGAACACACAGCTTAAAACTTCTTGTATCTGTAGAAACGGTGTGAGAGTCACATAACTTTCAGGTATTCTGGGGTGTGACGCTCTGTCGTTGGTTAAGTACCCCCTGACGTTATTCTTTTTGTAGTGCATGACCCTGATGTACGATTATTCAGAAGTCTAGAACTGATCACCCAACGATACGCACCCCATCCTAGAATATTTGAATATTCGGTAATACCACTGTGAGAACCCCAAGTCTTTGTAACATGCATACGCAGTCCACGATAAAACATCTCTTATTATCATTGCATCATGTGAACATTTTTGTGGTTGAAAGTGGTTTTAGGATCAAGTTCAATTCAGGAGCTTTATTATCGGTCGCTGTATAGGCGGCCCCAGTAAATAGCTTCAAGGTCTCCTGTTTGCCCGTTGCTTCCACTTCGCCTGTCGCTCTTGTATAGCATTCGGACTTGCTTATCGTGTTTACGCTTCGGGCTTGGGAGCTCGAAAAACTAAGTCGAAGGACGCCCCCCTGCGTTTAGTGACGTGCTGAAAACGATTGGTTGAAGCTGTGACAAGCTGTGTCATTTATCGAGCGGGTTGTTTTGTCGGCAACCTTCCGACTTGTACCCGAGATGTGCCTGATTTTTATCGCGGGCGTGACGCCAGATATCCTGACAGGTTTTCCGTGATTTTTTGAGTCCATTAAATAAATTTCGCGATATTGTTGCTAGTAGGCCACGATCACATCCTTTTATACACTTTTCATTTTATAATTCATCAATGACGACACCAGTGACGTTAAACAGCCTGGTAGTTGCTGCTTTGTGGAATGCGCCATAGAATAGCGTTGTTCAGAACCATAGACGATCGTGATTTAGCAACTTGGACGATCGATGTCCAGAATGGTAGAAGGTCGTTATTCTGAAGACGGAAGTTTCGTTATTCAGAATCACAGAAGGTCGTTATTCGGGACCATAGTGGATCGTTATTCATGAACGTATATAGTCGTTATTCATAATCATAGACGAGCATTATTCACAACTATAGAAAGCGATTATTCAGAACCATAGAATATCATCATTCAGAACTGCCCTGCCAACTAGGGGTTGTCGACAGCGCCATGAAGTATTTGGTTAATCAAGCTTTCGTATGCAGATTAAGAATTTGCGCTCTTTGTACGTATACACGGCCATTACGAAGTTCCTTGTAGTACTGTATGTAATTAACCCTTGGAACACGCGCTGTGTCTTCGGCACCCGAAGCTGTTATTTACGGAAATCGCTGTCCAGAGAATCGTACGAAATATATTCATGCCCTCTGCGGGCAAAATGCAGGTCTTTCAAATATCGAGAACCAAGTCATTTCAGCAGAAACCTCGAGAAGATGGGCGACAAATTCACCGCCATGAAATCCAAAAGCTAAACTGTATGTCCACAATATCACGCCTCTGGAGCCCTATAATGGGCAAGCTGATAAATTGATACATTTATAACTTTCTTACACACATTTTAATATTATCCTCCTGATTCAGGTTGTCTGTTCTATATATACGTTACTTACCTCCCTCATGCGCACGTCATTTACTGGCAATATTGATACCAACCTTGATTTGTTCACTGTATTGATAGTTGGCACACAATTTTCTCAATGATCCTGTTCCCTAAAGTTTTGTCTTCTCAGTTATTTTCCCTCAAACACCTCCAGTCTCATTGTATAGTGTTGCACGTCATCACGTATTTATAATTCAGATTTTCGTAAATCAGATCAACAAAATGCACTATATTAAGGAAAATGCTTAGTAGTCTATAATATGTCAGAACTTCGACACATGTCGACTCTCGAACGGCCCTTTGAGTGGCGAAACACGTCGGAGTAATGTAGACTGTTGGGATTTCGGCTAGATAGAATACACTTGTCAGTGTGATTTATTAAAGCTTCAAGCGTCATCTGGATGACGTTCCAAGTTTCATATACATAAAAAAGCCAGCTAAATTGTAGTTTTGCGCGCTTTAATGTATGCCTTTGAAGCATGATACGGAAACGGATTTTGCCTCATGTTCGCAACCGCACGGCATCTGTAATGTGCTCGTAATTTCTCCCTTAATTTCACTTTTATTTTTTTTATGTCTCTCCAATATTGTAAATTTACGCTGTTTCATGTAAAGGCATGGGACCGACAGACTTGACATTTCACTCATTTTCGATTAATTTATAAATTTATTTGTTAATGGATCATTAGCTGCTTAGTTAATATGTTAGCCAGTGAAATGGCCAGCCAGTCAGTTCACATAATGTCGACGGAAGACGTGTGGTTGTGATCCACGATGGAGCCATAATACTGCATGTTGCGAAATTGAATAGATTTACCGTAAATAATTTACTTTTCAATTCTACTGCTGTCGAAGGCCTTCACTTCTTATTTCCTGTCTACATTGCCCTCGGTGAACAAGTGACATTTAGATCTTATTGACATTCAACAACTTGCCCAAAATCCCCGTGTGGAATTCATTTCCAGAGGTTTTGTTTTGAACAGATTGCCAGAAAATTACGCAAATATTTTTAAAATTGTCCATTCCGTGCATTTTATATTAGCTTGCACCATTTATTTACCCACTAAATGCACATTCTTAATTAGCAAAAACATTAAATGAGGTTCTCCTACAAGAACGGTGCACGTGTACCGGTACCTTGTCAACGACCAAGTAGTACAGACCAAGGAAACTATAAATAACAGCTTCGCAGTGGCATTTGGTTTTTAATTACTGGCATTATTTTCTCCCTGAAGATGGTACACATGTACCGAAACGTATTGGAGAGGCTCATTTAATGTTTGTACTAATTATAGATGTGCATTTAGTTGGTAAATACATTGTGTACGCTGATATCCAGGTATAGTTTTGCTACATCTGTTGTGTGGAAAGTGAACTATTTCAGCTTTCGTCCGGTGCCATTGCACAGTCGGTAAAGTAGCTAGCATAAACGAATGGAGTATTGAGAGCTATGCTGCACAGGACTTCAGTAGTTCGGCTGTGCGTTCAACAGACACTCAGCATATTAGTATCCAATGACGTTAGTCAGTTGTAATGAAGTATCTTGTGAGTATGCTGGAAATTTACCTATCACTGTTCAAGTCTCCTGGGATGTCACGTCGTGTCGACTGCTAATTACGAACATTTCGAAGGACATGGTTAAGACCAAACTGAACATAAAAACTGAGTAGTTTTTATGTTCATGTGGTGGGAAATTTGAGGTTCTGTCAGTGATGTTGGTTAAGGTTCTAGTCTTCTGGGATGTTATTTCCTATCGATTGCTCCCTAGTTTCTTGACTCGTGGATAAGAGCTGTTGGTCAGATGCCACACAAATCGGCTGGGCGGTTCTCCGGTTCCCATATTCGGGCAGACATAGCGAAGCGGAACGGCGAGTTCCGTGGTGTTGGTTTGGGGTGGGGGTGGGGGGGATCGTCACATAGTTTAAGGGGCTGATTTTTGCAAATTCTGAAATGTTTGTAACTTTACGTTTAATGAGCGTTGTATGAAATTTCTCTGGAACAATTATAGCCAAGTTACAATGTAGAGTTTCCCTTCGGTAGGTAGGAGCCAAGCACCTGAAGGGCAAAGTGGTGTAGGTCGTGTTTTCTTCCTTGCGAGACCTTCCAAATTTTGCCCGTCAGCGACACGGGATTACCACTGACCTACCGTGCTCTGCACTGTGCTGTGACGACTAAAGTGGTAACTTTAACTAACTGTACACACATCTCAGTGCTGTAATACCGTACAAGAACTTGCCTCGTTTTTACTGCAACAATGACTGGCACCACTTTACCTTTCAACGGCTCGATTATTCGGCCGGTCGATGAGTCTCCTTTTCGCGTCCTGACGTGATTTGCTTAATATACAGTGAGAGGTTGTATACGGAGCAGTCGTATCTGTTTAAGGTCATTTTGTGTGGTGATAGATCGAGGTACACGTATATAGAAGACAGGAGTCCGCTTCAATAAGTAACTATACTGTGATATCGACAAACCTGCTAACCACTGTGGTATAGTATATTTATTTATTAATATCATATTCATCTTATCTTACTCGCTTCCAGTACGTTTGACCACTAAAAAATAGAATCCACAAACTATTTGGAACAAAAATAGAAGAGGATATGAAATATGGAAAATCAGTAACAGGATATGATATACCGCGTGTGAACTGAACCGTCGCCATTCAATCTTATAACAGAAATTAAAGATTGAAGAAGGAAAAAGTAGACCTAAACACAGGTAATTTGAAGACGGTTTTGAATTTGAGATAAAAAAAGAGCCAGATGTAAATTATATATGTATTGTTTTTTAAAAACGTAGGTGGTGTTATATAAGTAACAGTTACTAATTGACGCAGTAACGAAGAATATTAAGTAACGTTCCGTAAATTTATTAGATCTTATTGAAGCAACTGAAGTGTGCACTGGGCGTGCTTGTTTGTGATGGTTCTGTTGTGGACCGCAACATGTGGCTGTGTTGCAGTAAAGTGAATAATTGGGTTACACAGAAAGTCTGTGTGTTTGTATTAAAATGCAAGGTGAATTTGTGTGTGTGTTTAGTAATAATTTTGTTATAATTCAGAGTTTCGTTAATCCTATGTAGTAACATTATTACTGGTTAAGTTTGTGGTCTTGAGGAATCTTCAGCGTAGAAACGTTGTACCCTGAAGACACAGGTCTATATTGCTCCCAAAGTTTAGAAAGCTTCAACCATACTACACGGCTTTACGTCCCAGGAGGCCGCCGCTTAATATTCGAGGTGACTACGTGAACTTGCAAGTGCCGCATCCCCTGCACTCATCCTCTCACACGACAGCTGTAACTACAGACCTGCAGTTGAGAAATCGTGGTTACTTTTTGAAACCATCGATTTCAGCATTTAAATGTATAGGATATACTGCGGGGAATTTTTTACAGTTTTCAGGGCCGTGAAGCCGAGTCCCGAACTGTACACGTGCCTGTTATTTGGTTTGCTTCGAATGCTGTTTTTATGTATTTTATTATTAACGTTACGTGTTTTAAATTCTTATTATTTATACGTCTTTTTTTGCATTTATTTTGGTTCGTTTGTTTTGGAAGAGTTTCCTTTCTTTATTTTAAATATTAATTTCTTTGCAATGGATTCATTTTTAGTGCTATGATGTCATTTAGGAAGACTGAATAGCCACAAAATGGTGCGTACATACATACATACATACACACACATGTTTCTTGCCTTTGATGAGAAGTTTGTTAAAACATTCGAGTAAATAGATTAAGCTATTGAACAAAATACACATTAAATACACAGTTAGAAACTGAAGGCATAAACGTTTGGATCCTTAGAATCAGTCATATTTAAGCGCTTGACTATAGGGCGATATGCCACATGTTTTAACATTCAGTAACTACGCTTGGCTCACGCTGGTCGTGTGTGGGTTTCAATGAGATTTTCGCAGTAAACAGTATTCGCCGATGGTCTTTACGTTGGTTGCGTTTTTTTATATAAAGTTAGGCGCTGAATTCTGAAACGTTATTTAGATTAATTTCAGACTTCATTGCTTCTGTGGTTTTCGTTGTCCTATGCCAAATGCTGAGTCGGTACCCAAATTTCGCCTTCCACTACATGAAGCTCACCCGACGTTGACATCAAAATTACACCCTGAAGCCGTCAAGATCTCGCCTAACCCTTTCCCGTGCTAAGTAACCGGAAAGCAATCCACAGTGTCGCCTTCCCTTCTTCAGTTCCCGCCTGTTTAAGCCTGCATTCCGTTCAGCTTAATGTCAGTGTTAGAGAACAGGACTGCACGGAGCGACACTGGTAGCTAAATGGCGGGAACTGTCATTGGCCTTCAGTACTCAGACGGTGTCTTCACCAACAAGAATGCGCGGACACTGCCTGGCGCATTAAACGCCGATTAATTTCTGTCACCTTATCTCCTAACAAATGTTGTGTCTCTCTTTATCACATCCTCTTCCTCTGTTCTCTCTCATTCATTCAAATTGCAAAGTATTAATAACAGTCTAATGCTGCTTATGGATAAACATTTTTTTTTATTTTCCTAATGGCAGGTACATTGATTATTTATCATTGCCGCGACCAATAAAAATAAAATATTAACATTACACTATAAACACTATCAGTACTACAAACAACATGTAAGGTAAATGTGGAAGTCCCAATAGTAAGGAGTAGCCACAAAAATAGTAATAGAAAAGAAACAAAGTCAGTTTTCCATCATTTTTGTCCTGGCCTCCCAGTATGGCTCACACTCTGTCCTATTAAACAGTGCGGTACATTGTCCTGAATGGTTTCTGTCCGTGGGTTCGCGGAGGCTGCATAGCATGCATTAGGGGTCGGGGCGGATTCCATTGCGGTGAAGATGTGTACCCAGACAATCATGCCCAACGCACAATCGAAATTCTGCAACTGCCTTTCTTCTTGGCCAGTCTGGTAGCTTAAGGATAGACAAAAGTTACACTGTTTCTATGTTTACAGAAAATGCACAAGTTCATTCACAATGTATATGCTGCTGGCACTCTGGTGCTCAATGTCAGTTCTCAGAGCGTCGTGTTTTCCACACTCTGTGAGGGCAGATCATCTGATGTAAATGTTTCCCAATCCCCGAGTCCAACTAGGCGAACACTCGCGTCCCATAACTTCTTGGCCTTCACTTGGTCTCTGGCTGCAGCCGACGGTCTCGTCTTGTGATAGTTTCTTCATTGTAATACCAAGTATCGTTAAATGCAAGAGGGCTGCTATGCCTAAACATTCTCCTCGAAGGTTATGCCTGTTCTTAACCTAAATATGAGCGTTTAACTTAACACTCCGGCCTCGTTTATCTATGGGTAAAGACGACACTTTAGCGTGGTAGAGGGCGCTGAATGTGTTTTATATATTTTAGCTGTATTCTTGAAATACACCCTGATGATGGCTGCAAAAGGGACCGAAATGTTTAGGAGATTAATAGTACGTGTTAAAACGTATTTCCCCAGTGTGCATTTGTTGGTTCACTACACAAATGTAAATATTTCTTTAATGCACAGATATGGAACATATTAAATATGCAACATAGGTGGGCCCCGGGCCCCATTCCGGACTGCCGGTCCCCGGTAATTTGTACCGGCTTCCCACCCCCCTCTCTTCGGCACTGTTTAGAATGAGTTAAAATTGTCGCTACCAAATTTGTGATTCGTCTAACCGTAAGACACAAGCTGCCTGGTTTCGCGGAACGGATACGGTAGCTGTCACAACTAAACAGAAACAAATGAAGCTTGAGAAGTTACGGGGTCGTTCCCAGTTTAGGGTGAAGACAGCTGCACATGTGAACACCTTCGCCTCCAAATTTATCTAACTCGAAATTTGGAATTTTTTATGTTCAAATACACGAGGGAATATCTTGTCTGGGGATGGAACCGATTGTTCAGCTGCAGTACATAAAGGAAAACTTAAGAATCCGCCTTCCACACGCAACGATTGCAGTTTTTGTCGCTTTCAAAACCACATAGAAACCAAGAATTGAAGAACCGTACAACAACGAATTGTTCAGCAGAAAGTAAACTCGCCAAGCGGTAATGGAACAAAGGTGACAGCGGACTCCATTTCTTTCTGACAAGCTCTTGAAGTTGATGTCGCATGATGCAGAAAAATGGTTTGCCATCCTTGTTGTATGGCCTGGGGAAAGGGAAAACACGGGAAATCGCTGTCTTCACCGCCTTCAACACCTGAAATTCCATCTACATTGCGTATTCCCCAATGACAATTGTTACAAGTTGTCTTATCTCGGCGAAGCAAATCCAGGGCGGTTGATGACCACGGTCTTGCCATCCAGCCGTGCGTTGGTTCGGCACTTGCCGACGATGGACACAAGATAGAATATCCCTTTATCGAACTGTGAAGATAAATGGAGCCTTAGACCCAGCACTGCTAATCACCTCTGTATTGCGACATCCTGTTGTTTTTGTATTGCGGAATGATTCTACTGCCATTCGTCGGGCACCCGCCCCTCTCCTTACCCAAGTCATATTATTGTCACCGTAATTGCTTTCGCGCACGATGTGGTGAAGTCCAGTTCAGTGGAAGTCAATGTAAAAACACGTATCGACTAACAAGTGGTCATCATCAGGTTCGCTGTGCATTATGAAGGTACCTTGTTCCAGTGCGCACCATGAGGGCATTTGGAGGAATGGAAGCATTGCTGCACTCATTCTTAACCTCACCAGTAGATGGGTTGAGTGGTCTGCTTCACTCCATGGGACAAAAGTCCCACGGCACCCATTGAACTGGAGGTTGGGTGCGCACCAGTACCTGTCTGGACGTTTCGGACAACAGATGTATCTCTTGTTCTTGACCGGCAATCGAAACACGATTGTTCTAACAGTCAGCACTTATCCTGGTCACCGTACCAACTGACCCAACGTTGTAGTGTTTTAAAGTGCGTTGCTGTGCGTGCGGTTTGTAGCTATCGGTCTTAGTGACAGACCTTTTATAAGGCGAATAATATGTTAATGTACCACCACCCATTACTGCCTGAAGTTAACAAGCCAACACATACTGTTTGTTCATTCTAGTTAATCTTTACATTTACAGTATGACCTGTACCGGAGGCTGCGGGTACAGTTTTTGATACTCCTGATGATGGGTGCTGTGACACCCGAAACATGTAGAGTAGTTTTGTAGTGAATAAATATCTGCATACTGTTGCATCTGTTGGATTTTTATTCACATTGAAGGCGAATCGCATTAATGAATAAATTGTTAATATTACAAACTGAACTGATAATTTGTATATCGCTCATGCAACGGCAATTTGTCATAACCCACACATACGCAGTTTTACGGGAGACCGGAAGAGTTTGACAAATCATTAATAGACCAACACTTAAACATGTTATGTTCTTAGGAAAATATAACGAGAAGCAATTTTTTTGTGAACACAATATTGTGTTTGTAACCGAGGCGTTTTTGTAATGCGGGAATCTGAGTTTGACGAATTTTGTGGGTTATGACAAATTACTGTTTCATGAGCGTTATGTCACTTGAAGTATATTGAAGGAATGAGTCCGTCACAACAGAAACGTTTTTACTGTTCTCACAGATTTGGTGTACTTTACGATATGTTTTGGCCAACTTGGTTATCTTCAGGTAATACAAAGTATGTACGTTATACGTACGAGGAAGTTATTAGAATATAATACTGTATAATAAAATGAGGTTGCTGTGTGGAGTTCTTTGCATTACTGTATTATGTCATTCTGCATTTGTGATTCATGTGATATTGTTTATAGTGTTTTTACTGTAAATTGTGTGCAGTGTTGTGAGGTGCTGATTTATTTTTTCTTACCGTTTGTTGCGTTGCGTGATTTGTGCATTTGTGCATTGATCGATACGACACTTTCAGGTTTTGTAACCAACATAAACTTCCATTGTAATGAAGACATCAGGTTTTACAGTAATTTCTGTTTCTGATACATCTCAACCATTCGGGAATGTGACCTGCCAAGTAGCGAAGATATTGATTAATTAATTAAATCCGTGGGGCAGATTCTTCAGAGACTAACGATCCTTCATCTGGTTAAGACAGCAGTCTTCTGGAACTTGCACTTTCCGTACTGTCTTCACAACAAGCCGCCACTGGTCCCTTATCCGTGGGTGCATTATTTTTATGCAATCACGTGTTTCTTTCACATCTATTTTAATACCAGTTACCTCCCATATACTAAATTAGCAATAGACAGACACGATATCTGCATGCAGACAGACTAGCTCGCATGGAGCAAGACACAAAAAGGATACAATGTACTCACGGTTTCAAACGTCTCACCGTATTGCGCTCAGCTCACAACTTGTCTTCAGCCTTTAAAGTATACGGCGGTATTTCAAGGTGAGCTACTCCAGAGGGCCGAGTCCATGTGGCTAGAATTCTGCTGCTGGTTATTCTCGAATGATCTATGTTGTACACAGGCAGTGGTCCATGAATCAAATGTGAACGTAGTTGCATGTTCCCGCACGCATACGGAAATTCTCTTACTGGAAACCGGATATGGAGGCTGAGGTATTTTATGCTTTTCTTCAGCCCCACAAATCAAATACCAGGATAGTACCTCAAACCGGACCACGTCCATGTCTTTTTTAATCATTATTCACTTATCTCTGTGTCCTTCTGTCATTCAGTGCTGTGAACATGTACACGTTTAGTTAGTGACATTTACTTGCATGTGCTAGACTGTGGTCGGTGGAGGGGGGGAGAGAGCTCTTTACACGCCGTGAATGTATTCCGGGACAGTAGAGGTACAGCTTTACCCATTCTTCGCCTCGACACCAGGTACAAATACAGATAGAGGCACAATGCCCACTGAAGAAGAGGATTCGTGGGTCCGAGAGTCTGTCTGGGCGTTTTGGAAAAGAGAAAAATCTCTTGCTCCTGTTACAATAAGTGCTTTATTTAGCGACGGTATCGGCTGCTGAGACTGTGTGGCGTTGATTGTAGGTTAATGAACTGTGGGTATGGAGCATAGGTGCACAAATATTCCAAAAACGTAGGTGCCACCTCAGAATTCTGCGCTCAGTAATTGTGATAAGGAAGTTCCTTGCTGAGGACCCACAAATATTAGGAGCCACCATACAAAGTTTATTCCACGGCGACCTGGCGCCTGGGTTTTATGCACCCCTGTTATGGAGCATTGAACGAATTACATGGGAAAAACCGCAGTCCTCGGAGAAAAGTCTGTTCCAATACCACCTTTTGCACTAAAAATTCTACATGGACTGGCCTGGAAATGAACCCAGCCTTGCTCAGTGCTTTCGATGCGTAAATATTGTAAAGGCCGGAACATGCCTTGCGATAGGCCGACCCCGCTCCAAACCTGGAGCTTTAATGCAGGGGTGCACGAATCCTGGGCGCCAGATCGCCCGGCTAACTAAATTTTATGCTGTGTTGCTTAATATTTGTGGTTCCTCAGTTCGGAACTTATTGTCCCTCTTCTGGCTCTTAGAATTTGGAGGTGGCTTCTACAGTTTTGGAAAATATGTGGATTCCTGCCTTAATGCGTGTTTGAAAGGCGTAACTCCGAGTCCGAACAGCCCAGAAACATTAATTTGTGTACACAAAAAAAAAACGCAAAACCATAACGAACGGTTTTACGCGCAGCTGTGCTTCACAGAGACAATGACGAGATGCTGAAAGTTACAATCATAAGATTCAGGTTGTCTTGGGTGTTATGACGTGTTGTTTTATCACTGGGTAAATAATTATCGACGCTTCGAATGATTGTGGTCCTGTTATCTTCATAGTAAAGCACACAACGCTACAAAGTACTTAGTATTGCGGAAGATTCGCTTTTAAATATCCACTCAAAATCTGACACCCTGGAGTCGCTTTTATCAATCCCTTCGGGCTGGACGATTCGGGGTTTGATATGCATCAAGAAAGAGATTTTTCTATTCTCCGAAGTGTCCACGCCGGTTCTCTGGTCCAAACAGCCCCCGCCTGAGCGCGTGCCAGTAGTGCTTTGCCCTGGGACAGAGTCGTCTGGATGTGCCTTGAGAATGTGTTGAGTACATCAGCGGCACTCCCTCATGTGCACCCTTTACCCTCCGGAGATAGGTGCGAGTCAGGGACATGGATTGGAGAATAGTAAAGGAACTTAGATCGGTAGGATGTGGGTACATGAACAGCATTGAACTGATTCGGAATTCGATCAGACCATAGGTTTTCATTATGGCGGTGTTGCACTTTCGAACAATAGAAGAGCATGGAAATTCTTGGATGAATATGCAGTGATATCTGTTCCGGACAGCCTGCAACTGTGATTGCTATACCGGCCGATTACGGTACCTGGTTGTGTATTCATTAACTACGGTGCGTTGTGTTAGTTCATAAATTCGTCGGTAGATTACGGGGTGGCGTGAACAGTCGCTAGTACGAACAGGTTTGGAGAGATGGAGCCTTACAGCGGCTTTCTATTTGCTGTATTGCTTGTCGATTTAGATGTTATTAAAACTTTAACACGTCATTATAGTGAATTTATTAATTGAACAGACAGTACACGTTGAAAAACTTGGCGGTTTCTTTCACTTTTCGCTATTAATAACTTCATTTGTCAGAATGCGGTCTTTGAGTTTGTTAGATCCTGCTGTAATGTACGTCGATACCACTGTTTCGAAGGAAAGTGCCGCCTCCATTTTCAGGGACAAGTTTATGGGGGTAGATGTGGTCATGTTACACAGGCATACTGCCATGAGGGTTTTCATTCACTACCGCAGGAGGGTAAAAAAATCTAAACTGATGCTCGAGATACGGTGTTGGTTCCCCGAATTGTCGGTTTCCACTGAAAGCCGGCCCCCGAAATATTCATATCCGACAATGACTAGCACTGAATATGGAGGCAGTGTGTTGCATCAAACCTTTTTAAGGTTGGGCATCCTCTTGAGTTTCTAATTAATAGTTACGCAAATGCCAGTAGACACAACTAAGTTGTGTGTGGTGTATTGGTGTTCTGTGAAGCTGTTGTTGTAGAGGATCAGAATATCACCCACATATCTAAGGTATCGTAGGATCTTATTGAGGTTTAAGGTGCTGTTGATGGAGCCATGTTCTGAGGTTTGAAGGTAGAATTGAGGTGAAATATACATAGTCCTGCCCCAAATTTCATGCAGTCCGCAGCTGGAGACAATGAGGCGGAAGGGTTCAAAGGTTGGTTGTTTTTGGACTATTGACCCTTCAGGTACCGTGCCAAGGCAGTTCGCTCTCGTCTCTCGCAGTGTTAACATGCAGTGGGATTTCAAGGAAAACCGTGTGGCTGTGATTGCCCTTCACAAATGCGGAAAATCAGATTCTCAAATTTTCAGACTCTTGTAACCATTGGAAATTTCGCGAAATTTCGTCTATCGGGCAATTAAACGCTATATGGAACTGTGGAGCGTTGAAGACAGGGCTTGGTCAGGACGCCCGAAAGTGTGAGGGCTGAAGCCGCTATCAAAACAGTACGGGAGCGGATTGGCCGAAATCCGCTCTGGAAACAGCAGATCATGTCCCGAGAGCTGAACATATCGACCCAATCAAGAGGTGCCTCATCAGGAACGATCTACACATTAGAGAACACCTCCGATCAAAGGGACATCGCCTTACTCCTGCTTTGAAGGAGATCCGACGGACAAGAGCAGAGCGCCTCCTCCAGTGGCACGCTGAGAACGGGCACGAAAACATCCTCTTCACGGACCAGACATTTTTTCACCATAGAGGAGCAGTATAACAACCAGAACAAGATTTATGCTCAGACGTCCCTTTAGGTGCATTCTGAGGGTGTAGGGATGGCATCACCCTTCCTACGTCATGGTTTGTTGGGAGGTGTCCCAGCAGGGGGAGACATATCTTCATTTTGGCAAGAAAGGGGTGAAACTGGTGTCCGAGTGTGTCAACAGGACGTGCTGCAAGGAGTTGTGAAACAGCTTAACATGACCTTCTTCAGTGGTCAGGAATGGGTCTTGCAGCAGGACCCAGTTATTGCCCAAAAGCCAAGACGACTCAGGAGTTGCTGCGGAGGAACGTTCAGGCCTTTATCAGCACCGAGGATTGGCCCTCGGGGAGTCCAGACCTCAACCCCCTGGACTATAAATTGTGGGCTGTTTTGGAGGACATGGCTTGCCAGAAGCGTCACAACAACCTGGATAGTCTGAAGAGATCCCTCGTGAAAGCAGCGGCAGAGATCCCCGTGGAGACGGTGTGTGCCGCGATAACAGGGTGGCCGGAGCGTCTCAATGCTTGCGTTGAGACAGAGTGCGGCCATTTTGAGTGGCATTATTGTAGATAAACACTTAAAACGATTGCTAATAAATTACTTGACTCGAAAAGTGGATGTTTTGTTCCATTTTCCTTCTAGGTAACAATTTATTTGGGACAGAACTTATGGCAGGACTGTGTAGGATGTAGGTGCTGCCACAGTAAGGTCACCTTTTGTGTCATCTTCCACCGGTAACATAAGTACCGCTTTAGTTCCATAGGGTAGTATTGATATCTACACCCCATCGAAATAGCTGTTGTGCCGTCAACCAACACTTACAGGACCTCAAAAATTGAACCCCCAAAACAAGGAAGCAACAGACTGAACAGCCGATGTCACCACCGTCGACACTTTTTCATTTATAACCCCATATTTAGGCGCGTTCGCAAAATTGTGAAAAGCTGCTATTTGCTTGGTCATGTCTTCCCATCCGTCCGCATGGAATAACTCGGCTCGCACCGGGCGGATTTTCATAAAATTTTATATTTGAGCGCTATTCGAAAAACTGTCTTGAAAACTCAATTCTTTAAAGTCAGACAAGAACAGCCGGCACTTCACAGCAAGACCAATACACATTTTTTATCATATCTCACTCACTTCTTCTTAAGTGAGAAATGTTTCGGACAAAATTTTTAGAGGAAATCAAAACACGCATTTTGCGTTCAGTTTTTTCCCCCGAAAATCATGTCGTTTGTGAGATAATGTGGAAAAATATGGTAGAGAGGGCAGGCCGCAGATGACAATACGGCGCAAGCGCATTGCGTGTTGGATAACTAAGGCTACAGACACTCACAATATGTAATGCTTATTGCTTTTCCACTGCAACAATGACTGCACGAATGCACTTCAAAGTTACGTCATACGCACATTGCTTGCCGTGTATCTGTTGATATTAACGTACAGTATATTGGTAACGTAAATGGTAAACATGTAAAATTGAGATGTACATTCTGAAAAACAATGTATATATCCTTTTCATGTCCTACACGCAAATATATTTTACCTGGTGTTGACCTTTTAATGTCGAAACATGTTGCAGCAATAAAGTACATGCACACTTAGTTGTGTCGACTGTTAATGACGTAACTGTTGGTGTTTCGAAACGTTCCTATGCACCTGCCAGCCTGTGGTGTCACAACCTGACGGACCATGAATAGTCAGCTTCCGTCGAAACCTTAAAACGTGTAGCGGCTTTATTCCTGACAATGTAGAGGCAAAAACTGTATTCTTCCAGAATGTCGGTAGCAAATGCTATTGCATCCACGCGCGCTCAAAATGCGTTACGTTTTTGAAAAATAGGTGAAACGATTAGCACTAACCGTACGTCGCAATTTTTACAGTCACAGCGATACGAAGAAGTCTTGCCTGTGAGACTGGAAGCACTGCGATTTACACTTGAGGGTTACACTTGGCCTACTGAGGCATCGCATGGTCCCTTATTCACAACCCTGCACTCTGCACATGGTACCGTTTGTGTTTTAAGAATGCATCTATCTAATATTCGAGCTAACAGGAATGACAGTGCTGCAGTGCGCGTTTATTTTGCTATTCACATATTATTTTAATTTCAAACTTTCTGTATATTTCTAATTACAGCCGATTATGCTATAACGCTTTAGTCTGTTACTTGTCACTGAGACCTCGCTTCATAGAAAATGGCGTAAAAAATAACTGGGTTTATGGCGCCGTATCTCCTCCCTGTTCGCCGAAATCACGCAACAGCCAACGCGCAAATGGAAAAATTCGCCTTACGCAAACAGCGTTCAGCTGTGCATCAGTCGCGTCATAGCCAACTCGCGTGATAACAGAACTGACTTTACACCAGTTTCTGTTTTACAAACTGTCAGTTCGTTAAATGTTTTGTTGAAGAATTTCAAATCGCTGAAATGAAAGTCATAGCACTTTGCGATCTTGGTCACAAGCCGCCCACCCTCGCACGGCGCTGCCAACTGAGGGGCAGACACGTCGAAGCAGACCAGACCAGTGCAGACTAATCACACTCGTCAAACAGGACTGCATTCAACCCCAGCACAGTTAGTCGCGAAGACCAGACTAGTGCCGCACTTCTGCAACACGGATGTGTTAACTGGAGTGTTATTACACAGTTTCTGAATACAGCTATGCGACGTAAATGATACACATATAAAACATAAGTACCAGGAGTGCACAAACGTCGGGCGAATAAATTTTTTACGTTACCGCCTAAAATTTATGGGCCTTTAGTATGGAAGTTGTTCCCTGTCACCCTTGGGCGCCTAGAGGTGGTTCCTAGAATTCTGGAAAATTTGTTGACCCCTGATGTGTACACGTAAACTTCTATGAAATGTATGCATGCACACATACATACACATACATACATATATACATATATACACACATACCTACATACACACACACACGTACGTACATAATTACATAGTACATACGTACACATACATATATAAATACATAATACACACACATTTATTACTTTAATACATATATACATACATACTTACATGTATACACACACACACACACCAAAACCTTCCCCAAAACAAGTTTCACTCTTGTTCACGTCGTTTCTAAACATTTCTGCAGTCTCCATACTGCATTGCTGTTGATTTCAGCTCTGAGTCTCACTTAGCCTCCTAGTCAATCCTTACGGTGATTTCTTTCGCCTGGAACCAAGCGGTCGGACGTGAGGTTGTCCACTTACTCCTGTCTGGTGCCGAGATTAACAATAACTGGTAATTTTTATGGCGCATGGGGACAACTTTCCCTTTCCTACATAACGCAACTCACGAAAATGTAGAAACACAGCACTGAGACTTTGCAGTTGATGGGTCGGTATGCTGCTACCTAGGGGAAATTTTTTCACCAAACTTTAATGCAGCCATATTTCCACTGCTGTTTGCATTCCTGATTACTTGCTAATACTCATAGCGTCATAATCACACCTTATCCTTGTGGGTATAAAGATTATAATCACCCTTATCGTGCTGCAAACTGTAGTTCGGATACTGAAGGCTTCTTTGATATGCCACCGAACAGTCCGCCCTTGCAGGACTAGACTGATGTTGCAGGCATTAGGCTTCTCTTAAAGGATGTAATTATTTGCTAATCTGCATGGTGTCGTATCCCATAATCTTCGTCATCGCCACTGTGAGAACCTGAATTCTCGCACTAATTCCAATTGCACCAGCTGACGACTCTTACCATCTCTCGGGGCCCGAGGGCATAAAACCCGCTACTTCTCACTTCTAGTGTCGTTTCCTCCGCATTTTGAGTCTGACCTGATCCGTTGACTGCTGATAGCAGTCAATTTCCGTGCTCCGGACCACTGCCGTCTTCGGCAGTGCTGACTCATTGCTGCGGGAGAGTAGCGTAGTTGAGGAATATTAGTGACAAATGTACAGAGTAGAAAAAGATTCTTATAATAAAAGCCAATGAGATGCACTATTTCTCAAATTTATTTTGGTAAAGAACTCTACATGTTTCGGACAGATCTCCTGTCCATCAACAGGAGTCTCAACACTGTATACACAGCAATAGGTATTTGTCATGGTAGTTATGTTGACTGTCTGCTAGCGAGGTCTATCCTGACCTCGCTAGCAGACAGTAGATCTGTCCGAAAAATGTAGAGTTCTTTACTTACTTACTTACTTACTTACTTACTTACTTACTTACTCCATGGTGCAGAGTCCTTCTTGAGAAGCTAACTGGTTTGCAGCTAGTCAAGAAATTCCCCGCATTTCACGGAACCCGAAGG
>Ga0123357_10003033_pt1 | contig 19018 bp, 14 predicted proteins | sample TergutEmb28metaG_FD_89873 | JGI IMG/M metagenome (GOLD analysis project Ga0123357, IMG submission 89873) | Embiratermes neotenicus P4 segment gut microbial communities from Petit-Saut dam, French Guiana - Emb289 P4 | ecosystem: Host-associated > Arthropoda: Insects > Digestive system > Gut ...
CTACTGAATTGGATATACATCCCCACAACATGAACAGAGAAGATGGCCTGAAACTAAGTAAAACATGGAAACCTTTACTACACCTTCTCAAAGAAAAGAAGCAGCGACTCAATGTCCCCAACGGTCCGTAATAACCTTATAAACTCCCCCACCCATGCCTACTTCCCTACTACCTTTACCCCGCCCCCCACCTCTGATTGGCCCTGACCTCCTACCGATTGATCCCCTTCCCGTATAAATACGGGTCACATCCAGCTAGTCCTCACTCACATTGCAGCACCTGTTGAAGATGGAACCGATACAGTGTTCTGAAATGTCGGTCTTTAATACTCAGACGCCGGGGAAATACCCAGAAGACAATTTATCATTACTACAACATGGCGAAAGTTTAAAATCTACTTCTATGGACACTTTTCTTCCTAATTCAGACACTTTCATGATTCAGAACCCAAAAATACAAAGGCATGCAGGACACTGCAACCCAAATGGATGTACATGCTCCCTGACGTCCAACTGGAAATAGTGAAATTCAAAATGGGCTAGGAGAGGGTTAACTGGAATTGCGTGGAAAAATAAAAGAGAGGTCTACATATTGACCGACACAGACCAACAACCAGCAGAAGCAAACTTATGTGATATATATATATATATATATATAAAACCTTGAAGTCGCTTACTGTAGAACACCAGTGAACATATGTGGTACATAAATCACAGCAACTGAATGGCCAACAGCTATCTGATGAGTCAAAGTACGATCAAGTGGACACAAAAACAACACCCCACCCCCCACACTTGCCAAACTTTATAATACTAAACAGGTGGATTTTGTTATATTCATGTGGGACTCAATATTATTATCAAGATTTCAGATTTTCTGGGGGGTGATTACTTTAATAGGAAAGACAGAGAAATGCTCCAACTGCCCTTCTACAGAATGGCAGTAAGATCTAGATCAGCAGGGACTACTGTAAAAGGTAGGAAGACATAGTCCAGAATGAACTAGGATAAAAGCACTTGAGTATCAACAACCGAAGTACCAGCCAAATAAGGAAACGAAGTCCATTGTTGAGAGTGCTCCATTCGTGGAGTGATATCAACCACTAGCTACAGACAGATGCAATAAGTGAGAAGTCAGACTGTGCGCAGCATCACATTTCACTGAATCCCACATCACAAGAACTTGTAGATACAGTGACACAAATTGCAAATCGTAACTTAATATGTAAACAGGGTGTAGCTAAAGAGCGATCAAGTTAGTTAAAACTATGTAAAAAAAACATTCACACTATGTTTTACATAATGCATGCAATTTGTAGGCCTGATTTTATTACAAAAATTTGTGAACAATTTTTTGGCTTAATTCATAAACAGACTATTAAAATCTATACAGTAATCTGAAGGAGAAGTCTAAGTGATATGTTCTTTTATTTTGTAAGAGAATGCAGAAAAAATTAAATTGTCTAAACTCCAGTTTTCAGCATATTACACTGGGCATTTATATCCAGCACCAAAGGGTTAAAATGCATCATAATTGTCAGTTAAACAAAACATCACACCACAGAACAGTCACCATATATATTCTTAAGATATCTGCTACATTAAAGCACAAGGCGCAGCAACAATGCTGCCCTATCCTCTTACACATAAAATTCAGAAATACTTTGGGAGGAAGAGGAATATGAAAGCACACCCACAGTGGTTGCCCTTACAACCAATCTCTGTGCACTAACTTTAAAACTGCATTTTGTAAAACAATAACTGCTAATGGAGAGACAATTTGTATTTGGTTGTCTTTCATGATTCAAAAGGACAGAACTACTATCATACAATCACACAACATTATTCATTATTCTATATACAACTATTAATCAGTCATCACAGACATTTAGATAGTATTAATAATTTACCAGAAATTATGGTATATAAAACACGCTATCTCAAATTATAATAAATGGGTTAAAAGTGACACCAAGAATGAGCAACTACAGCAGAGGTGTTCATGTAATGGGAGGGTAGAAATGGAGTAGCCAGTACATGGAAGAGTCTACAGACACACCGTAGTACAAAATACAATAGAAAAAAATCCATTGCTATACAAGTCATACAAACTTTATCCATGGACGTCAACTAAAGATTCTTGCTGCCTAAGAATTCCCATTAAAATAAAATTGTTCTTTGCAACAGATCAGGAAGCAGACTCAATGCCAGTGTATGTGCAGGGATGGGCTGTGAAGTGATAATGGAATTGCTACATAAACTTGCAAGCGTGGAATGATGTGGGAGTACAAACACAAACAGAAAGCACGGAGGTAGAATTAATTGTACATTCAGATTCAAGCCCTGGTCACAATAAGATAATTCATTCTTTCTTCCATGTATTTGTACAATCAGATTGGGCTGCATAAGTATGCAGCTTTATTTTTTTCACACCAGAAAAGATATTTTCATAAAACTGGACATCTGACAACTGAAACTGTGTGTGTCTACCCTGATGGATGGATCCAAGCAATCTAAAACGACAACAAAAATGATATTAAGATGGAGGCAAAATGACTTTGAGTTATCTGCAACTCTAAACCACCAAAACAGAAGTAAATATGTACCACCATGGATGCATAAATCTGATAATAGTTCGCTTTTCATCTGATATTGGAAACAAATGTACTTTACAAGACTGAGGGTGTTCAAAAACAGGATTTAGAAGAAAGTATTTCAAGCCACAAAGATGAAGGTAACAGAAAATTGAACGAGACTACATACTGAGCAGCTTCATAATTTTTACTCCACTACAAATGTTATTAGGGAAATCAAATCATGGATCAGATGGATGAGGCACGCGTGGGAAAGAGAAACGCAGAAATGCTATCAAGTCTGTGTCCAGAAAACCTGAAGCAAAGATTGCTGGGAAGACGAGGGAACAGATGGGAAGATATTAAAATGGATCTTAAAGAAAGTGTATGGGGGGTAAAGAGGGGATTCAACTAACTCAAGACAGCAACCAGTGGCAGTTATTAGTACTGGCTCTGTATAAATTAAGGAAATTGATGAATCCATTAATGCAAGGGAGGAGAAGTCTGGATCACATACAAACAGGAGAGAAAGACACAATCATGTAAGGTTATCTTTTCTTGTTTAAAATATTCTGCTGGCAAAAAAGAAATCCAGAATACTTTATTCATTTCTGTATGCTGTAATTAAGTGAACTGTGAATTGTCTGAGAGGAATATGAGATTTTGCTGCAACCCACATGACCAATAGTGGATATTTACGTACAATCTGTATTAATATTTATTCAAAATTATATTCTTATGTGTCACTGTGTTATCCAAATATGGGTTACATTTTACTGATGGAATTAGCCAAGCAATTCTATGATAATATATAGGGCCCAAATTCTGTCCCTTCACTAAGAAATGATTAATCTCAAATCTGGTTTCTTCTAACTTTCATGTGTTACTCACAGTATTTACAACTGAGAATCAGTGGTCTACAGTTGGTGTGCTCCTTAGTTCAAATGATTCAATATATGAATGACACTGATCCTACACATTAACTGACACAGTGTGAGTTTCCTGATCACTATTAAATGGGTAAGAGGTGTTGTAAATATGAAGTAACTTACACATATTTCTGCCCCCAAAGAACAAAAGTTCTCTTTACATTCTTCGTTGGTACCATCCAAGAAATTATGTTACAGCGAGCGTAGGTCATTCAGAATAATCTCGACACAATGCTTATGAACGAACCGAGGGCCAAGGTACAAAACTGTCAAGACTTCCATGTAAAATGTCGACACAGTTGCATGCAGTTCTAATTTATATTAGCCAAATATGCAGGTACAATGCTAAACAACACATGAAATTAACCATGAAGTAGATGTCGGAGCAAAATATATCCATGGTACAACATCAGGGATACATTTTGCTTTAGAACACACCTTTTTCATAGTTAATTTCCTGAATAATCTAACTTAAAAGTAGTTTACAACTTCAAGTGAACAAAAGATCTGAGTGCCCACTATTTCATCATATTCAGAACAGACAATTTGCTTCTATAAAAGGGTACACTCAAAGACTCCATCCTGTTCCATACACTGTGCAACAATTTTTCGAAGGCATTTCCTTGACACCAACAAATGAAACAAGGCCAGCATGTCATATCTTCTTACTCTTTGGGACATGTAGTGGTAATTTAATCAGTGAATGCAATCATTTCAGAAATCATAACTACTAAAATCCTTTAAAAATCAGCATGTCATTTCCAAATGGCATATCAGTGAAATGAACTAATGGCCTAGCGACTAACGTTGCCATGACTCACAAGTCACACAGTGACTCAGAACCTTGAAAACACTCATACAGTAACATAAACTTCTCTACGAATCTGATCGTGACTCAAGCATTTCTGTGAGGAATTCGTCGATAGGTACGTCACCAATCAGCCGGAAGAAGAAGAGGTGCTCAAGGCACTTAAGCCCAATGGAACGGAGTGCTGGCAGACGTAGAAGCAACTTGGCAAATCGGCCAGGTTCATCAGGATGTGTGGTGCGAGTATATTCTTCTAATGCAGCATAAACTTTCTCTCGAAGAAGTTCTACTTCCTGCCCAGATTTCAGGCCACGGACTTCTGTAATGCCCCATAAAAAACATCATCACAAATGTACTAATTCAGAAGAATACCAAGTTTTAGTCTCAGACCAGACAACTTAACTGTGATTTCCATTTTTCACAACTTCTTGACACTTGACATCATGTATAATTTATGCAAGTGAAGAAGACAAACAATGTGAAACTTTAACATAACATTTATTTCCAAGATTATTTAGCAATACATTACCAACATTGTATATTACACAGTGCTGTGTCGGAGAGTGATTGTGGGTAATGAGGGCAGTGTCCATAAAATATGCACTTAGGCAAATAACTATTTTATAGTGACCACAAATTGAAACAACCAAATGAGGGGATGAGACGGAGTAAAAGAACATAATTACCTTACATGAAACTCAACTTGTGTGAAGTGGGTGAGGTAGAGGACGGGGTTAATCCCGAAATGATTTAAGAATCAGTCAAATTCTGCACAAAACCATTTTTCACTAGCATATACTGAGAATGTTTTCATATATGACTTCAATTTTCATGGTATAGTCGTATCATGCGCTGAAGCTGGACACTGTAGTCGCCATACTCTGTGTAAGTGTGAGGAAGAAGGGAAAAGTGAAATGGCACACAGATCTCAAGGCTGAAGTAAGGGTGTGGGGAAGAGAATCGTAGAATTGACATTGTTAAGTAACAGGGTTGGAGGAAACAACATAAACACTAGTTCTTTTAAGTTTGCATTGTCTTATTTTGATCACTTCCTTTATAATGTAGAGATGTTAACTGCTGATGTCAAGTATGAATTCAGTTTTATCACAGGTGATGCAGTGCTTTGCTTTAGCAGAGCATTCAACTACTGCTGATTATCAATTCTCTAGTCTCTGATCCCTTCCAAGATCCTACTGGAGATCTAATGGCCAGTTGTACCACTATACACTCTACCAGAATAGCATCAGATGTTGTACATGCCAGACACCGAGAGCTGTAAATGATTGACAATGAAAGCAGCTTTGCCTATAAGACACAACTACACAGTTTCTGACCATATTTTTTGCCTCGGGATGGGACTAATTCCAATAATAATGTAATAACAGTTGACACAACTAAGTGTATAAGTATTTAATGGTGCAACATGTTTTGACCTATTTAACTGTTCATCATCAGGCTGAATACCTATATGTATAAGACATAAAAAGGAATACATAAAAATGCCTTTCTATCTAGAATTAAAATGTCAATTTTACAACACTGTCCTTCCCATGTTTCGTTCCAAGTACGGGTTAAAAATAATACATATAATAACAGTACTACTATTAGTAATGGCACCAGCTACATCATGATGGCTCAGCCCAGTCAAAGTATTGAAACACCTCTTTCCACTGAGAACGACCAAAATCAGACCCCAGACCCCATAAGATGAAGAAATAACAGATTGAAATGTTTACATCACCATCATGGATGCCACTTCTTTATATATATATATATATATATATATATATATATATAAAACAATTATTTTATCTTTTTTTTTAAACCCATGATTGTAATGCAACATGGAAAATATGGTTTTGTTAAATTGAGATCAAGTTCTAAATAGAAAGGCATTTTTATATATTCCTTTTTGTGTCTTACACACATATGTATTTAGCTTGATGATGACCTATTAAAAAGGTTGAAATGCGTTGCACCATTAAATATGTACACACTTAGCTGTGTCGATTGTTATTACATAAATAATAATTTGAAACGCAATGGGACTTACAACCTTAAAAAAAAGGACTAATCCTGTCCCCAGGTGGTGGTGTTTTATTATTTTTAATTACTTTTTTTAACTAAAAATGACAAAGTCTAGGAAGTAAATGACTACAAAAGCCAGAATTTTGTGATGGGAGTTACCAGTCCTTCATTAATCTGAGACCAGTCACCATTTTGTAGAAAGGTTTAAAAACTGTATGGACACATTTTTCCTGAGTAGCCTAGCAATGCAGTCTGCTGCCTTGCTCATACACTTTCTCCTAACTGCTGTTATTTGTGCCAATGGTCATTAATGATCAAGTATGGTCTATGTGGAAATAACCATTGCCTTGGAGAATAAAGTAGACATGCTGCACCCAGGAAAGCCTGACCGGACTTCAGTCTGCTCCTGCCCTGAAGTTTCAAATATTTAGATACATAATGTCATGCCACCTGGCAAACAGTTACCAGTCAATATGATCTAATATCCAAGATGACTTGAAACTTCATGAACAGAGCTGTGAGAATGTCAAATCTCATATTACTCTTGCCTGTCTACTAATGTAATTACATGCCAGTGGACAGCACAAGCCTACTTGAGTCTGTGTGGATAGGTTTCCTGTAGCTGGCATGTCCAAAACAGTTGCCCAAGTGATGTCTGACTTAGATATCAGGAAAGAGTAACTGGTGGTCTAGTTCAAGTTCCACAGAGAGCTTGAACACAGTTCAGGCATTTTAGGAAGTCTTAGGGCAAAATATATGAGTGTTGCCAAACTGTAAATGTGAGATATGTCAGCATTTTGGTTTACAGGTTTCTTCTAATGACTTCATTCTTGAAATCTGTCATAAATATGTTTGCTAAGAAACAAGAACTCAAAGTACTACATTTTGACTTGTTGGCTGCACATTTACCTGACGTATGAGGAATGTTATGCTGGCATACCATTGCAAGACCTCCACTTCAGTCCAAGAAATAGTTCCAACTCACACTCATACTAAAGGCTATGACTGATTGATTGATTGATTAGGATTTGAGTTCAAGCCATTAAGGTCCCGATGCACCTAGGGCTTAAAAACAGGCCCTTTGTGTCCCACAATCTGATACCATATTCCTTTGCTAAAGTACCAGATGGCCCCTAGACTTAAACTCTTTATGTTCTCTGGATCCAAAAAAGGAGCCCAGATATACATGTCTGAGTGAAGCTAAAGCTTCACATTCACAGAGAACGTGGGCCAAGGTTTCATCCTCTGCTCCACATCTCCTACATAAGGGACTATTGGTTAGCCCCATTAAGTGAAGACGTCTTCTTGGGGTAATATGTCCAGTAAGTAGGCTAATAATGACCCTGGATTGTGTCTTATTGAAGGACAAAAGTCTGGTCTTTGCAGCCAGACTAGGGCCCGAAATTAATTCTCGAGCTTGTCTCTGAGAACTAGCAAGACCTCGCCACCTTGCCAAATACTAGTTATCCATCCAGTGTTTTATCTTTTGTCTTGTATACTGCCTGCAGACCCCCAAGGACGGCTCAGGCCCAACAAACTTTTGAACAGAACCATCTCTTGCGAGCTTGTTGGCGATTTTGTTTCCTTGTACCCCAGCATGTCCAGGGACCAAATACAGCCCCACAGTATGCTGGGTAGAGATATAATTCAAAGCCTTTTGGCACTGTTGTACCAATACTGAAGGTGATGACTACAATGGGTGACAAAATGTTGGAACAGGTTTAACAAAGCAAAACAAAAAGGTCAAAAGTCAAGGCTATATTTATAAGGGAAAGGCTGTGAAAACCTAATGGCAAGATATGTTTAATTTTATCACTTATATGTAATAACTGGATCAATATGGTACCTGGATTAAACAATATAACAGAACGCAAGCACCCAAGTTCTGTCTTGTCCATTTTCATCTCTCGCATCTTGGCAACAAGTTCTGTAAGAACACGGTCAAAGATGGTGCCTACACCAGCCTGATGAGCTGAGTTGCGATGAACTGTAAGGCCTGTTGCCAAGACGATGCCATCCTTAACTTCAACAGAGCGATGGGAAAAAGCAGCTATTAGCAGCTCATTCCAACCTGCAAGTTATCGCAACAAGTTTAAATTAAATGGAACTCTAGAGGCAAAGATCTTTTCCAGTCATTCTTTTGAATGAAAGGTTCACCACACAATAAAGCACAATAAAATTATTTAAATTTGCCCTATAATATAGTGGTTCAGGAAAGTGCACTGGAAATAATCTTTCTCATTACTTATTTGTAATGCAATGGGCTCCTGATTAAAGACAAAGCATAACAAACATGTGGTAATAGCAATGCCAAAAGCATTAAAAGGAACAATGAAACAACTAAAAATGTTCACTGGCTTCACAGTTTGAACCATGATTTCCAGTAAAATTCAAGAAGCTAGTAAGGTGTTAAAAGCTGAAGATGTATTTGAATCAAGGCTTAATTTTGTATGTAGTTAGAAGAAGAGGTTTTTAATCTCCGCTCAAAATGAAGGAAATTTCAGCTGAAATGCAGAAAATGGAAACTAAATAAAGGCATTTTTGACTTTGGCACTAAGGAAGGTTAGTGGCCAGCCTTACGCTCCAGCCACTGTAATTCATGAAAAACAGTATCCCCACATCCACTGAAGAGGAGGCAGAGGGGGGTCCACAAACAAGAATGAAAATGGCAAAGGAGAAAACCTCTGCCGCTGGCAGGAATTAGTCCTCAGCCATCAAGCCCCGAACCCAGTCACTTAAAAGGCTGAAGCACCTCAGCTCACATTTAGAACTGTGCCATGAAAATGAATGTAGGTGTAAATGTATTGTTCTATGCAGCCAACATATTACAGTCAGGGACACAGACCTGCTACCAACTGGATAGGAGTCTCAGAAAGATCCAGAACTGGTCTGGACACCAGAAACAAACAGCAAAATCCCTGTACATGCCAGGAAACAAGAATCCTGTCCAGTCTGTAACTTAGTCACAACCCACTTGGTACAGAATGAGATTATGTCAACAATGACAGAATATGCACAACACTAAAACTGAAAAATACATCTGCATTATAAGAATTTAAGTAACAGTAAAAAACAAATTGTTAATATCTCTGTAACAGTTTTGTCATTCATCTAAATGGCTGGTGAGTCCCACGTGCATGCATAATAACCACCACCAAATTTGTTTTTGGGTTAGCAAAGAATGAAAATGAGAACAAAAGTCAGTAAGCAAAAAATACATCATATATCAATCACAAATATCATGTATCACTCATAAATATAAGGATTAGTTGCCAATTATAAACATGCAAGATAATGGGCAGACACATTTGGGCAATATCCAACAATATTATTGACACTTTAGAAACACAAAGAAAAACTTATTTAAAAAAAATACATGGTGATTACACTGCATCATATACAACTTACTAGAACTTATCATTACAGGACATCTTATTGGTCTTTCTGTATCTAAAATATTATTACAACTGAACTTCAAAAGTCTTAGGACATTTTTTAAGATGGATATTATGGCCTGATGTACAAATATAAACATGACATATGAGCTTCAACTCCTTACCATTAACACATACCAGATTTATTACATTACCTGCTCGTAGAAGGAGCACCTGGTCAGTCAGGGGAAGAGATGTGAAATGTGGGATGTGCTTGGCCCACTCAACAAGTTGGAACAGCTGTTTGTTGGTTGCCTGGCAAATGTTGGTCACTGCTGACTGAACACACATGGCAAAAATCAGAATCCCTTAAAGTCATATTTCTAAAGCAGCACATCATAATTCGTCTCTGTTAAGGCCACACAAACAATTTTTTAAAACCACATTCAGTCTCCTAAATCACGATTCCAATTATAAATTTGCAATTGCATCTCCTCCTTTTGTATTTCCAAATGTTAAACTCAAAATCAAATTTTTCCCAGACATATGTCCAAATTAAAAATCAATATAATCTTTACCTACCACACTTTTGAATTAAAAAATCACAATTAACCCCTTTAACCACACGTCCAAATTATAACAGTAACATTCATCTCCAACAATCAAACATCAAAACTGAACCATTTTGTGGAACACTTATACATGACTACAAACATTAAAATTGGCTTTATGCATCAGTAAATTTCTATACGAACATACAACAGCTATAAAATTCACCAGACTGAATTCTAAACGTTTCAAATGGAGCTGTTACCAACTTGCTGTTCCAATAAATATCTACTGCATTGCACTATTCTGTTCTAATGTTACATGTCAAGTTATATCACCTCAAATTCAACCTGATGCTCGGTCTTGCATTCAACCCTTTTCTCTGCCTCCAAAATGCGCTCAACAGGCATGTCTGTGTGTAGACTGCTAGTGGATTCCACCTCATTCTGATCTCGCTCCTTGGTACGTTGACGCTCCTCCTGTAACCACAACACCAATTATGCTTATAAACAACAGCTTCCTCAACTGTACATACGAATCCCTGGACTTTCCATATAAGACTGAGCAATGATAAAGGGAAAGTTAACCCTATAACAGGCCACAAAGGCCCAGAGGGGGAGCACAGGTATAGTTTTACTCTTTCTTTAACCTCAGCATTAGAACAGGTGGGTCATCAATGCCACGCCCCAGCCGCTTTACCCCCGGCAAAGACCCAGTACCCAAATCTGGCCCCACCAGGATTTGATCCCCAGATTGTCCAGTCTGTAGCGAGTTTCTATACCAACAACGCTATCCCGGCCCACAGATAAGATTGTGTACCTTCTCTAAAAGACAAAGTCTTATCAGAAAGTAAGAAGTAACTCCACATTATGGAGTCATCTCTGAGCACTCATTAATTAATTAATCATCTGGTTCCAGACATTCCTGTTATGGAGTCTTGCAGTTTCATCACAGTGTTCACAAAACTCCGCCAAGTGTCTCTACCCTAGCCAATTTAACAAACACCTCACCATAACCTACTACTTTAAATCTATCTTAATCTTATTATTCTCAAATTTATTCCTCATATCACAAACAGGAAAATACAGTATGTGTGATTTCAGGCTTCCACCATGAAGTAGATGAGAAATGTGGTTTTCTGGGTTATTATGCAGCAAGTAGTGTTAAGCAATTATCACTACTTGCTGTGTAATATCATACCATTGCTCACTGCATAATAAGCCAGAACAACGCAGTTCTCAGGACGATACAGTAGTTAAAGTAAAATGTATAGAGCTCAGATAATTTATATTTGAGAAGAATTACCTGAAGACTGCAAATTGTGGCTAATTTATTGTTCCATAAACACCCTTACAGATTTCACAAAACATTGGTTTTACAACACTTCTGACATAATGATGAGATGCAACTCCAAACATGTGCCAATAAAATTATCTTGGGATGACAGCTGCATCAGGCATTTCCAGTAAACCAGTGTTGTAGATACTGACTTTGTCTCCATCCTCAGGGTATCCTCAGATATCTCAATATCCTAAGCAGGGAGAAAAAGTCAGTTTCTGAAACGTTGGTGTATTTAAAGTGCCTTATGAGTCTATCAGTACGAGCAGATTTTACTAAATCTTTTTTTCTGTTAAAACATAAAGAATTATATATCCAAACAATGTGTATTTAATGAAACAACATGCCAAGAAATTAGTTAATAACATGAAAAAACTAGAGAAATAAAGGCATAATAAGGCATTCTGAGCAGAATTTACAAAGCCTCCTTTGCTACTGCACATATTTCTAGCCCTAAAATTATATTATTATTATTATTATTATTATTATTATTATTATTATTATTACCACTACTCTAGCTATCACACACATACCACACACACACAAATTTTTGTGAAGAACTTAATACTGATACAGATTCTACATGCAATTTACCATACACTAGCACAATGCCCAATGAAATTTCAACAGAAAATTATTGAGGTTATGCAAATTACTGCTGAATCTACAGAGCATAATCCATTTATAAAATAATTTATGTACACATGCAACATATTTTGCACACAAAAACAAAGTTTCTCAAACATACCCAACCTCAGTAACTATGTGAAAGCTGGAATACAGTAGCCAGTACAGTGACTAGACTACAAGCTGGATGGTTAAGGGTTCAAATCCCAGCAAGGGCAAGAGATTTATCTATTCTCCAAAACCACCAGACCAGCTCTGGGGTCTACCCAGCCTCCTACTCATTGGGTACCAGAGGCTCATTGTCTAATGGTATATTTGCCACAGTATGATGCTGATAGATCACCTCCATCTAGTGTTGAAATTAAGTATGAGTGGAGCTACACCTCCACTCCCACATATGCCTTCATGACATGTGTATGGGGACTTCAACTTTTTCCAGTAACAATGCAATTAAACAGAATAAAGGGACATAGAACTGTGCTGGTTCGTAGTATACAGCAACACATTTCAACCGAATCAAAACACTAAAACTTGTTACCATAACTATTTAATATTTCAATGAACCTGTCACTCAAATAACACTGCAAAAGTAATGTGGAAACACTTGAATGACAATTTTTTTTTCATTAGAGATGGGAAATACATATCATTGCCTTATATTGACGAAGATCTACTGTAACGAAATAAAATGTTGGCTGTGACACCACAAATGAAGGGTACAAGGCAGACAATCCCAGAGTTTTTTCTCCACCGCTGCCATTTATAACTGTTGGCTTTAAACAAAATTTTTATTTTTAACGTGGAAGTACATTTACAATCTATCGCTGTACCAAATTTCACATCCCTAATTTCTGTGGTTCATTATCACACCAAATACTGAAGAAAATTTTGCATTCTACAGAAAGTTACCTTCATAAAAGCTGTGCATTTTTTGAAGGTCAGGTGCCATACACAATTTCAGGATTACAGATGAACTCTTCAGACTAAAATCACCCTGATACACAATTAAATTCTAAGTTTGTACCACACAGTGATCACACTAGTTCTTCCTTAAACTGACCAATTTGTTAATGAAGTATAGAGAAACAATTTCTGTTTGTTCTGAGAAGCATGCCAGACAAATAAATGCACAGTTTCTGAAAGCTGAACTTGTTGGTACACAAAAGTACCCATTCAACGTTAATGAGTAAAATGTAGTGCTAGTGTTCCTCCCAACCAAGTCCAAACATCCAAATATTTTCACTACTGAAAGTAGGAAATTAAAAATACAGTACTGATAGTGGCTTCAAATAATATAATGTTCATACAGTATTTTGTGAACATCTATCAACTGCTTCAGAAGTTGACAGGAAAGCATGTACATGCATGTGCCTGCATAAAATTAATCTGACATTTACCTCTTTAAGAGCAACAACTTTTATAGCCTTGCCCTACATGATCAGTAACACCCAGATTCATATGGTCACAAGTAAGGACCTGCCCATTCAAAATTTTACCAAAATACAAAAAAAGCTTCTGGGACTGAAACACATGACAGACGTAAATGATCCATAAGACATTCTTAACCTTCTCCCAAGTCTGAAGAACACATAAAACTGGAGTCAAGAGTTCAATTGGAAGAGTCACAGCTACTGTCGCATAGTGACACAGGAAGTGTTGGTTTGTTTCATAAAAATTTAATAACTACCAAGATGACAGATATCTAAGCCAAAGATAAGAAGTGGAAAGAGTTTAGTATCTGACACCGTGCATGATTGTGCCACCTCGTATAAAACACCAGCCACTAAGCATCCAACAAACTGGACTGCGTCAGGCAGACTGGACCACAATGGGCCTAGCACAACCAGCATTACTGGCTCACTAAGAAACTGGAAGAGAAGAAGTCCATGTCAGTCAGACTCAACAGTTGGAATTTCCTGAAGCCCTTGCCTTAGCTAGGTGAACTGTGAGTCCTGAAGCAAGTCTGGCGAGGTCCTCATCTTCGTGCAGTCTGCTTTCATGGTGTCTACTTAGGACTCCTGATCTAACATCTCCACAATGACTCTCATGGTGGCTCTTTAATCAGACAACACATATGTAATCCACAGAGTGTGGCAAACCCAGGAATTTTACTTGGGGAATTCACTAGTCAATAACAATAACATGAAGCTGTCCACAAAACAAACTAAAAATAATACAACTAGGTTCATAATTCTGCTGTCATCTGTGGATGGTGTTGCCATGCTGATGCCAGCTAATTTGCCAACATTTCAAGGCATCTCTCGCAACCTTACAGGCAAAGTGACTAAACAGGAACCTGATGCCAAAGTTAGTAGCTACTGGCACAAGGAGGTGGGAATTCTGTGTTCTGATTGGAAAATGTGCAACACAGATATTCCCACCATTCTGGAGCCTATAATTATAAACACTATTATTTTTATTAGTCATTTCAGCCTGAAGATGGCGACAGCCAGATTCTCTGGAACATGAGCAAATTAACCACTTCATCATGGCTGGATTACTCACAAACTGAAAAAAGATTAGTTGCAAACCACCATGAAGATGAATTAATCTCCGTATCCTTACACAGCTGCAGCAATCCAGTTTTTAACTCAGGCTCAGAAAGTACCTTGTTGGCATGCCACATACAGATATCAATATATATACATCTGACTGCATTACATGAAGTTAAAACTTCTGAGATATCCAGATGCTCAAGGGATATAATATGAAGGAATCAGTCCTTACAGAAACAGACTGGAATATTACTGGATCATTTGGCCAGCAAAAATATATGCAAAAAAACAAGAGAAAATATTCCAAGAGTACTATGAGATTTGGAAACAAGTTCATAATCAGCACCAGAGGGCGAGAAGATGGAATACGAAAAGTCAAGAAACAAGGCAACAACTTGGTATCCAACATACAAAGAATGTATCAAGAATGAAGATGAATGAATGAAATAATCACCACATAAGACAGCAGTGTGGGCTCTTAGAAAAGGAAGAGGTATCTCTTCTAAAGGACAAGTAGACCCCAAAGAATGCCTAATAAGAAGACTTAAACATGCCACTATCTTCTTCCAAGCATTACACAGATGTAAACTGTGCAGGTGTGTAGCTATGATCTATGGAACAAGGATTTGCCACAAGAGAATGGGAAAATGAGAGGAATTCAATCCACTTCTCATGGGAAAATCAGAGGAATTCAATCCACTTCTCAAAATGCAGAGACATTCTAAGTTACAAATACAATGTGCTCCTGGAAAAACATTCACAACTTAACATCCATATTTTCCTACGCCCAACGCTGTGATTAATCTCTTACTTTCACCTCTCAAAAGTACCGTTCACTGGCTTGTGACTTTCTGAATCTGCTTTTGATACATACAAATGAACTGAAGTATTTTCATGGTGGAGTGGATGAGGTATCAGTTCTCCTGGGATGCAATGCAGTATCAAATCCAAGAAGAACTAATACCTCATCCCCTCATCCATGAAGTTTGGTGACTCCGAAGTTTACTGCCAGTATAGTGCAAACAAATATGAAACACACACCCAGAGAGCTCTGATGAACATATAATCAAGATTGCGGTTGATATATATGTATATACCTGGACGGCCTCTCTCTTCATGCCCATGCCCAGACATTTTTGGTAGCGGCAGTACTGACATCTGTTGCGCTGGCGTTTATCGATTATACAGTTCTTGTCTTCTCGGCATGCATATGACAGGTCCTTGCGTACAGTTCTCTTGAAAAAACCCTTGCATCCTTCACAGCTGGAAAAACAGTACAGACATTAATGATACCCCACCATTCAAGAAATTCTCTGCTTATCATGAAGCCTGAAAATTATCCTATTCAAAACAGCCCACTAGTGTACCCAGTTCTTAGCTAAGTGAATCCAGCCCACATCCCAACACCCTACTTAAGATCCATTTTAACATTAGAGTCCCCCAGTACACCTTGGTCTGATAGATTCTGTCTTTTTGCATGGTTCTGCAACTGAAACTGTTTACTGGAAAGAGACACGATGGGATGGGACGGGTTAGCTACAGCTAAAAGCTAATTTTATTATCATCAAATGGTTAGCCCTCTTGCTTGATTGTTGGTTCAAGAGGTCAGTTACCCTTAGTGATGGCGATCATGTTCTTCAGTAACTCACACAAATGCTTGGTAATTACTTTAAAAAAAGGACATGATCACTTCTTGCTACATCCTTCCAAATTCATCATTTCATCCTTCTGCACACATGCCAAGAACAACCTTTACCATCCTAAAAAAACAGGAGGTGCTGAGTGCAGCACACATATATTACTTTCCCTTTTTTCACAGTTTAAGAGTGTAATATTCTCAGACATACCTCAGTTATTTTTAAATACCATACATTATGTAAGTCTGGTAACTACGACACTAGGAACCACCTCCCGGCAACGTATTTGGCTTCATGTAGCTGACACCAATGGACCTTATCCATAGCCTACCAAGAACCTCTTTCAGAATGTGCTTATGTTCCCAGAGCCATGTGGCTAGTGGTTTCATGTTGAACAAACACAGTTTTTATCACATTTGGAGGGAATGCAAAATGCACAATGTGAAATACACTGTAGATTCTTTTCCTTTCTGGTTATTGTGAATAAATGGTATGGATGGATTTTCTTTTCAAGACTACCCTTATGTTGTAATGGTTCCTGGTATGTTTGAACTTTTCAGATATTCCCATCACACACGGCATTAACACCAAACCCAAAAGTTTTACCTCATTTTTCAGATGACTGCCTCCCATAGAATTATTAAGAAATGAACTGATGAACCACTAAGCTGAAAATCTAATCTAAGGTTATCCAATTCAGTGAATGCATCACATCATTCCTGGTGTACTGTAATGGCTCTATTATATAGGCTGTAAAGAACTCTTCTTTTAACATGGGATGGATGTCTGGACTCAAAATTAAGGTCACTATTGGTAGGACTTTTGTAAACCTGGGAAGTCAATGCAGGGCCCATTCCGATAATAAGAACATCCAAAAAAGTGGCTTGGGCTCTTGGTTCCACTTAACGTAAGTTCCAGTTTCTTTCCCATCTTTGTTTCACATGCATTTGTTTTAATGTCTCCACTGATAGAACCTGTTCACAGATGCATTTGTGTGCATGCACACACACACATAGGTAGTTATATGATGTCATCCTTCTCAGTACACTATAATCATTTCACCAATATTATCCATATCCATATTTGTCCATCTACCAGTAATGCTATATGGGCTAGATACTAAAAATATTGCTAAATAAATCATAATAACGGAAGACATAGGTTATCCAGAGCCTGAGAACGGCTCTTTCTATTGTACACAATGAAGCAAATGCCTCCTGAGCCTGTAACCTTAGGATGAAAACATCCACAACCCTAAACAACTGCTTTCTGCATGTCTTAGCATGTAGTTTACAGCCATCATAACTGGCCCTCCCTCTGAAGGATGTGGGCAAGGTCTGTGTGAACGTACTAGCCCAGAATTTCTCTCTGAAAACTGTGAAAAACCACAAAAAATTAAGCCTGGATAGTCATCAATTCAGCAGAAATTTCAACCAGACACTTCCTGAACACCGCTACACTAATATCCTTGGCAAATTCCAGTAAATGACAGATAACTTATGTGTTATAGACACCTGAAGCTGGACACCCCTAGGTGTGAGATTAAGGATCAGTGTCTGTGAAGGTATCATTATGTACGTAAGATTTCCACAGCATGGGGCAGGAAAATGAGCTGTCACTAGTAGAATTCTCAAAATACAAAGACACAAATTAAGGCTAACTTTCAGCTCATCATTGTGTCTTGATTACCTCTGCACAACAGACAAATGTCCTGTGTTTATAAGATAATTAAGAATTCTGAGAAATCTCTCAGAAATCATGCACACTATAACTGAGAGAAACTGCACAATAATATCGCTACCAAAAATGAGTTGTACAGAATCATGTTGTTACAAGCACAGGCCTCTTAACGTTCAACCAACTATAGTATATGTGGTAAGTTTACAGAACAACATTCTTTGTAACCAAAGCTTTCCATAAATTACAAATGCTCATCAGAACAAGTTACCAGCACACATTCCTTATTTTATAAAGAAAACTAACAAAAGAAAAGCTAGTAAAAAACCAAATTTAGTTTTATGTTTGATAATAACTAATGAACTTTTATAGTCAAGCATATAAAATTTTAAATGGATACAGACCATAAAATTTTAACAAACTCAATAAAAAAAATCCATCATATTAAGAAATATGGTAATGGTGTAAATCATTCAGATTAATAACAGAAAATGTAAAGTGGTCAGTACTACAAAAATGACAGAGGTTACTCAGAGGCTCAAGCTGCCTGAAAATAAAAACACTGTGTTTCATTCACAGAGTTATCTATGGATACTGTATGATTATCAGAATGAAGAATGGTCACACTCTTATGCATCATTAACTGAATGTACTTTTAAGAATGATGCAGTATATGTTCTGTGAGGAAGAAGCTGTTTTTTTAAAATACTATTTACATGAAATTCACATTTCAGATGGCTAAAACCTCAAAATATCACGCTTATATTTTACGAAATGCATTTTCATGTTATGTCTTTTTTTTTTTTTTTAGTATTATTTATTAGCCATCAGACTGTTGCTGTCTACACTCTTTAATCTATAAGCTTTATGTTCCTGTGACCGTGCATTGTGAGTAAAGCGTGAGGAAAGAAAACCAACAAGATGCAACAATATAGATGGTTTATTGTCAATTATGGATGTTGATTATTGACAATGTCTCAACA
>Ga0123357_10003034_pt1 | contig 19016 bp, 8 predicted proteins | sample TergutEmb28metaG_FD_89873 | JGI IMG/M metagenome (GOLD analysis project Ga0123357, IMG submission 89873) | Embiratermes neotenicus P4 segment gut microbial communities from Petit-Saut dam, French Guiana - Emb289 P4 | ecosystem: Host-associated > Arthropoda: Insects > Digestive system > Gut ...
AAAAAAATAATTTTTTTAAAAAAAAAACCAATTTTATAAAAAAAAAAAATTTTTAAAATTTTTTTTTTTTTTTTTCCCCCCTATTTTTGTTTAAAAATAAAATTTTTCTTCCCCCCCCCCCCCCCCTTTTTTTTTTAAACACTAAATGAATTATTCTGTTGATTAGTTTTCATGGCTTCACATCAAAGCAACAAAATCAGTGACTGAACAACAGAGGTTTATTGTTAGTGCTTTTTTTAACAAAAGCCCTGGTTGTGAAGTACGTATATGCGAATTTAAAGCACTAAAGAGCTCAGTTTTGATTGTCTGAACATCCAGTGTGTTGGCATTACTAAGTTTTTGATAGTCTCCTGTCATTTCACTTGCAGATTTTGGCCCGGCCAGCACTAATAATGAGTGACATTCATCGTCATGTTTTGGTGTACTAGTTTACTAATGTATTGTTGTCTGCATGGCGTAAATGGCAAGGGCTTTCTGATACTGATCCTTGTATCAAATTAACTTAGAACTAGAAATGCAAGCAGTAGGCTAGCATTGTGAGATTAAACAATATATTCTTGCAGAAATGGCCTTGTCATGGCCATATTGCAACTAGTTAATGAGAATTTCATAGTTACAACATTCATTCAGTGCACCTGCTCTCTCATTATGCCAGTTACACATAATTTTTCTCATAACACTATGTGCTTTAGAAATGATGATGATGACACCGATAAATAACATCTCGGACTGTACTTATTTTTTGTGCACCATATTTTCTTCAGACACTGTCACATGCTTATTGTAACATCACTTTTATTGTTATGTATTGCACCTTTGATGTTCCATTCTGGTGGTTGAGATCTGGTGCACAGGACATCTACACTATAAAGATTCCTTTTGGCTATTTGGTATGGAATAATTTTTCTTCCTATTTCCTTTTCAAAATGCCATCATGACATGTTGTTCTGCATTGTGCTGGAAACGTGCTGAGGGATCTTGGAAATCTTCCTTCTTTGCATATCACTACATTCCATTTTCATGCTATAATATAATATTCTACATATTTAGTTAAAAAGTGACGTCTCCTGCTTTTTGCTTCGTGCTGTTTATGAGTTAAATATTTGAATGGGGAGCCATCACCTTCTGCATCGTATCAGTGGAGGAGTTCAGTGGCAATCGCTTTCCTTGCCTCTTCATGTGTATCTGTCAGCATCTGTAGCACCTAATGAGCATAACATCTCTTCAAGAATTTCCATTTTCTGCCATTTTTGGTTATTCTGATAAAAAAGAATGTAAGGAAATGAAGATTAGGATATGTTTCTGTATGATTACCTCTCATTATATTAATCTTTTTCAGCTTATTGGTCCCCTTTCCATGCTTAATTCCTGCCACATCATCCCCACAGTCACCACAACTGCCACATATCCCCATAATGACCATGCCTACCACATTATCCCCATGGTCACCATACCATTCACAATGATATACTTGAGATATCTGCTTTTCTCTACTCTAGGTACAGCTTTGCAGCATGTTGCTTATCCATTGCAGTGTTCTAGATGCCAAAAGCTTGGGCATACACAGACTCCTTGCACTTCTGATATTGTTTGCCCATAGTGTGGACAACATGCCGAGGGCTACTAAATTGTGTTAACTGTTCTGGAGCCCTCATATCCAGCTCACCAGATTGCTCGATCTTTCCATAAGAGAGCACAACGCAAAGCATATGTCATAAATAATGCCTGTCAATCCATGTGGCATGAAAAGCTACTTCTCACCGACACCTAATTTGAAGAATGTTGCCGACACTCAGGCTTTTGTTCCATGCTCTAATATTTTTTAAATGACCACCCAAACTGAAAACTGTGTCTTAGACCTACCACTGCTAGTCACGAGATTTAATCCTCATCAGCCACAGACGTTTCCAGAACTAGTAGCGCCACCAATCTATGGAAATGTTTAGAAAAGTCAAGTGGGCTCACTTCACTTGATACTTAGGATTCTGTTTGAGGTGAACCTTGTATTTTCTATTTTAAGTTACAGCTATGATACATGTACTCTACATCAAGAATATGACACTTAAATTGCAGTAAAATTATAGTTACAAAGTTGAGCAATACAACTTCAGTAAAGATTTTCTGAACATAGTTGAATGTCTAATGACATGACAAATAGAGTGACTGTAAACACATTTTTACATTCTTATAATAAAACCAACTAGCAGAACCAAACCTGTTCTGTCCTGATCCTGCCCGCAAGCTGTCAGCAAATCTGTGTGACATATACCACTGCTGTGTTTACAGTGAAAAACTCCTGATGATGGACAGAGGAACTGTCCAAAACATGTAGAGTTTTATTCCTTACTTATATCATTGCTGTGTGTACAGTGCAAAACTCCTGATGATGGACAGAGGAACTGTCCAAAATATGTAGAGTTTTATTCCTTACTTATATCATTGCTGTGTGTACAGTGCAAAACTCCTGATGATGGACAGAGGAACTGTCTGAAACATGTAGAGTTTTATTCCAAAAATAAATTTGAGAAATTAGTGCATCTGGTTGGTTTTATTATAAGAGTTTATCATGATGCACGGTCACCGGAACATCACAGTTTTACAGTTTCATGCTGACCATTGTTTCTAAGTGGGACTATTGTGAAAAACTGCACTTTATACCAGATGGGGAACCACTAAATTTTACTTTTTCTGTTTGTGCATGGCTTGGCAACCATTTTCCTGGTAATTGGATTTAATGTCAAGGACAAAAAGTGTACGCTGAAAAGACCTGGTCTCACTACTTGTGATTTATTTATGTTTGGTTGGCCCAATGAGGAAGTCTGCTTTTCAAACCGAAGAACAATGGATGAAGGGGAACAACAGATTTGGGATACTTTTGTTGATACTCCTCTTCACTTCTTAAGAAAAAGTATTGGGTCTGAATTTTCCAGATTATAGGAGTGTTGCAAAACTCTGGAGCCTTTGTTGAAATTTGATGCTAAATGGTAGTGAATGGGCTTAAAAATTATGTAGGCTTTGTGACAATATAGCATTCCATTTAGGAGATATAATCAATAGCATTATGTATTTACCTTACAATTGCTCTGTATACAAACAGTCATTGTTAGCCTTTCTGGTAGACAGTAGGATTTAGGCATGAGGCATAATAGCACTGATAGAAATATGGATATGCTAAGTGACTGTGAGTGAGTGAATGTGCGTGTGCATGTGTGTGTGTGTGTGTGTGTGTGTGACATCAGTTACAACAGTAAACATGGATATGAATTAATATGTGTAGTGTTAATATTTGGAAATTTTTAGTGTTAAAGTTTCGTATTTTTACTTTGTTCTATACATGTGCTAGCAATTAGAATTTCATGCTACAGTAGTGGAAAGTTACAAATGTACATACGCAGGGTTCACACCTGTACGCACCCTTCATTAATGCTTAGTAAATATTTGTATTTTTTACAGAAGTTTCATTCATTTGCACCAAGTCGGGGGCATAGCTACCATAGAGCTGGAGTATGCAAAGCATATGGGCCCATGGATACACGGCATCCTTGAGCCCGTTGCAAAAAGAAAAAAATTACACCAACACAACATTGTTCACCGTTCAGGCAAATTCAAACATATTCACAAGAACTCACATTAATGCGAATATGTGTCACGATAGCAGTACCATTACCATAGTACAAACCAACCTTGGCTACGGTTGCAAAATTTATTCTTAGTTTACAAGACAGGGTTTTGCTGGATAAGTTTTAGAGGCTAACTTTATTTGGGGACTTCTGGATTTAATTGTTACCATTTTCTTAATAAGTGCCCAAAACTTTAGCGTGGCAAAATTTTGGGAAAAATAGAGTAATTTTGAATCTTTCATAGCACGGTTTGTTTTTAGGTTGGCCTTGCTGATTCTGCATACAATTATGAGAAACAAGGTTTATATAAACAGAGTTACTAATAAGCCAAGCCTGTTTATGACACTTTTATAAAAGTGGTCATGTACCATACGGGTACAACCACGGTCCATCTGTAAGCTTTGCAAAGGGCCCCAAAAGTCCTAGCTATGCCACTGTACCAATTATAAACAAATTTTCTGTTTTAAGTATCTACAATACATTTTTTTCTGGAATGCATCCCTTGGCTTAAAAAGTCATATTAAATATGCTGCATCTGTCTGGATTGTCAGTGGTCCTGGAGCCCTTCACATCTGGTTGTTTGACCCATATCTGTTCTCAGGTTGGGTGTTAAGTTGACTCATTATAATACTGTGTCTTTTATGAATCAACTGTGTTAGATATTATTCCTATAATAATGTGATATCAGCAGTGCATTAGGTGCACATTTCTGGAAGATTTACTAGTCACTATGTGTTAGCTGGTAATTCAGTGGAAACTCATCCGTACAATTGATCATGTAATCACTAGTTTTTCTAACTATTCTCTCATGGATGGAGTGCTGGTTTTATATATAACTGTTATCCATGGCACTGTGACAGCATAGGTGATTATGGGTCATACTACCACATTGTATAATGCAGGTAAACTGTAAAAGGTAAAATTGTCCCTGGCAATGATGTTGTACTTTCACAGATGACAAGTAATGAATAATTTTAATTCTGAGAAGGGTTTCCTTTGTGGTACTTTCAGGGACACACGTTATTCCTGTTTGTTTTCACAGACATTTTGTTCCTATATTTCTCTTTTCTGAGGTGTCAGTGTGATATGTGGCAAAGTGTAATAGAATTCATTATCAGTTTTTTTTTTATTACAGGGCGTTCCAAAATGGACAGGTTTCTTGGAAGGGGTTGTAAATTGGTTGCCAGGTGTACGAAGAAATTTAGCGGCTTTTCCTGTGGTTCCCTGTTTCACTTTTGTTGATTTAGTGCGTTGTAATGTGAATCCATTGGCTGGAGAAGAGCACATGAAGGAACTCATCCAACAACTGCAGCTTATGGGCGAGGTATGCATGTATATGTACATGTATTTAAGAAGTGTTTCCTGGTGAAGATTAAGAGTTAAAATAAGAGAGACTTCTGTTGCCATTAGAATAGTTGAAGCATGTACGTGCTTTATGCTTCTCATTGAAGAACTAGTATCAGCTACTGCTATTTAGTTGTGGCCAGGAAGTTGAGTTCTAGCAAACAATATTGTAGTTGGAATATAGTTGGAAGTAGTGTGGCAGAACTGTTGTTTTATATGGGTGTGAAACATGGTCAGTCACACTGCGGTAGAAACGAAACATAAGCTCAGGGTGTTGGAGATTAGGGTGTTAAGGAAGATATTTGGACCTAAGTAGGCCAAGGTAACAGAGGAGTGAAGGAGACTGCATAATTAGGAGCTTTATGATATGTATGCCTCACTGTTTATTATTAGGGTAATCAAATCAAGAAGAATGAGATGGATGGAGCATGTACACATATGGGGGAGAGGAAAGGTGTATGTAGGGTTTTGGTGAGGAAACCATTTGGAAAGCCTAGGCATAGATGGAAGATAACTTTAGAGTGGACCTTAAGGAAATCGGTTGGAAGGGCATGGACTGGATTGATCTGACTCGGGATAAGGACAAGTGGCAGGCCATCATTAGTATGATAAAGAACCTTTGTGTTCCATAACATGCGGGGAATTTCTTGACTGCCTGAAGAACTGTTAGCTCTTCAAGAAATACTCTGCTCTATGTAGTTAGTTAGTTAGGTAGGTAGTGAGTTAATGAGTCAATCAGTCAGTCTGTCTGTCAGTAGTGTGGTGAATGAAAAGATAACAATTAAATTTGGTTTTCTAAAAAAAAAAAATACTTCTTTGATTATATGTAGACATTTGTGTTATTGTAACCTTTGAAATTGTGTAAAATTTCTTACATACATCACACCTTGATCTGCAGGTGGTTTACATAAAATCTCAGCACCAGGATCTAGTGTGCTTGCAACCTTGCTGGCTCTGTAGCAATGTGCTGGGTCAGCTACTGTCCCTGGATTTTGTGGCTCAAGCTAGAGTGACTGGTTGCTATACTGTGGATGACTTTCAAGTTGCGTTCTCTGAATGTGATGCTCTTGATATTTTGCAAGTACTAGAAGCACTGCAAATATGTACTCAGGCAAGTTGCATATAATGTATGTAAATTATTCAACACACAGAACTAGTTATCAGGATATGAAATTTGAGGTTTTCAGAGCAGTGAAGATTTGGATTGCAGTCTTCAAAGTTTTGACACCACATAGTCTTATGGGTGGTCACTGATGTTTCAGATTGCTTTGCCTCACTCATCTTCTATGCTGAAGATGACATATTATAAGTTCTCCAAAAGTCAGTGTTCATGCACTTGATTATTTACTGTCAAATTCCTGATCAATGGTATATTTTTCTGTGTTTTTCAATTTCATAATATTATTCTTTACAATATATCACAAATGGCCTTTGTATTACGTTCTAGTACAGTGTGAGAACGATGATGAGTTAGAATTTGAGTTTCCATGTTACAACTTTGTGGAAACACTTGATGGACTGTGGGATGCCTCCGATCCCCGTTACCGTGATCCAGATAGCTGCTATGGTGGAGTGAAACTCAAGACACCCCCAGATACTTTTCATCTTATACACAGCATTTTTCCACGTATACAGGTTAGACGCATCATATGTGCCCTTTTCTGTATTTGTCTAGCCAGTTTTGGAAGTAGTGAAAACTGGAAACAGGATGATACTGCCAAGTGCTGAGTCTTGTACAGTTGTTTAATGATGAAAAATACTCGTGTGATGGATTTGGAAAGTCCTTGCCCTCACAAAAAAATGATAAACTAAAATATTTTCAGATGTTCTTTAAGCTATTAAAAAAGAATACCTAGTTTGGTGGTCATGTCTGTACAACTCTTTGTCCTGTCTGGAACCTAGCATCAACAAATTGAACTTTTACATGGATTATAATGAAATTTTGTATTGAGAGACATTAACAGAAGTCTCTCAACCATCCACAATTTTGAATGAGACTGGATAGTAAATAACAGACATTTTTCACAGAGGCACCAATACTGCATTACATGTCAGAAATGGCATAATTCAGGAAGATTTATAGTTTCACTTTTATTTTGAAATTTTGTGCAGTTGATATGATTATTTTCAGATATTCAATAAAGCGTGCATATTCCATGTAAATTTTGCCCACTTGCTTTGATATAGGACTAGTGATTGTGTTATGTAATCATGTTTTAATAGCATTTATGACTTGTTTCACATCCAAATGCCATATGGCTTTCTTATGGATCAATAGAATGTGTCGGTACTCTCTTATATGCATATTGTATATATGGATATATATTTGTATGTGTTGTGCTGTGTGTATAATTATGACTATATGCATATCTTGGGATTGATGGAATGTGAAAATAAATTACAATTAAAATTACAATAGAATGTGGCTGTATGTGTATGTATTTATGAATGTATTTATGTATGTGTGTGTATTTTTAAATTTCTTTGGAGACTTTTTACACTTTATGGCTTAGGAGCATGTCAGACTAAATTTAAAATTGGCACAAAATAATATAATCCACAATATGAGAACTGCATTCTTCTGGGTTATTATGCAGCGAGAAGTGGTGCTGCATAATAATCCAGAAGAATGTAGGTCTCATCTACTTTACAGCAGAAGCCTGAAATTATGCTTAATCCACAATATGTTATCTGAATTTCAAAAGTATAGGAAGTAAGAAGCTAACCTTGGATATATTGAATTAGAGTTTGTAAAATTTTACATCTGAGAAAGGGGAAAATTGAAGGAGTGATGATTTGTGCTCTAAGATTTAATGATTCTGCATCAAAAACTGCAAGCTGCAGAAGGACTGTGAGTTAGGAGAACAGTGGTGTTGTGACTATGAAGCAAGAAGATGAACACACAGTTGATGTTGAACTCCATATGTTATAACATGAGCAACTAACAGAAATGTTAAGGTTGTAGATGTTACCAAAACTATGTGTGTTTGGGCAATCTTGTTTACTATGAAGGAAGACAGGTGGCAGGTGATATGTAAAGGTTTTCAAGATATTACCAGATTTTACCACTTTACCTCACATGTGGGGAAAGAGTACCCTGCATAGCGATGTGGAGTTAATTAGGATAGGAGAGTCATGTATTTCCAGTTCTGCATTACTCAGTGTTAAGTGTTTACAGGTCCAGCTACGCAGAGCTATGCAAAGTCTTGGTGACCCAGATAGTGACCTCTACCAATGGTTTGAGGGATCTAAGTTATGCTCAGGTCTTATTGAAAGCTTAATTACACTAGAAGATGACGGAGAAGCCATTGAAATGAAAGTCCGAGGACCGCCATCTTCTGAATTGGCTTGTTTCTACTTCGTAGAAGAACTCCTTGGCATTGTCGATCAGGTACAGTTGTAAATTTTAAAATTCAGTTTATCAGAACTCGCTTGTATTTGGTTATTTTTCTGATGAATATGATAAGATATTATAATTTTTCAACAGACAAGAGCATTTCATTACTCCAAATATAACATTCTCAGGTTTTGCTTGAAATGAGCCCAGGTTTACCAGTTGAGAAGCATGTTTTGAGTGCTGAGCAGCTGCGTCTCCACAGTGATTTGGTACATTGTTGGTCACCTGACCAACTTATGGCATGCATTCTGCAGCCATCTGGCCTCAATTCCAAGCTGCTGAACCCACTTACAGGGAACTATGAGTCAGTATTGGATCTAGTCGCATTTGGAGCTTTTGAGGTAAACATGACCATGGTATGCTAACATGATGGTGTGATATTTACATATAATAAGTGATATGTCTAATATCGATAACTTAAATATGTTTGTGAGGGGCTAATATTTGAAGAGCTAGTCAAAAAGTATATCAGGAGCCAAAAGGTTCATAAAACAATACCTTGGGCCAGATTAGTTCAGTCCGCTTCAGCACACACCATTGCTTATGATCCACTTTAATCACATCTTCCCATAAGTCTTCCAGGTGGTTTCTTTCCTACATATTTTCCATCAAAGTCTTGTATGCATTTCTCATTTGCCCCACGCATATTACACAGCCAAACATATTGGCTTGCATGAGTTGACCACAATAATAATATTTAATTTTAAAGCTGCAGTTTCTTCTGTCAGGGTGAGAGATAGTTTTGCACCCATATTAAAGTAAAATAATTTTGTGATGTATTTTCATCTAAATGCATTTTGATTGCCAAAAGCATGACAAACTATTTCAGTATGAATATAGTAGACATTCTCACCAATTAATCTGCTCCTAATTTATTCATTGGAGTAATTTCTATTTATTACTGTCAGTCCAAAATATTTGAATATGTTTATGTGTTCTGTATCTGTGCACTGAGGAAAATTTACATGTATGTAACAAACTAAAAATGAACACCCATAAAATATGTTTGATCATATATTAATATTCACCAACATGTTTCCATCACTTCTGCGACCATCATCAGGCTGTACCATAGTGCAGATCACTTAAGATTAGGGTGTACCGTAATGGAGATAACTTACCACTAGCTAGTCTTAAGCAATCTGTGCTACGATGTATATCATTTCTCAAATAACAGGGTGTATATCAACTATAAACAGATGAGAATCAACATAAGCACACACCCGCTTCTATCTGTTTTTCATGACAACACAATTTTATCTGTTTTTAACAACATAATTTGACATTTTATAACTGTAGGGAGCACTTAAGTTTTGAACTGTAACTGTGGTTTTAGCTATGCATTTATGATTTTGTCCTGCATTCTGGTGATGGTATATGAACATGTACTTCAGTTGATGATAACAGTATCATCAAATGGCAGTTCTGTTTTCTATGTTGTCTTAGTTTTCTGTCAGTAAATTAACATCACCATCACAGAGCAGGATCTGCTGTGTCCCATTCAGTTTCATTTCCCACTAATTTTCTTATATGAAAACAGCTAGTAGCAGAATATGTGACAGGATTGGTCTGGAATGAAGTTAATTAAAATATCCTCTTTATGCAGCATCATAGTTTGTGCACATATATTGGATGTATAAAACAGGACAGCGGATGCTAATAACAGCACCAACTTTCCAAACCTTCCACCCAGTTTTTTAAATCTTTTTCAACTTTGGTTTGAAGTTGAACTGGTCAGGAAAGATACATTAATGTTCCACTGTGCTGGTGAAGTTGTGGTTCACCGAAATTGTGACGTAATGTGTATCAGCATTTATCAGTGGAAGGGTATTCCATGAAAACAGTAAAGATGGGAATTGTATATTTGAAAGGCAGGAATATGAATAGCTGTAAGTGAAATTCTTAAATTATCTGTCAGTGTTCATTTTGGGTCTGAAGACTGGATAACTCATTCACCTACTGTTGCAGTTATTCAAGCTGTGAGTAAAAGAAATGTATCTTTGCTGTTTAGTGTAAATAAACGTGTATCTTTATGGGCTATTGCTTGTTGAAGTTTCATGGGTTTTATACCAGATTCATACGAAAATTGGAGTTAATAATCCAAATAACAAAATGTAAATGTGATTAATATTTTTTTTTTATTTTTGGAAAATACAAACCTCTTTATAAACTACAAATTTTATGTTTATGAAATATAACTCTGTACTATAGAATTTATCAATGTGTTTTCTTTACAGTACGTTTTCCTAGAGAATTTAGCAGGGGTACTAGTTCAGTGGTACAAAATTTTCTTCAATAATCATACCATTACCCTTGATGTAAAATTTGACTATCAGCCTCCCTGATGTAAATCCTCTTTTTCTGCATGATACAAAAGATAATGTTGGTATGTTTTTAATGCAGGTGAGTGAAGTGTTACTGACTGGAGATGAACTACCTGTCACGGCTTTATCAACTGTGTGTCGGCAACAGTTGTGCAAATTCTTGGATCCCCCTGATCCAATGGGAAAAGACTGGTGTTTGCTGGCTGTGCAGTTGGGCTTAGCAGACAAAGTTTCATTGCTGGATGCAGCTGGAAGTTCTAGCAGTCGAACTGCTAAACTTTTAGATGAGTGGGCTAAAGACAAGGCTTCAGGAATTGGTAAGTAAATACACTGATGTGAATTATGTTATTCAGAGGGGAATATAAAGTTGCAACAGGTGCTGAATCAACATTCTTCTGTTTTTCAAAGTTCTGCCTAAGGAGGAAAATCCATTTTATCATGTTTTACAGTGCTTTTCTTTCCTTTTCTTTTCTTTTGCTCCTCTTTCCACCACAGACTTCTTTAATTCTTCACGCATGACTTACTCCTTCCAACCACAGCCTCAAAAGAATGACCTTTTTTACAATTTTTTTTTGAAGGCCGTGATATGAGGTTCTCATGGCAATTCTGTAGAAGAATTACGTCTTCTGGCATGTTACCTGATGTTGACTGGTAAATAGTTACTGAAGTTTCTGAGCAGCATAGTGCCACCTTCTTCAACGTCAAGCAGTTGAAAAAGAGTGGACTGCTTGACTCTGAAATGGACGTGCTATGCTCCTCTGAATTGTCAGTAATTATTTTCCCGCTGACATGGTGTAACATCCCTGAAATCCTTATGAGAACTGTTGTGATAACCTCACATCTCACATACAAGTATAATCTTAACTTTGGAACCAAAATTACATGAGTGAAATAGAATTCTTTGGTAATGCATGCATTGTTTTAGCATAAAAATTCACCATCCATTTTGTATGTTTGCCTCATGCACAAAATTGTAGCAGTAATATTGTAAATAAAGCCAACTTGGTGCACAATTTTTTATAGTATGTTTATTTCTTTCCTGTGCATGTTTCAGGCTACTATGTGCCCATCATCAGGAGAAACAACTGTATTTATGCAACACTTGGTACTTGTTATTCTGTATGAGTGACTGTCTGGTATGCAGGGTGGAATTCATAAAATTGTAGCTGTAAATATTTAATTCTTTTCAGGAATACTCATCCGAACGTTGCAAGATTTAGGTCGTAATGATGCAGCAAACATTCTCTTAAGAAGCGCACCTCTTTATCGCATTGTTCCAACCTCAGTTCAACAAGATCCATCTACTAATGGTTCACACAATTTGTGTTCCAGTATTTTGTGATGATCACATAACGTCCTCATATAAGATTCAGTTATTGCATCAACAGTGTTGCCCAATTACAGCAAGCTGTATCACCACTTGAATGTGAAACATGAATATCATAAAAGTGTCACTTGGAATCATCCTTGCTTCATGTGTCCAAATATCTGATCTTATGTACAAAATGAACTTTGCTTTTCCAAGCTGCTGTTTTATATTCATTGAACTACAACTGCATTTTTATGATAATCACAGTAAAAGGGCCACTCTGATTTTTGCACATTAGCTACAGGTTGTCCATTTTAATAGGAAAATGATGAGAACAACTGAAGGTTAATTAATTTTTTACATACCGTCCTCTGGCTCTGTCTCCACAATGTAGGCAAGGGACTGCTTTTCAACAAATTATTTAACAGGTGTTATTCATGCATTGTGTTGCTACTAGAAGAGGAGTTGCAAAACTTGACACTAGTTGGCTCCATTAGGGAACCATTATGTATTATTAGACCAGAGCAATATAAATATCCACGTGAAGTGTAAAAATTGTTGGATTTAAAGTGTTAAAGAAATTTCTGTACAATCCATGCACCAAAACACAGGCACTTAAAATTTGTGTGAGTTTGAACCTGGATTGATGTAGGCATTCAGCAGGCATCATAATTCCAGCCATTCATCATTTCCTTGTGTTTGTCCATATGTGTCTTTTTCTATATTTTTTAGGCTTCAGCATTGTTGACATTGTGTGCATTGTAATGGACAGGAAGCTCATCAGTCTCGAAGTATAGCTGATACTGAAGTTGTTGAGTGCACTTTGTACTCCTGTAATTGGTCTGCCATTTTCTCACTGGCTTCTGCTGTCAGCTACCAGGGTTCTGTCGATTCTGGTCTTCTGAGATGTTACATTATGTAGCATGTTATTTAATGTATCCTGAGATTCCATGTAAATTTCAGAGTATGTGAAACTACACTCTCACCCACATTGTGGGAACATCTAATATTGCATACCAATATTCTGATAATTACTTACTAGAACAGACTTTGTTCTGTGGTGACTCATTTTCCTGAACCTTCCAATCTGATCAAGCAAACGGCTATTTCAATATTCTACATCATAAATACTATTTATACATTCCTGCAAAAATATTCAACTTATGCTATATTTAACCCACATGTGTCTTCAAATTATGGAGGCATATTGCTGTATTTGCTTAATAATATGACATAAATCACTGTATTTAGTGGAAGACAGTGAAAAGCCATAATTGGAGCCGTACAAGGAAATTACGAACAATTGGATGTATAACACCTCCCGCATGCTTACATAATTTCTTATTACAGACATAGGAAATTTTAAGTGCTTGACTTTTGTTACACAAAGGGCACATATTTTTCATGCATAAGGCTACTTTACTGTTTCATTCAGTTAATTTGAAAGGCCTTTCACAGCTATGGCCTGTTGTTTGCCAATCCTTTCATTCAGCATACTTTAGCATATGTTAGAAGAGCAGACTACTGAATTTTAAAAGCTCAAAAATTGTTATGTTACCCCTACAGGCATAGTTACTTACAGAATGTGGAGTCATTAGTTTTGCAGCTGTTTAGTCTTTGTGTCTGACTCAGTCAAACCATATAGAGGACTATCCCACAAAGTCTGCTAATTGCACATGTAGAAAACCACACTAAAAGTTGATATATCCAGCACTGGATGATTCAGGAATGTCTGTTAAATGCAATTGTCTAAGAGGACTATTATATTTCACTATTCCACTATTCTATAGCCAGCAGCAGTGTTGTATGACAATTAAAAAAGTGTCTTGTTAGATATTTTGTTAGATTATATGTGCAGTATGGGGGACCATGGTGCCACAGTGGTTAAGGTGCTGTACTACAAATCGGAAGGTCGCTGGTTCAATCCCAGCTGGTGTCATTGGAATTTTTTATTGACATAAAAATCCTTCCGATCGCACTATGGCCCTGGGGTCGACTCAGTCTCTAACGGAAATGAGTACCAAGAGCCTTTCCTGGGGGTAAAGGCGGCCGGTGCATAAGGCTGACAACCTTACCACCATCCTGTGTTGTTGTTATGTAGTCTGGGAACCTTAACTTCCTGGAACCCTCTGGGCCACTCCAGGCCTGTAAAGGGACTGTTTTACCTTTACCTTTTATATGTACATTATGTTGTGTTAAGTAGTGATGAAAAGGGGTGAGGCACTGCATCAGGGACAACAGGATGAAATATCAGATGACAAATTAAATGGTTAGGTCTGTCCATGATGTTGGTTTGTACACTATGATATGTATTTGTTAAGTGTAATGCTCTTAATATGTGGAAAATTAAAATATCTGGCAACCCTTTGGTCCCAGAGGTGCTGGATATTGCAACTTTTTCTGAACACTGCTTGTGGAGACGGTACAAATGTTACAGACTGAAGGCTCAACTACATTTGTGGTGTGCATATAATTATATAGGAATACAAGAACCATAATGCACAGTTTAAACACCATAATTCTATGTACACACAATTGCTCATCCTGTATTGTGCCACAATATTTTCTTGTGATAAAAAAGAACATTATTCTAATACATAACACAGTTCTATTCTACAGCCCATTTGATTGTTCCTCAAACATGTCATAATTTTGATTGCCTATTCAACAGTGTTATGCTCTATTAGGATATGTGACATAGCCTATGTGATTTATTGGCAATGCAGTTTTAAGTCTTTTTTTAAAGCTTCACTGAACATTTGCCCATAACCATAGTCAGTTCAGTGAGATTTTAGGTTCTTATGGTTCTCACTATGAAATTACTGTTTTCTGCATTGCTGCACTGTGTGGTTCAGTAGAATTATACTCATATTTCAGATAATCATGCTGCCTTCATTATCAGGGTAGAAGCTTTTGGAAGCTGCAAGAACCTCCAAAATATTGGTAAAATTCTACTACTATACAGAATGTCACAACTCAGAAGACAGCAGTCTTCATGGTATATTAGTGCAGTTTTAGTTTTGTGAATTTATGTGTGAAGTAGTGATGTTTCTACTCAAAATGATTCTCAGATCGGATGTTGTCCCCACCTGGCCATTGTGTACCATTAATTATATTTTAGGTAAATTATTTACTTAAGGTGCTTCTAATGTAATATACGTTTAATTTTATCTCTTATAACAATTAGTAAAGATTTCTGTAAGTTACATTTTGAAGGAAGTGCTTGGTTTTTTAAATTTAATTAGCCCAGTGTGTTCATTTTAAGATAAGAATTAAAACAGCATGTAAGAAATGTTATGTGCTTTACCTGTAAAATATGAATATAACAAATGATTTAATTCTGTTCTTGTATGAAAATTTTATAATTTCTAAGCAATTGGGTATGTATCTCTAATCCACCTATATAAAAAAAAACATGTTACTGTATTTTGCACACAGTTTTTTATATTTGTTAAATTCTTTTTGAATGTTGAACATTCCACCATTCAATTTATGTATTATAATAAATACAAAACACAGCAGAACACCAATTATCTGTGCTCAGATTGACCATTTTCTAGATTATCCATGCATACCTTTCTCTTACATATTACTACACTCCATTCTTTCCTCATAAGAGGGATTGTTGCAAGGGCACTATGTTTTGAGGGTCTAACAGAACATTGTCTTTTGGTTCTTCACAATCAGTATTGTTGATGGGGTAGAGTGGGCTGTTGTTCCATTGTGGTCATGGTGTGATGAACAACTTGACACTTTGCAGATACCACGGCATTAGCTTTCAAATGCTGAATTTCTCAGCTAAATCCTTCCAATTGTTATCAGCTGATTTCCACCCAAAACCTAACTGTAAGGACTTCATCAGACTGGTAAAATTCATTTTAATGTTCTAAAACATGGAATGGTACCTACATATGAAAACACTAGTTGTCAATTACTATATTTAAATAATATTCTTAGTCATTAACCTGTGCACAAACATTATGTACCAGCCTTATTATAAATGTGAAACACAAAACTTCCTTAAGCTTTAATTGATGGATAATGATTTAGCTCTGAGAACTGTGGACTTCACCATAAAGCTGTGAGAATAAAAGAAGACACTGCACTTCTGCTTCTGCCTAGACTGCCTGGGAATGCCGTATGTAATGTGCAGTTGAGAAAATGGGAACTGCTAACATTCTAGAAGAGGCAAAGGGAACAATAATCAGTTCACAAGGGGCAAAACCCATACGAGAAAAAATTGGCTTCTAAATTTAAAAAACAGGTGTTAAGTTGTGCATCTTCTATAAACAAAAACTCATAAACTTATTGCTTATATACTGAGGGATTTCTGTACTTGGGTCAGAACTGTTTCAAATACGGTGGTCATCTGCCATGAAAATGATCACTAGTTGCTTGGAGGGGTCAAAGTGGCTCACAGAATGAAGGTACCATTACAAACTGTTTCTCAAAATAAAGGCCAATTTTTAGTGTAAAAAGAACCAACAGGACGCACTATGTACTTTCCATTTATTTGACAATTAACCTCTACATGTTTCAAGCAGATTTACTGCTCATCACCAGGAGGTACTAGTCTGTATATACAGCAGTTGGTATGTATCATGCATTTGTTGACTGGCTGCTAGCAGCCAGCCAACATAAACAGAGGTTAATCGTCAAATAAATTGAAAGTAAGTAGTGAATCCTGTTGGCTCTTATTACACTAATAATTCATGATGCACGGTTCACAAAACATTAAAAAAGGCCAGTTGTGTATTAACAATATACAGTAAAAGTTTTGTGAATGTATCAAAGAAAATGTGTTAGATTTTCTGTGTTGGTGATTATTTGTGTGGCTTCTTCCTGTCATAAACCTATGTAATTGTTACCCTACTGGATACTTTAAACATTTGCCCAGGAATTTTTTTTGTTCCAGCCTGTCTCTTTGAAGGACCTATCCAAAAATTCCTTTTTGATTTCAATAACCCAATTATTCTGTTGTTTTAAGGAATTCAATGCTACCCATTTCTCATATTATCAGAGCAGGCTAAAAATTTGGTTTGGTGTGCAAGGTAAAATCATAGCTGTCACTACTTTTCCTTTTGGTTGTTTACACAGTCTATACTATGTGTGAGAGCTGTACGTCGCACCTAAGCAAACCGAGAGTATGTGTGTAAATAGGACATATCGGAAGTGTATGTTGGTGAATACGAGGAACCAGAAGACTGAAAGTAGTTAGCTTTCTTACCGACTGACATACGGTACAGTTAGTATAGATATGTGGTGTTGGTCATGCCACGCTGGAGCCGCGTAGTCCGCAGATGTGTACACGGAAATATGAATAGTACTCTGAGCCATACAGAGATGGGAATCCGTGGTTACGACAGTCACAAACAAATGGCTGACTCATGTGAAACAATCTGTGGTATAGATACCGGCAAGATTATCTGTGGATACAGGTAGCACGTGGCTCTAATGAGCGAGCTGTGTTGTAGTGAGAAATGATCGTTTCACGCCAAAAAATTTCAAAATCAGGTGATTTGTTGACACAGCGCTGAATTGTGTGATAATAAATTTGGGCGTCAACTGTGCGAGATCGTCCTTCGAGCTTTTAGTTTCCGCGTTTAGCTTAACGGGGGTTGGAAACAAACTAGAGCTGTATAATTGGATAGAATAAGTTAAGTTGGTAATGCGTGGGCACAATGTTGGAGACCCTGAATTTCGAACAAACCATACTGAATTGTGCAAGGTTTGTGCGTTAGCTGTTGTCCGTGGTAGTTAGTAGTGGCGAAGTAATTGGTTGTATTTTTGTTATGCAGCGTGTAATAATAGCTGAATAAATGTTTTGTAGTCATGAGTGAATATTATTACGTTGACGTGTCTCTGTTAGTATATAATTTCAAGTTTTATATCTGACTTGGTAATCAAACATTGCAGGTGCTTTATATCAGAATCACGTTGTTCACGAAGGGTTACTTGTCGGAACTGGCTTGTTTTTTTAACCGCAGTGAGAGTAAATTATGTTGAGGGGGGAGTTTTGGTATGTAACGCTTTCTCTGGTCACGAGGTCGTCAGGCATGTCAAATCCCTTCATTAGCTTAATTATGCGTTACTGTATAATTTGATAAGCCCTTTTATGTGAGGCATTTTAGGCTTTAAAAAATAACTCTTATTCCTCATTGGCATTTTGTGGAACTGTAGTGACTAATTTCAGTCCTGAAGCTAAATAGTAATTGGGAGTACGTAAGTTGTGTGAGATTTGATGCTGTCACAGTTTTTCTGAGGATTTAGGTTTTCTGGGATGTGACAGTGGTTGGGTGAGCAGTTCTTGACGATAAAGCGTCATATCCCAGAATATATGGATCCTATGTGAATTGTGTTGTGAATGGAGTGTTTTCTTAAATATTTGGACCTAAGAGTGAAGAAGTGGGTAAAAAGGATTTTGAGTAACAAAACCTACAAGTGTGCCATTTTTCTGTTGAGGTATCACACTCTGAGGATCCATGGTGGAACGTCGCACTGCGATTGTAAATTATTTATGCTTGTCAGTGAGACGGTTTAATGTACTTTACTTTTTCTTTTGTGTTTTTATCAGGGAGCTGGAGCAAGACTCAACTGAAATAAATGCTGTGTATTTCAAGAACAATGTTATGCAGTCATTGAATATTCTCTTTGGAGAGGTTAGCACGTAATTATTCTATTTTGAATGTGAGGGAATTATGCCTGTATTACCTACTAATAAACTAATGCATGGTGTGGAATCAGATATACTAACAGCAGGTTATAATAAAAATATTTATTAGCTGCGATTGGGTTGTCACCCGGTGGCAGTGGTTATTTTACATGTATACAGAATATGAAATTAGTTACTGATAAATTTAAATCAGGAGGGCTACATGAGAAGCATGTAGTGGCAACTAGGAATCTTGGGAACCATCTCAGCATTTGCTTATAGACACAGGGAAACCAAGAAAAACCTGTGTCGAGGTGGCCAGTCGCAGGAACGTCCGAATACTGACTTTTAGCAAGCAGTCCGGCATCTA
>Ga0123357_10003035_pt1 | contig 19016 bp, 21 predicted proteins | sample TergutEmb28metaG_FD_89873 | JGI IMG/M metagenome (GOLD analysis project Ga0123357, IMG submission 89873) | Embiratermes neotenicus P4 segment gut microbial communities from Petit-Saut dam, French Guiana - Emb289 P4 | ecosystem: Host-associated > Arthropoda: Insects > Digestive system > Gut ...
GAACTGCGAAAATCCGCCTGGGTGATTGTACAGGACATCACCGGAACAATGATGAATGTTTTATTCTTTTCCTGCATTTCGGGGACACTGCCGCTATTAATTTTTATCACCCGTAACGGACTTTTATTCAATGCGTTCACTTATTACGGCTCTGCGGAAATTATCCGCGCTTTAGTAGGCTGTATCGGGATTGTATTGGCGGGTCCGGCGGCGTATTCAGTCAATATTATCGTGAGAAGAAGGCGGAAATCATGATTTTGGTGTTATTGATAATTCTGTTTTTACTGCTGGCGATTTTCAACAAAGAGAGAGGGGTCAAGGCATTTGTCTCTCTTTTCATAAACTTTATTCTGATAATAATCGCCATAGTTCTCATTTGCTGGGGCGTTGATCCGGTAATCCTCGCTTTTCTGTTTTCGTTGGGAACCAGCGCGTTTATTTTGTTCTATATAAACGGATTCAACATCAAAACAAAAGTCTCATATATTTCAGTAGTTCTTGTTTTTATAGTAGTTTCCGCGCTGATTGTATTGATAGGCTTTAACAGTAACATCAGCGGATTTGACGCATTATACAGAGACAACGTATTTTTTGTATGCCCCATTGACATCAATATTAATTATACGCATGTTGCGGTCGCGGTGGTGATAATGAGCCTGACAGGGGCAATTACCGACATAGCATTAGACATAACCACTTCGTTAAACGAAGTATACGAAAATAATAAACATTTGTCTTTTACGGAATTGATTAAGTCGGGGCACAGAATAGGCTCCGATGTCTTAGGCACTATGATAAACACTTTGTTTTTCGTGTTTATCGGGGAGATTATGAGCTTCATTATTTTGTACAGTTCCCAAGGGTTGGCAACTATTGTCAATCATAAACTTTTCCTGCAAGGGTTAAGCAAACTTTTGATTGGCGATTTGGGCTGTGTACTAATAATCCCGATTACTGTATTTATTCAAAGTTACATATATATAAAACATAGAAAAAGCAGTTAATGTTTATCTTTTTGCATATAAATATCACGTTTCCAATTCTCTATGTGATTTTTTATTGCCGAGAAACTTTTTTCGCTCATGGCATGCTCCATCCTGCACGCGTCACTCACCGCTGTTTTCCTGTCCACGCCCAAAAAAATAAGCCAGTCTGAAATCAACATATGCCGTTCATACATAGATTCCGCTATTTTCCGCCCGCTTTCGGTTAGCATTATATATCCGTTGTCATCAATCGCAATGTATCCTTTGGCGCGCAGATTTTTCATAGCGACACTCACGCTCGGTTTACTGTAATCAAGTTCGTTCACGATATCGATTGAACGGACCTTATTTTCGTTATGACTCAATATCAAAATCGTCTCTAAATAATTCTCGGCTGATTCATGTATTTTCACGATGCGTTCCCTCCTATAAAGTTATTATGCGTCAACTACCATATTTTATATTATAGCATAAGTCCGATGATAAATCAACGGCAAATAAAAAATTAAAATTTTTATAAAATCATCTTGACAAATGAATTAGTTTAAACTAACCATGAGCGGCATATAATATCCCATAAAACATCGGATTAATATAATATTATTATCAAATAAAATTTTTTGTTTATAATATATTAAGGAAAGCGAGAGATGTGAATATGAAACTTTTCGACGGTTCCGAAAAAAAACATTATGCTGTTCAAAATATGACCCTGCCGGTCAAAACCGAAAAACGCCTCGAAGCTCTCGGCATGATTGCGGGGACGAAACTTTCTGTTTTAAATAAAAAAAAGTCGGCGTTGGTTATAGCCGTACGGGGCACGCGGTTCGCTTTGGGAAAAGCTATCGCGGCAAATATAGAAGTCATAGAAATGTGACGAGAAGTATAAGATGTAGTAGGGGCGGAAATCTGCCGCCCGCGAAATCATCAAACGGAGGAAATATTATGACAATCGGATTTATCGGAAACCCCAACTGCGGAAAAACAACGCTTTTCAACGCGTATACGGGAGCGCATCTGAAAGTCGCGAATTGGCCCGGCGTCACCGTCGAAAAAAAAGAGGGCGCGATGAAGTATCACAATCAAATATATAAACTCGTTGATTTGCCCGGAACATACAGCCTCACTTCATATACTATAGAAGAAATCGTCTCGCGCAATTATATTTTAAGCGACGAAGTTGACGTTCTGATAAACGTCGTCGACGCGTCGGCGTTGGAACGGAATCTGTACCTGACGTTACAGCTTATTGAACTCGGCAAGCCTGTAGTCATGGCTCTGAACATGATGGATATAGTTGAAAAACGCGGCATGGAAATCGATTTGCACAGACTTCCCGAAATACTCGGCATACCGGCTGTACCTGTCTCGGCGAGAAAAAAGACCGGGCTTGAGATTCTGATTCATGCGGCGGCTCACCATAACACGAGAAATAATAATTTTTCTATAAATTCTGAAATGTACAGCCATAATCTTTTTCACCTCAACCCAGTACTGACATATTCAAGCGGAATCGAAAACAAAATTGCAAAAATCATAAGCGCGCTCAGAGTTAAATATCCAGACATGGAAAACTGCCGGTGGCACGCTATTAAACTTCTCGAAAAAGACGACGAAATAACCCGGAAATGCATAGACGCACTGTCGGATTTAACAGATGTAATCGACAGAAGTTATGAGACGGATATAATAAACCAGAAATACGAGTTTATTGAAACCATAATAGAAGAAGTTTTGGTAAATAAAGAAAAGTCGAAAGATTTGACGGATAGAGCTGACGCTCTTCTTACGCATAAAATTTGGGGTCTGCCGTTATTTTTACTGATAATGGCATTGGTGTTTTTCCTGACGTTTACTGTCGGCGACTTTCTGAAAATATATTTTGAAATTTTTATAAAATGGGCGACTAATATTATATCTTCGGCTCTGACTGCGCTTCAGGTCAGCGATATAATATATTCTCTTGTCGTCAACGGTATTCTTGCGGGGGTTGGGGGGCTACTGTCTTTTCTGCCGAATATATTTATACTGTTTCTCGCCCTTGCATTTCTTGAAGACAGCGGGTATATGTCGAGAGTGGCGTATGTTATGGACGGCATTATGGGTAAATTCGGGGTATCGGGAAAAGGCTTTATCCCTATGCTTCTCGGATTCGGCTGTTCTGTTCCGGCAGTAATGGCGACGCGCGCACTTGAGAGTAGAAAAGATCGGCTGCGCGTTATGTTTTTGATTCCGTTTATGTCTTGCAGCGCGAAACTGCCGATTTACGTTTTATTTTCCGGAATGTTCTTTCCGAAATACGCTATGCTCGCGGCGTATTCTATGTATATACTCGGACTTGTCATAGCAATTATTGCCGCGTTTGTCATAAATAAAACAGACAGAAAAAAAGAAGCCAATATGCTGCTGATAGAAATGCCGGAATATAAATCTCCCAGCGCGCATACTATAATTATTTACGTATGGGACAAAATAAAAGATTATCTCTCGAGAGCGGGGACAGTCATACTGGTCGCATCTATCGTTATATGGTTTATATTAAACTTCGGATTTTCGGGATATACGCAGGATATTAGCAAAAGTTTCGGCGCGGTTCTGGGCAAATATCTTGTACCCGTTTTAAATCCGATAGGGTTGGGCTGGTGGCAGGTCGGGGTGGCTCTGATTGCGGGCATATCCGCAAAAGAAGTAATTGCCGCGAGTTTTGCCGTACTGTTCGGCATTTCGAATATACTGTCTCACGAAGGGATGAGCACGCTCGCGCCTGTTTTGAGCAATATGGGATTCGGCGCGCTCAACGCATATGTCCTGATGACGTTTGCTTTATTATATCCCCCATGCATTGCAGCTCTTGCGACTATAAAACGCGAGTCCGGGAGCTGGAGGCAGCTTGGACTGATAGTTGTTCTTCAGATATGTGTCGCGTGGGGTGTATCGTTCATAGTATACAGAATAGGAGGGCTGTTTATATGATTTCTGTTGTCTCGATTGTTTCAACGTCGGTTGTTGCGATATTAATCGTGGGATATATCGGGTTTGTTATATACAGGAATGTCAAAAGATTTAAAGAGGGCAGATTCTGTAACGGCGGGTGCGGAAACTGTCCTAATAAATCAAATAACTGTAATCATAATATAAAAAAATAAAAAATCCGAAATAAAATAGAACGATAGATTTTTCAAAATGTTATTTTTTTATATTGATTTTTTTAGTAAATTAATGGTATAATATTTATACAATAATTAAAATAACTAAAACAAATTAAAAAGAACAGGAGCATTTTATGAATATCAAGTATATAACAAAAGATTTGAAAGATATAAGATTTACGCCGGATATAGAGGCGTCTGTCGAAAAAAAGATAACCCAGAGGCTGAGAAAATACAGTCAGATACAGGATGGGGTTATATCAGTAAGAATATCGGAAAAGAAGCCGTTTGCAAGGGTGGATATTGAAATGCCGTATATGAATTACCGTATACATGCCGAATCTGAAAGTTCCGACGGGATTTTGACCTGCATAGACAAATGTATGGATATAATCGAAAGGCAGATTGCAAAATACAAAACAAGAATCCACCGTTCAAGGGTTAAAAGCGGCGAACTGAAAAAAGAGTATTTGGATATAGTCAACGACAACGAACTTATATCCCCCGCGCCAGACGAAATAGTAGTGAGCGAAACAGACGATGGGAATGAAACCGAATATAAAGTAATAAAAGTTGAAAATTATCAGTTAAAACCAATGAACGTCGAAGAAGCCGTACTTCAAATGGAAGTTTTGGACTATAAATTTTTATTCTTTTTCGACACCGAAACAGAGACGCCGGCAATCGTATATAAACGCGACGACGGAAATATCGGTTTGATAGAATCATAACTCGAGATAAGAATCAGTGGGGGGAATAAACTCGGCAAAGCCGAGTTTATTTTCGTATATTTTTTAATTGCTGTAAAATCAGAAAAAATTTTATAAAAATCTATTGACATATATAGTTTATTATGATATAATATAAAATGTTGCCAGTAAATTTAAGAAAAATGTTAAGCATATATAAAATTGAGAAAAATTAACAAGGGAGCTTAGCTCAGCTGGGAGAGCATATGCCCTACAAGCATAGGGTCACAGGTTCGATCCCTGTAGCTCCCACTAACATTAATTAACAATTAAAAATTAATAATTATAACAAGTACAACGAGTGTAATTGAGTTTTTACCCGTTAAAGATATATAATAATTATTATTTATTAATTGTTAATTATTAATTATATAAAAGGCCCGGTAGTTCAGTTGGTTAGAACGCTAGCCTGTCACGCTAGAGGTCGAGGGTTCGAGTCCCTTCCGGGTCGTAACTACTATTGCTGGGCGCAACTCAGTATATATGCCTCTGTAGCTCAGTTGGTAGAGCAAGGGACTGAAAATCCCTGTGTCGGTGGTTCAATTCCACTCGGAGGCACCATTCCAATTAGCAATTAATAAATAATGATTAAGCAATTATGGTACTATTAACGGGGTTTTCATACAATATTAATAAGCGATAATAAGCACGCGGATTTAGCTCATTTGGTAGAGCGCGACCTTGCCAAGGTCGAGGTGGCGGGTTCGAGCCCCGTAATCCGCTTTTTGTAATCATTTCCTAATAATTTTTACATTAATAATCGTTTAATTGTTATGCGGCGCCATAGCCAAGCGGTAAGGCAGAGGTCTGCAAAACCTTTATCCCCCGGTCCGATTCCGGGTGGCGCCTCCAGTGAAACCTCCCATTTCAAGAAAATTCTCATAAAATGGGAGGTTTTTATTTTTGCTAAATTAGGGGCAAAAATGCAGAATTGGGTACTATTTGGGTACTACGGAAGTCATAAGGCAGGATAAACTTCGCTGATTTGGAACTATCATTTTTATTTCCGTCTTTGCTGTTAGCGTATAAACTGTTTAATTTATCTGCCGTTTCCTTGTCTTTCGCTTTTATCGCGTGTGAATAAATATCTAAAGTCACAGAATTCCTCGCATGCCCCAAACGTTTTGAGATAGTGGCAATATCAACCCCGGCTGCCAATAATAATTATGCGTGTGTATGACGAATCTGATGAAAAGTTATCTTTGGCAGGTTGTGACATTTCAGAAAAGAGTTAAACCATATCGACAGTCTGTTCGGAAACAATCGGAATATCTATATGGCAAAACAAATGCTCGCGAAAAGAAATCCTGACATACAAGCACATCAGGACGATTTCAAAGAATATAGAGAGAAAGTATTTTACTTATAAGCCTGATTCAAATATGACACAAAAGCAAATTGATAAAGAATTACAAAGACAAGCGATATTATTTGAGGATAAATGTAAAAAAGGCTTATATCTTGACGGAAATATAACCTTTGCGGAGTTCGTAGATAAATGGCTTGCGGATTATGCGGATAAGCAACTTAAATTGCAAACATTAGCAAGATATAAAAGTTTTATGAAGCGAATAAATGCCGCAATCGGTCATATAAAACTCGATACATTACAGCCTCACCATTTGACACAGTTTTATAATAATCTCGCAGAAAGCGGAATAAGAGAAGATATTAAGTATCAAAGTTCGATTGATTTTAGAGCGTTCTTAATTAAAAATAATCTGACACAGGAAAAATTATCAACAAAAAGCGGTGTTTCTTTATTTTCTGTTCGATCTATAGTAAGAGGGAATAACGTGAATTATGATACTGCTTTTATCATTATCGTCTTTTTTATTTCTTTTATTCAGTTCGTCAGTATATTCTCATGCACTTCAATCAGCAGATGAGAAAGCAGCGGAAATCATGGACGATATAATGTCAAGAAACAAAAGCAAACCTGAAAAGAAACATGAACTGGACCCCAAAAAATAGACAGTAATAAAAAAACCACATCAAAAATCTATGAAAGAATTGTAATTCATAGATTTTTTTGTTATGTTTTTTATGAGGTGTATATAAATGAGTACCAATAAATTTACTACAGAACAGATGGAGCAATTAACTCTGCCCGTTGCCGTATTTTCTCAAAATATCACACATCAATTCAGGGCATCGTCGAAAACCTTTTTTACGATGTCAAAAGTCGCCGCGCCCTCGTGGACTTTTTTATTTTCGATATAAAACGTAGGAACATAATAATAATCATATTTTGCGGCAACATCTGGCTGTTCGACTTCGTCAATGATAGTCAGCGGGATTTCGCCGTATTTTGCGTCGGATTCAAGAACCTCTTTCATCCATTTTCGCGCCTTTTGACAGTACGGGCATGACTGCATTGTGAACATTGTTATTTTTTTCATGATTTTATTAACCTAACTTTCTTTTATTTTATATTATTTGCTTTAGAAAAATATATTACGATTGTAATTAAGCACAATATTATCCATGCTATGCTCCATATTATAAGAATTTGCGATAAGTTTCCCGTTTGTGAAACAGACGCGTATGTGAAAAATATATTCATAGTATAAAAAACGATTAAAACGCAGATAGTTGATACTTTGAAAATTACGGCAGATTCTTTACTTTGCCCAATAAATTCAAAAATTTTATGAAAAGCGTACATCATAAGAAAAATAAATACGGTAACAATCGGCAATATCAGCAATTCATATTTGCTTCCCCATCTGTCGACTATATTATCCGCATTGTAATGCGCAGGTATTTTATCCGGAGCAATCGGCAGAAGAACAAATGTTAATATCAGAGGAATTAAAGTTGTAAGTCCTGCAATTAAATAAAATCTGTCTTTTTTCATAAATACGAACCCCTTTCATCGACATAAATCAATTATATCATAAATTAACGAAAAATTCAAGTAAATTTTGCGGGTAAAGCAATTCAAAAACTTGACTTTTTTTCTTCTGCGTGATATGATAATAGGGAACGGATAAAATCCGTTCCCTAAAAAATAAAAAGGAACGAATTTATATGAAAACATTATATTTCGACTGTTTTTCAGGGATAAGCGGCGATATGACGCTCGGCGCGTTGTTGGATTTAGACGGCAAAAACTTTGAACATCTCCTCTCGCAACTCAAAACTTTGAATGTTGACGGCTGGACAATAAACATGGAACGCCGCAATAAAAACGGCATAAACGCAAATTACATAAAAGTTATTCTACCGGAGTCCGATTCACACGAGCATGAACACAATCACGTTCACAGTCACGAACACCGTAATTTTGCGGATATTGTACGTATAATAGACGGCAGTAAAATAACGCCTCGCGCAAAAGAACTTTCTATAAATATATTCAGACGCATAGCAGTCGCCGAAGCGAAAATTCATGGGAGCGAAATTGATAAAGTAAATTTCCATGAAGTCGGCGCAGTCGATTCTATCATCGATATAGTCGGCGCGGCGATTTTACTGGATTTGATTATCTCCGAAAACAATATAGAGAAAATATACTGTTCCGTTATCAACGACGGACACGGATTTGCGCATTGTCAGCACGGCATAATCCCTGTGCCCGCTCCGGCAGTTGTGGAAATCTTCGCAAACGCAGGTGTCAGGACGCGTCAGATTGACGTGCCGAAAGAGTTGGTCACGCCGACCGGCGCGGCAATTATCGCGGAAATCGCGGAGCAATCCGACGTTATGCCCGAAATGACGGCAATTAAAACAGGGTACGGCGCAGGCACGCGGGATTTGGATATTCCCAACGTTGTGCGCGTTATTATGGGCGAAATGTCTGTAGGGGCGACCCTTGCGGTCGCCCTCGCACATACGTATGGGATTGGTTTCAAGGGCGACCGCAAGGATCGCCCCTACGAAAGCATATCCGTAATCGAAACAAATATCGACGACTGTTCGCCTGAAATACTCGCATATACTATGGAGAAACTTTTGAAAGCGGGCGCGAACGACGTTTTTTTCACCCCGATTTATATGAAGAAAAATCGCTCGGCAGTCAAATTGACAGTGTTATGCAAAAGCGATTCTACAGATAAATTCGCGGGGATTATTTTCGCTGAAACAACTACAATCGGCGTGCGCATACGCGAAGAAAAACGCATTTGCCTTGAACGCAAGTCTGAGTTTGTCAAAACTGCCTACGGCGATTTGAAAGTTAAGGCTGTTGAGTTTGACGGCGAGAAAAAGTTAGTCCCGGAATATGAAGAAGCGAAAAAGCTCGCGGAAAACGCGGGCGTGCCGTTATATAAAATTTATGAGAGCGTAAAGGAGCTGTAATATATGAACTACCGCAAATTGGGAAGAACAGGACTTGAAGTAAGTGAAATCGGCATGGGACTTGAACATCTGCTGCCAAAAGACCAAGACACAATAACGGAAACAATCAGAGCTGCAATACAAGGCGGCGTAAACTATCTCGACTGCCTTTCAGGGAAAGATTTTGCCGAAAATTCTGATATAAACGAAGAGTATGTCAAACTCGGCAAGGCTTTGGAAGGATTAAGAGATAAAGTGTATATTACATATCTCGCAAACGCAAACCGTTCCGACGCAGACAATTTTATTGACGGTATAAAAATAGGATTTGAATGTTTCTTATGCGAATTAAACACGGATTACTCGGATATTTTTATGATAGCATTCTGCGATAAACCGATTGAATTTGACAGAGTTACGGGCAACGACGGTTTATTGGCATATGCGCGTAAATTACAGAATGAGAACAAAATTAAATTTATTGGGTTGAGTACGCACAGTTCCGATATTGCGCATAAAGCAATCGAAAGCGGCGATTTTGACGTGCTCATGTATCCAGTAAATCCCGCTTTCGACGTTATTGCGGACGAGGAAAAATATATTTCTTTGGACCTCGGCAAATTATGGGACGCCGCATATGATTATAATGCAGATAACGCAAAAGGCATAAAACCTATACGTAAAAATGTATATACGGAATGTCTGAAAAACAATATCGGCTTGGTTGTCATGAAACCGTTTGGCGGCGGATTTTTATTAAGACCGGATATTAATACCGGATTTACGCCCGCCAATTTAATTTCATATGCGCTGAATCAAACCGGCGTTTCGACAGTTATACCGGGCTGTGAAAATAAAGAACAAATAGAAGATATTCTGAGATATTATTCTCTTAAAGACGACGACCTCGATTTCAGCAAAGCCGTGTCAAACTCGCGCTGGAATATAAAGGGCTGCTGCCAGTATTGCAATCATTGTCTTCCGTGCGCCGCCGATATTAATATTGCGCAGGTCAACAGAGCAATCGATAATAAAACGGCTTATGAATACAATGTCCTTGACGTAAAAGCGTCGTCGTGCGTTAAGTGCGGGGAATGTGAGACGCGCTGTCCTTTCGGCGTAAAAATAATGGATAAAATGGATTTGGCAGTGAAAATGTTTGAAAATTCATAAAGTTTTTATTTATCTTCAAGCAAAAGCTGAAATAACATTCTTGCGCCGATTTTTATGCCGATTTCGGTGAAAACGTTCATATATGCCTCTGTCGCATCGCCGAATTCTGTATAAATTTCGTCAAGCTCATCATCGTCTTTGGCAATACATTTGATTCGCTTAACTATGGATTCGCTTTCTTTTTCCAAACGTTCGCTGTATGTTCGTTTATCTACTTCGTCAAGGTCAAGTCCTGTTATGAGAAACTCGCGAAACTGCTGTAAATCCGCGCGTGTGAACATTTCTTTTATGTACTTATGTTCCATGTGTTTTTCTCCTTTGTTTAATTTTGATTTAAATTTTTTATTGTAATTATATTATATCTTAGAAATCTAAAATTGTCAAGTAATTTTTCTTAGAAATCTAAAAAATGTATATTTGCACAAAAAGGGGTTGCTATTTTTGGATATATTGCCTAAATTGTTTTCATTAATGGAACAAAAGAATATTAATGCTTCTACACTATCTAAAGAAATTGGAATATCAAGCGGGCTTATTTCCCAGTGGAAAAAAGGATTCCAGAAACCATCGCTTGATGTGGTTACTAAAATTGCGGATTATTTTAACGTATCCGTAGACTATCTATTGAGTCGCACAGATAATCCCCAAATAAATAAATGAGGTCTGAATATAATTATGTTTAATTTTGGAACACATTTAAAAGAAATAAGACTATCTAAAAATCTTACTCAAAAACAGCTTGCTATAAATATAGGAGCAGGCGAAAACGGAGTACAAAACTATGAACTCGGGAGAAGGAAACCGACTTATGATATGCTTATTGTTTTAGCGGACTATTTTGATGTCTCCATTGATTATCTCGTCGGCAGAACAGATAATCCTGATATAAATAAATCAAAGAACAATAAAAATAAATTGAACGATTTGCCGGTTTAACTCCTTGCCCTCTTTAGTAAAGAGGGTGCCGCTCGCAAGCGGCGGGTGTTTTGTGGAATCTGATGTCGGCGAGATATGGGAGAACAAAACACCCGTCACGCGGTCAAACGTAATCTTACAGGTCTTTACCAACATCCCGCGTGCCACCCTCTTTACTAAAGAGGGCTTTGGTACAAAATCCCTATAGAAAATAAATATCAGAAATGAGAAAATAACATTTATAATGATAATGAATAAAATAAAGGCATTCTTTGTAACCGACAGACAATTTTATAAAAACGTATTCAGGCTTTTACTGCCCATTGTCGCGGTGAACGCAATGTCGCTGATTCTGAATTTCTGCGATATATTTCTGCTCGGCAGATTGGGCGATATTTCCGAAACAGCGATTTCCGCCGCAAAAATCGCAAACCAGCCGTTTTTTCTCTTTTCCATGCTTATGTTTGGCGCAGTATCCGGCGCGTCTGTTTTATGCAGTCAATATTGGGGGAAAAAAGATACTGACACAATAAACGCCGTAACCGGCGTAACTATGACGCTTTTATTCCCGATATGTATAATCCTGATGATAGTCTGCTTTGTATTTGCAAAAGAGCTTATGTCGCTTATCTCAAACGACGAGACAGTCGTCGAAATGGCGGCGATATATCTCAGGATCATACTTTTTACGTTTGTTTTTAATCTGATCACAAGTTTATTTGGCGGGATTCTGCGCTCGGTTGAAAAAGTGAAACTGCCGTTGATAGCGTCTTTCACAGGGATTGTGATAAATATAATCCTAAACGCGATATTGATTTACGGACTTTTCGGGTTCCCCGCGCTCGGCATAAGAGGCTCCGCAATCGGCACACTGATTGCCAGAATAATAGAAACGTCTATTATTCTGGTATATATTATATTCTTTGAAAAAACGGTTAAGTTTACTATTAAAAAAATGTTCAGAATACATATAGTTCTGATAAAGGATTTTTTGAGATACAGTATGCCCGTTATTATAAACGAAGTCGTATGGGGATTCGGAGTGACGGTGCAAAGCTCCGTAGTCGGTCATATGACAAAAGACCAGTATGCGGCGTACAGTATCTCAAATATGATTGAACAGATAACTTTCATGGCAATCATAGGATTTTCGACAGTGTGCTGCATATTGATAGGGAAGGCTATCGGCGAGGGAAAAGACAGAGAAGCGGTTGCGAAATATTCGCGGACTTTCGAGGGGCTTGCGGCGGTTTTTTCGATTGTAATCGGCAGTGCGGCATTCTTTTCAAGAAATGCTATAATAAATATATTTGAAATAAACGATATAACAAAAAATTACGCTTCGCAGCTTTTTGCCGTAGTGACTGCTTTAACGCTGATAAAAGGTTTCAACTGCGTGGGCGTCGTCGGGATTTTCAGGGGCGGCGGGGATACAAAATTCGGGATGGTTGTAGACATAATAACTATGTACTGCGTCTCGATTCCGTTGGGGTTCTTCGCCATGTATTTCCTGAAATTGGAAGTCCCGTTTGTATACTTGTTTCTTATGGGCGACGAGATAGTGAAACTGCCTATATATTTTTGGAGAGTCAAAAGCAGAAAGTGGATAAGAAATATAACAAGGTCAAAAGAGGAGTTGGAATATGAATACAATGCATAGCGCGTATAAGCCATATAAAATACTGATGCTTGTGACGGCGATGGAATACGGGGGCGGGGAGACTCACGTTATAGAACTTTCAAAATATTTCGCGGAAAACGGCATTGAAGTCAAAATAATGTCAAACGATGGGGAACTCTTTGAAAAAGACATCGAAAATACCGGAATAGAACATATTTATGCGCCTTTTCACTCGCGCAATATTTTCGATATGATGAAAGCGTCGAAAATATTGAAAGAAGTCATAAAGTCATACGGTCCTGACGTTATTCATGCCCATTCGCGTATACCCGCGTTTATCGCGTCGGGAATCTGCAAAAAATTCAGAATTCCCCTCGTAACAACTATGCACTATCAGTTCAGGCAGTCGTTTCTGCTTAAACTCGCAACAAACTGGGGGGATTATTCTCTGTATGTCAGCGAGGATATAAAAGATTACTGGCTGAAATATTATAATCTTAAAAAAGGATGTATGCAGAAAACAGTCAACGGCATAAACGCCGGATTATTCAACGCGGAAAATAACGACTTTTATACGGCGGAAATCAGGCGGGAATTTAACATAAAACCCGAAGAAAAAATAATACTGACCGTCAGTAGGCACCAGATATACTCCTCTTATTCCGCTGTGAAACTCTGTGAAATCGCCGAGGATATATACAGCCGCGATAAAAATACGAGAATAATCGTAGTCGGCGACGGCGAGCTTTTCGGCGAAATAAAATCAAAAGCGGATGCTGTCAATAATAAGCTCGGATTTGAGTATATAATCATGACGGGCAGACGCAAAGACGTTCAAAGATTCTGCAAGGCGAGCGATATTTTCGTCGGTATTTCCAGAGCCGCTCTTGAGGCAATGGCGTGCGAGAAACCCGCCATTCTGTGCGGCGACCATGGATATTTAGGCAGGTTCTCGCGGGAAAACGCAGAAAAATGTGTAACGTCCAATTTTACCTGCAGGAGTTTCGGCTATCCTGAAAATATAAATAGAGTTCTGTCAGACGAAATTTTTTTCTGCCTCAGTCCCGGCAATAAAGATACGGTCGCACAGGATGTGAAATTCGGAGCGGATTTAATCCGCGAAGAATACGGCGTGAAAAAAATGGCGGACGACGCATATTCCGTATATCAAAAAGCCGTTTTAAAATATAAAGATTACGATTTTGTTCTGAGCGGATATTACGGCTACGGCAATATCGGCGACGATACTTTATTATATACTGTGATCAGCAATATACTGCAAAAAAAACATGATATGAAAATTTGCCTGCTCACAAAAAACCCGAAAAAATTTCAGAAATGGCTTGACAATCATTTTGCAAATATAACGGCAAAACACCGGTTTAACTTTTTCAGAGTGAGAAATTCGATAAAAAAATCGAACGCCCTCGTTTTCGGCGGGGGAACTCTCCTCTGCGACAACACGAGCACGCGTTCGTTCGTTTATTATTCATATTTGCTGAAAACCGCGCAGAAATTAGGGAAAAAGACGATTTTATACGCAAACGGCATAGGTCCGCTCTTTAATAAAAAAAATAAGACAGAATTAAAAAATTTGATACGCAATATAACTTTAGCCACAATCAGAGACAAAGAATCTTATGATTATCTGATGAATTTAGGTGAGGAGATAACAGGCAAAGACAAAATTTATCTGACTACAGACGAGGCTCTGACAGTAAAAGAAAACAAATATATAAATACGTACAAAAAAGATTTTAAAGAATTTATAAAAAACGATTATGTTGTTATAAGTGTGAGGAGATGGAAGGATTTGGGTTCGGATTTTTTCGCGGAATTTTCAGCCGCCATAGATTCGATATGCAGGGAAAACAATCTTGCTCCGGTCTATTTGCTAATGCAGCCTTCAACCGACAAATATATATCGGAACACCTGTCGTCGCTCAACGGCAGGGCATATCTCGCAAATTGCGGGGGGGATATAGGAAAGGTTCTCGCGATTGTCAGGTCTGCCGAAGCGGTTATATCGATGCGCCTGCACGCGCTTATATTTGCCGCCGCTTTTGATATCCCCATGATTGGCATATCATACGACCCGAAAGTGAAAGGTTTTATGAATTCTTTATCGTCCGCGTCCATATCCGCAGACGCAAATACTGATGCGGGCGAGAACTATTATACTGTAGAACTGAAAAATTTTTCAAAAGATGTTCTGACGGAAAAATTCAGAAATCTTATGTCAAATAAAACAATCGTCAAAAACAAAATCAGCGAAGCGGCGAAAAGGTTACGCGAAAAAGCTCAGTCAAACTCAGAATTATTTTTAAAAGCGATGGATGTGGATTATGAAGATATAGATTCGGGAGATGATTTGAATAAATAATATAATAAACAATAAAAAAAGAATAATGGGCGTGGATTTAGGAAGCAGGAGAACCGGGGTCGCCGTAAGCGATTTGACCGGGACTCTAGCCGGCGGGCTTGAGGTTATAGAATCTATGGGATTGAAGGAGTGTGCGGAAAAAGTCCTCGATATAGCCGAAAAATACAACGTTTCGCAGATTGTTTTGGGGTATCCCATAAATCTGAACGGAACAAGAGGCGCAAGCTCCCAGATAACTGAAAAATTTAAGGAAATGCTTGAAATTTCCGCGTCGCCGCGAGGATTGGAAATCACGGTGACACTATTCGACGAAAGGCTTTCGACTTCCTTAGCCCACGTCTACATGAATCAGACTGGTATAAAAAGCAAAAGCAGGAAACAGAAAATCGATATGCTGTCGGCGCAGATAATACTTCAGAATTATTTGGACAGCAAAAAAGGGGCGGATATGCCGTCCCTCTAAGAACTTGTAAAGTTTATGTTAAATACGGTTTTTCGTCTCCTCCGCAATAAAAATTCCAGCTATGCGGCGGACGAATTATCTCCTGAGCAAAAATTAATAGCGCAATAAACGAAGGAGTAGGGTTAAAATTATATGTTTCCTGCATTACGTCATCCATTTCGATTTCCGTAGTTCTTATAATTTCATATTTAATCAGTGTTTTAATTACAGCCGTCGCCTTTTCAAGGTCAATGTTAAGATTTTTCATCAGTAAATTCGGGGTAAATGCTTTGTCCGCATTTCTTTTGTTTAAAAATACCATTGCGTCAAAAACAACTTTATCCGAAAAGTCTTTAAAGAACGCAGGATAATCAATTCCGTCAAAAAACGCAAGGTTTTTATCCGGGGCGTCGGGGGCAATCAAAAAATACGGCAATCGGCGCGACAATCCCATTAAAGTAAATCCCGTATTTTTGCGGACGCTGGAATAGTGCAGCCAATCCCCTATGTCGTCCTGCATTTTTTTCAAGTCGCCGTCGTTTACTTTATCGACCCCGTATAGCGCGCGTTCGATTGTCCAGCATAATTCAAACGCAATATTCAAACGGTCTTCTTGATTCGTTTCAACGATTTTCTTTGCGAGCGCGTTTTCAATATCGCTGTAGTCGGTGATATTTCTGTCAAACAACGTATCTACAGACACCCCGAAGAAGTTCGCTATTTTAGGCAGTAATTCCGTATCCGGCACGCCGCCGTTTTCCCATTTTGAAACAGCCTGTGTTGACACCTGAGTATATTTTGCGAGTTCTTCCTGAGTCGCGCCTTTTTCTTTCCGCAGTTTTGCAATTATGTTTCCTATAGATTCAATATTCATAAATTTGCCTCCAAAATTAATTATTTTTTATTAATTAAACCATTGTTTGTGAAAGCTTTCATGGTTATATAATACCACAAAGCCCGGTTGATTTCAATGGAGGCAAAATTGATAAATTCAAATATGAGTTGATACAGCGGAATTTAATATCTTGGCTACCAAATATCCCGAAAATAGATTTTTATATTCATCCGTTTCCGGCTCATATTCGTGGTAGTCGTGAGGAGACAGTCCATAATTTAATTTGTGCCACATGTGAATAGCTTCGACGGCTTTATTGTTGCTGTGCGTGCGGATTTGCTTGAATCCCGCTTTTCTTGCCCAATCTTCGGCACATTCAATCATATGCTGTCCTATCCCTTGCCGCCTGTAATTCTCGTGAACTTCGAGGTCGTCAATATACGCCTCTTTTAAACGTTCTAACGGATATTCCAAAAATCGCGGGTTTACGCAAACAAACCCTGCCGGCATATCGCCGTCCATAGCTGCAAGCGCAAGTTTGAAAATTTTAATTTTTAATTTTATAATTATTTACAGTTTATTTATTTCAAATAATAAAATAGGTGTAAAATAAATACTTAGACGTCTAATTAATATTTAAAATTAATTTGAACAAGCAGAAATTCATTAAAGAGAGGTGGGGTACAATAAAATTTACAGAAATAAAACAGGAAATAGAACGGCAGGATTTCCAGACAGCCGAACAGAAATTAAATTTTCTATTTTATTATATGGGCAGACTGAGATTTCAGAAATTTTTTGAACACATGCATAAAGTAAACAGAGCCGACAATCCGGAAGAAGTAAATAACGGGAATAATAACCGCGGTTTTAATCATATACATAATATAGATAATATGCATCCCGGAAAAATCCCGCTTCTGCGTTTGCTGTATAAATCCCAAAAAGACAGTATGAATCTCAGTTTAAAAGAAATATCGGAAAGACTGAATATTCAGCCGCCGTCTCTGACCGTTATGCTGAACCGCATGGAAAAAGACGGTCTGATAACGAGGGAACGCGATAAAAACGATGCAAGACGTCAAATTATCAGTCTGAATAAGAAGGGGATGGAGTTAAGCGAAAAATATTTTCAGATGTATAAAACTATAGAAAGTAAAATATTTGAAGGTCTGACAGATACAGAAAAAAATTGCTTTTTTGATGTCATAATGAAAATCATAGAAAATCTCACTAAGATTTAAATTTAGAAATCAGCAAATACTATTTAAATATAGCAAAATACTGACAATACTGAGCTTTGCTCAGTCAAGTCGGATGAAGGAGTTGAATTTATTGTTAAAACTATTAAAAAATTTAAAGCCGTTCGCCGTTTATCTTACAATATCGTTGCTGTGCGTTTTAACGACATCGATTTTGAACCTGTTTCTGCCTAACTATATGTCCGATATAATAAACAAAGGCGTTATCGGCAAAGACGTAAACTATATCTGGCATATTGGAGGAATTATGCTGATTCTGTCGGCTATATCTATGATTGCGTCTATTATCGGCAGTTACTGCGCTTCGACGACGGGTATGGGATTCGGGAAAACCGTCAGGGAAAAACTTTTTATGAAAGTCGAAAATTTTTCGCAGAAAGAGTTTGACAAATTTACCACCCCGTCTTTAATTACAAGAACGACGAACGATGTGAATCAGGTGCAGATGCTTGTAATGATTGCCCAAACCATGATGGTTTCCGCCCCGTTTTCATTTATCGGCGGCTTAATTATGGCAGCCCGCAAAGATGCGGGGCTTCTCTGGATTTTATTGATTATTCTGCCGATTATAATTGCCGTCGCTGTTGTTTTGATGAACGTCACTGTGCCGCTGTTCAAGTCAATGCAGAAAAAAATAGACAGAATCAACCTTGTTTTAAGGGAAAAACTTTCGGGAATAAGGGTAATAAGGGCGTTCAATAAGATCGGCTATGAAGACGTCAGATTCAGCGAAGCAAATAAAGACCTGACTGATACGTCGCTCAAAGTCGGAAAAACAATGGCGGTTCTTATGCCGATTATGATGCTGGTTATGAACGGAACGACGTTATTAATCCTGTGGTTCGGCGCGCATTCCATAGAAAATGCAAATCAGATTGGCAACTTAATGGCGTTTATGCAGTATATCATGCAGATTATGATGGCGTTTATGATGGCGACAATGATGTTTATCATGCTGCCCAGAGCGCAGGTCTCCGCAGGAAGAATAAACGAAGTTATAGAATGCCCGTATTCGGTGTTTGACAGAGATAATACTGTGCCGCTCAATATCGACGGATTTGACGGCGGCAAAAATATAATCGAATTTAAAAACGTGACGTTTACTTACGAAGGGGCGAACGCGCCCGTTATCAAAAATATAAATTTCGCGGCGAAAAAAGGGGAAACAGTCGCGATAATCGGAAGCACCGGAAGCGGAAAATCCACGCTGATTAATTTAA
>Ga0123357_10003037_pt1 | contig 19010 bp, 14 predicted proteins | sample TergutEmb28metaG_FD_89873 | JGI IMG/M metagenome (GOLD analysis project Ga0123357, IMG submission 89873) | Embiratermes neotenicus P4 segment gut microbial communities from Petit-Saut dam, French Guiana - Emb289 P4 | ecosystem: Host-associated > Arthropoda: Insects > Digestive system > Gut ...
ATATAACAAATATAGTTACTGAATATTTTAAACATGGTATATACTCTCCGTTTTTTTTCTCTCTCTCTCTTCAAAATGCAGTTTGTTTCATAATTCTAACGTATTTGGTTCCTGTTTTATTCAGATTTTATATACAGGGTGTGCTAAAATTTAAAAAATAGTTCCGATGCCAAAAGGTTAAGGATGCACCATGTAAAATATTGCAAATGGAAGTCCGAAATTTTTATGGCATTGTATTTTGCCGTGTACCAGTTGGTTATAAGTTGAGGCTTCTTTGAGAAATTCGCTCGAGTGTGATTTGGACTTCATATAACGTACAATTTACATTGGATCAGGGCGGACTAAAATTTAATTCTTCCAACACAGTTTACTTTAAACCCCTTTATCAGATTTTTCCCAAGTCCGTTAAATCATTTTAGATATTAAGCTGGCATATATGGCCTCCGTATTCTGTTTTTAGTGTGTACATGTTTTGTGAAGTAGACATTCAGATATTCTTGAAGAGGGAATCCTTGTGTTACCGTAGCTAAACTCATGATGTTGTTCCTGTTTGTAGAATCTCTAAAAATTGTAGGAAGGGAGAAATGCCTGTACCATATGCAGGTCCTTAAAGTGCACATTTTTGTGCTAGTGTATAAAGAAGCCTTTTATGTTTATTTTGTCAAGTTACCACACATTTTACTCGTATTTCATAGCCATACTGGTGAGTGACGTAATGAAGCGTGAAAAGATGCAGAACGCATGTCCACTGAAATCACAAATGTCGTGCATCTTCAGCAGCTGTAAATTTTCCATAAAGCATTTACAAATGTTTGGATAAATGCGTTTTACTATGTGGGGTTTGTTGTCCTCATGTCGTTGTAGTTAAGGAATACGGTCTTCGGAGATGTGACGATCTTAGTACTTTCATCTTGAAGAGAAACGTTTTGGACTGTTTCATCCTTGAAGATGAAGGCATCGCTTCACATGGGGACCCGCTTACCCAACCACACTGCGTTTCATCCCTGAAAACCTTAATTCATATTTTATTGTGATTCCGTTTTAGGTACTCTTCTTGTTTTGTAAGTAAAGCTGTTCTCTTGATACCGTTATGCTTCTGTGTGTGTGTTTTTGACTTTTAACTGTCGAACCAGAAGACGGTTTTTAATTAAACATTCCAGACCGTCTGAGTTTCATAGTTGTAATTTCCTGCCATCTGATACTAACGTCGTAGTCTTGCGAGCGCCATTTAATGTAAAGCCAAGCTTTTTTCTGTGATTATAATCTTCACCAATATTCGACAGTAGGCCAACGCGTTTTGATCCTCTGCTTTCTCGTGGACCGCATTGTATGTGATACCGGTGCTGTCTAAGTGCCCGCTCTTGAACTTCTGAACCAGCTGGCACGTCAAGATTCCATTGTTCTGGGATGTTACGCCAGTTATTTTCAATAGGTGTTACGCGAAGAAATTTGGGGGGTTTTTTTTTTAATAATTAAAATTTGGAAACTTGTATTGCCCTATTAGAATTGTTGTGAATGTGCTGCAATGTAGAGGAAACATGTATAGAATGTATACCAAGATACTAGTTCACTGTTCGAATATAAATGCAGACTTGATATGTATTGGACAGTGCATCGTTGTGATAACTGAAGAGTAAGAACCAACTAGAAGTTCCTTTTTGAATTGTTATACTTATGATAGGCTCAACATGTTTCGGGCACTGCTATGCCCATCATCAGGAGCTCACGACCATAGTGCTGATCACCACATGGGCCGTCCGGTTCTTTTGTTGCTGTTGGTTCCTGATGATGGGCATAGTAGTGCCCGAAACATGTTGAGCCTATCATAAGTATAATAAAACAAAAAGTAGCATCTAGTTGGTTCTTACTCTCCAGTTATAAATACAGACTCTTCTCTGTCGTCTAATCGCGTTAAATTAGAAAAGTAACAACTGCGAAATTGGACGTTTCTGCGTGTTTGATGTTTCGCTGGTTGGTACGCTTGAAGACTTCAAACCCGCAAACCAACGACACATCCCGGAAGAAAGTAGTCATTAATGTTTGCAATACCTAGTGGTGTTTGTACATGGTTTGTATTGTTACAGTGGTACGCGAGAAAAACAGTTCGAAATGCACTGCGTGTCGAATAGTAAGTAGTTACTGCCATTTCGGAGGATTGTAGCTCGTTCATATTCCGTCCAGGAAGATGGACTTGGGCTGTTGATCCCGAAGATGTAGGCACTGTAGTCCTTCGAAACATCGTTAACTGTTTGCCAACAGACGCAGGTAATATCCCCGAAGACTAGAATCCTCAGCAGTATCCTTAAAACTTGCAGTTACCCAGTTTTTACGTCCAGACACTACCGATGGATATGTTGCTGGCTTCACTGTCGGTTACTTCCATTGTAAAATTTTCACTGGAAATATGTGTAACGTCTCTTGCTTGAAATGCTACTGGCTATTGGAGCCGGCTTGTTCTGTAATTATAGGCCAAATAAGGAAATGAACCGAGACCATGATGATCCATTTTAAATACGAAAGTATAATGTCTTCATTGAAAGTACAGTCACATTAACTAAAACGTGGACTTGCATTCGCGTCTTATTATGAACGACGTGACGTAACGTAACGCACATGACGCATGTAACCGATAAACCGTGGCTTCACACTTATGTTAATTATTAACTGAGTTCTCATTCTTGAATAGGGGCTCAGTTATGGTAAGATAATATTTGTACGACTTCAATATAATCGTTGACCCACGCCGAGATCGAGTTTCAGACTAGCGAACATTCCATCCTGCTTTACTAAGGCGTGAGGTATATGGAAGGTGCGCGGTACATAGTATAAAGTTGCGTCTGCATTAAATTTAACCTCGTATCTATATCGAACAATTAGTATTGACAAACGAGGCTCCCACGACTGAGTCACGCCGCTAAACCCTCATTTCTAGTATGCAGGAAATGACACTAACTTAATTTAGGCCAGTTATAGTTTAAATATGGGTTTATTAAATTGAATCGTCTTTAATGATTCTTCCGACGAGTAACGAGCCACCGGTCCAATTACCGACAGAACTAACGCCGAACTGACAGAAATGACAGCCGACCTACAGAACTGACCTGTGAGGGCTACTGGAATTGTTCTGTTCTTCAGGGGAAATTAATTGTAAAATTATGATATGTTTTGAACAGTTGCCTCGAAGATCTGTTTCTGAGGACACTAAGAAGTCATGTCTACCTCACGAGTTGGTACAAATTCGCTGCGTGTCACTGTAATTCGGTAGGTGTCCGGTTCGAACACCTACTGAAATCTGGCATTTCTGAGGTTTCCCGGGGATTTTCAGAGTCATTCTTTGCGTATTTGGGGTAACGGTTTCTGATTTCCCCCACGTTCCGCTTCATTACGTTAGCTGGTCTGGCCACTTGATAAAAGCGTCACAAAATAATCGAATGACCGTTCATTTACATCTTGTGCCCAGTTTTAGTGTCCATAAATTGTTTATCGTCAACAAAAACAAAAGTGACACAACTGTGTTATAATAATAGTTGCGCCTATTTTCTCGTTGGAAAGTGAGATTGACCTCCTCGCAACTTTGTAATGCTACCTCGTTTCAAACTCTGAAGTCTTTCGCTTTGTCAGCTTGCCTTTATTCGGCAGTTTTGTCCCGTCTTTGTGCTATCTTTCGGTGCCTCCTGACGCCAACCACGTGTTTCACTTGGTGTTTTACAGACTTTCGTAGCAAAGATGAGCCATAGCAATTAGTGAGAGAAGTGACGGGCTGTAGGTTGGACGACGGGGTTCTGATTCATGTGGTGTGTATTATATAAAAGGGAAAGGTAAAGCAATCCCTATACAGGCCCTGAAGTTTCCAAGAAGTTGGGGCTTCCAGATTTCAAGAGAGTTGGCACATGAAGGGGGTAAGGTTGTCAGCCCTACGCACCGGCCGCCTTTACCCCAAGGAAATATTCCTGGTACTCTTTTCTGTTAAAGGCTGAGTCGACCCCAGGACCGTAGTGCTGCCGGAAGGATTATGTCAATGAAAAGCTCGAACCCGCGACCTTGCGGCTTGTAGTGCAGTTTCTCAATCACCTGCGCCACCGGGTGCGCCGATGTGTATTGTATGGCATTCGCAGTGCAGAGTCTGTCCCGTCTTAATTGTATCCTCAGCTTTTACAACAGACTATGCTCTGACGACCGACTTATGCTGGTGTAACTACTACGTTGTGTGTGAAGGCAACTTTGTCGTTTAATTGAAGATGACAGCGTTTTGGGGAGAGAGGCGTTACGTCTGTCGTGAAGAAAATTCTAACACCAAATTTAACGTAAGCCAGTTTTTATGCTTTCTTAGAACGTAAAGTGAACGTAAGTTGTGGACGGTGTTTCTACTACCCTGTGACTGTCTCCGTGTTTCATTTTCGAAGCTACGCAACTCGCGTGTTTTGAATTGGGATTCTTCTCTAAAAACTGCCTGAAATTTTGTTTTGTTTGTTTTACAATTGGTAAGGTGTAAACCTTATGTACGTATAATACGTCATAAGTCATAGTGCTCGTAAGTCATGTCTAATGTCAGCGGCGATAACCGTCTTCTGGGATGTGCCCAGAAGGCAGTAATCTCTACATCTTTTACCCTGAAACCCCGAAGTATATTTTTATAGATTTTTCTCAAACGTGTGTTACCGTACAAACAATGGCTTATGCATGTGACTTAAAATACAGATGACGGTAAGATCTGCAACCTTTATTTGGAACGTATTTATTGTGGTGAATTTTAATAATGGAATACGAAGGACTATCATGCTCTTCCCTGCAGTGTTAATCGCCTTGTAGAGGTAGGATTTGTAACCGCAGCCCAACAGGACCAAGTATTCGCGTTCGTGTATTTATCTATATATATTGAAAGTGTGTGGCTATGACATGGAAACATTATTACGACAGAAATGATAAATTTCTGTAAGAAACTAAATTTTTAACATAAGTTAGATGGCGAGTTCAAAATTAGAAGTTGCAAAAGTGTGTCTGTTAGCTTTGTCATATCTCTCCGTCTTCCCATTTGTGGTTCTCCAACACATGCATCGTATTTGTATTAAATTTTATATTGAGAATTTTACAATTTTTTTTTCTCGACTTATTGCAGTTTTGGTTTTTGTATTTGCTCCCGGTACAATTTCTTGCCGTAACGCTGTCACCATTCCTAGGCCAACCACTACGGGTATCGGCATTGCCTGCCCTGATTGGTCTGTAGTTAATACAATGGAACTTGAGCCCAGTCAACCAAAGAGATGAATACGTGTTCCTGTTGACCCACTCTTATCTGATCTTCGTGTACCGCGAGAAGGTGCCCTAAGCGACTGCGCATACATGAAAGCGGGCGCCGACCCGTCCTTCCTCCACCCAAATTCTGTCGGGTACTTTACATAATCAGTCCCTGCTTCATAACACGGTGTGGACATTCAAACGGTATGGAGGAATTCCATATTAATAGTGGCGTAACAGTCGCGAGTATGTTGTTACGGTGGGAAATAGGACGTGGAGTGAACATTTCGATTGAAACACTGACGAAAAGACGTTTGCGAGAACTCGGTTTTAATGGTATATTATTAAAGTGAATTCTTTAGAAATGTAACTGCTTTACCGACAGATTGGTATTCACATCACTACGTGTTCGAGAAATGTCCGTTTTGAATCCCTGCTGGATCGCCGGATATGTTTATACTGACTTTTTTTTGTACTGTACATCTGCATGGTTTTGCCAACACAGTACTTTCACGTAGGCCACTACCAACACCATCTAAATTATTCTTTCCTCACTTCATGATCACCTCTCCATATCACTTGAAGTTCTGTAATTTACATATCCGAAGCTGACTTTATTCAGTGCCCTCACATACAGCTGTCTGAGGATAGCGTCCAACCTTACGCTTATATCCTGGAGACTCTGACTTGTGTTTGGTATGTTACATTGTCAAGTTGGTTTGATATACACAACTCTTCAGCAGTTTGTTGTATATCTGTTGCTGTCCTGTGGTGACCGGTTGTCATTGTACTGACACATTTATTGTGCTCTGTTGCCGTCATGTGGTGACTGGTTTTTCATTGTACTGACGTTTATTTGGCACTGTTACCGTCTATCATGAATCGGTGTCAATGCACTGATGTGTTTAGATCGCTGTGTCACCGTCCCGTTGTAGGATAACTAGTTGTCATTATACTGACACATTTGGGTGGTTCTACTGCCGTTCTTTGGTGACTGCATGTCATTGTGCTGACATATTTATATGCCTCTCTTACCGTCCTATGGTGACAAATTGTTATTATATTGACACTTTTTTTATTTTTTTAGATAAGTGACGGCATTGGGTTCGAACACGGAAGCTTTTGGACATTGTGCTTGTGTTTTAACCACACAGGAAACCGCAGGCAGCACTAATTGCGAAAATAAAACTAGTAAGAATGGCTGTCAGTATAATTCCGAGACGTTTTGTATATTAACTGTGTAAATGCCTGTTATCCGCCTTGGACATGGGGCAGTGTCCAACTGTAGTCTAATGAACCACCCATTGTTATGAACCTTTAGATAGTAATAACAGACTGTTGCACAGTGTCTTCCGTGAACATCAGTAAATATCCTTTTGTTATGGTACCAGTCGCCACAGACGTTTTTCATTTGATCCTGTCCAGAACCGGTTCATTTCATTTAGCGATATATTTATCGAAGATAGTCTTACATTTAATGCGTTTCTCCTGGCTCTCCCAAGACCTCCCTGTTTGTTTCTTCTCATGGGGGTCTTAAAAAAACAATAAAATTGTGATTTTTCATTCGCGCCACATGCACTGTAACACAAAACCGGCAAACGTCATAAAATTTTATTATATTATATATTAATTTCAATTTTTGTTTTTAATATGATATAAAAAAAAGTAAAGTGATCCCGTTACAGGCCCGGTGTGGCCCAGGGCGTGGGTAGAGGTATAGCTCTACTCTTCCATAACCGCGGCACTAGAAGGGGGTGAGTGGTCAGCAGCACGCCCCGGCCGCACTTTACCTCCGAGAACGACCCGGTACCCATTTTACAGGAAGCCGGATGGGCCCCAGGGCCGGTCTGGACGGGCGGAAAATCTCTCCCAGACCGTCCAGCCCGTAGTCATTCGCAATACCGACTGAGCTACCCGATCCTAATATGATATATAATTATACATATATATATATATATATTAGAATAAAAGGAGGTAATAAAGTCTCTGTCTTTGCGGGTACGTGCTGTTGATAAACTGAACTACATGGACCAGAGTATTTTTTTCCCGATATTCGCTGGTCTAGTCAGGAAGTTAGTTATTCGCCATTTATGGCAATCGAATGTTGACAGTAGCTTGTCAGATACACTCTTTACCGCATGCCCACAGGAGTCTGCCAGAGCCTCGCATTCTTTGCGGAATGTCAACAGGAACCTGCCAGCTCCTCACGCTATTGAACGAGTTATCACACGAGCCTTCCAGGACCTCATTCTCTGTACCGAGTGTTCACGTGAGCCTGCCAGATTCTCGTTACCGAATGTTCACAAGCGCCTGCCAGTTCCTCACAGTCTCACATGCTCGATTTTCACATTCTATACCGACGAACGTCGCCATTGAAACGTTTTTACTCCCGATTACGCATTCGGGATGCCCCGGGTTTAAGACTTGGCCCGAAATCCAACTGTACTGATTGAGTTCATGCAGTCTTCTTGGGCTGACAGCCGAGAAGTAGGTGATATCAACCGACGTTTCAGAGACGGACTACACCTCCAGCATCAGAGTTATGATAGGAATTGATATTCCGCCTGCTCAGGTGTATCTGGGGATGCTGGACGTCGAGGCGTCAGAATATTGACGATGCAGGTGGCGTCGCTGTCTGTTTTCCATTCTTTCTTTGCGCCTTGTCTTACGTCCGTTTGTTCTCCAGCCATTTTTCTTCCAGTTCTGCATTTTTTCATTATTTATTTCATTTTCTCCCTTCTTGTCTTCGCTCCCTTCTTTCTTTCTCATTTCTTCCGTTTTGTTTTTCATCTTTGTTCCAACCTATAAATTCTATTTGGAATGAGGAGGAATTGTCTGAAGAGTGGAAGGAGTCGGTCATTGTACCTGTTTATAAGAGGGGTGATAAAATAGATTGTAGTAATTATGGAGGCAGGCTAAAATGCTGAGGTTACAGGATCCAAGCCAAAGCAATGTAGATAATCTAAACAGTGTAAGACGTGAAGCTAGCAGACACTTCAGGAACAAAAAGAAGAAATATCTGAAGGCTAAATTTGAGGAACTTGAAAATATTATTAAGATAAAAAAAATATTAGAGACTTGAATACGGGCATCAATGACTTTAGGAAGGGTTATCAGCCTAGAACTAATACGAGTACAGTAAAGAATGAGAAGGGTGATTTTTTTGCAGATTCCCACAGTATTTTGGCTTAGTGGAGGAACCATTTCTCTCAACTGTTGAATATACATGGGGTTAGTGATGTTAGGTGGGCCGGGTAGCTCAGTCGCTATAGCGACTGACTACGGGCTGGACGGTCCGGAATCGAATCCCAGTGGGGACGAGATTTTCCGCCCTTCCAGACCGGCCCTGGGGCCCACCCAGCCCCCTGTACAGTGGGTACAGTGTCTTTCCCGGGGGTTAATTGCGGCCGGGGCGTGCTGCTGACCACTCACCCCCTTCTAGTGCCGCGGTCATGGAAGAGTAGAGCTATACCTCTACCCACACTGGACCACACCGGGCCTGTAACGGGATCACTTTACCTTTTTAGTGAAGTTAGGCATACAGAATTACACACAGAAGAACCACTAGTACCTGAGCCAAGTGCCTTTGAGGTTCAGTTGGCTATTGAAAAGCTAAAAAGTCACAAATCACCAGGTACTGATCAAATACCAGCAGAATTGATTAAGGCAGGTGGTAGGATAATTCGCTCTGAGATCCATAACCTTATTCTTTCATTTTGGAATAAAGAGAAATTGCCTGAGGAGTGGATGGAATCGATCATTGTATCTATTAGTAAGAAGGGCAATAAAACAGATTGTAGTAATTATAGGGGCATATCACTTTTGCCAACTACGTACAAAATTTTATCCAAAATCCTGCTGTCTGGGTTAATTCCAAATGTAGAGGATATTATTAGGGATCATCAATGTGGATTTCGACGCAACAGTTCAACTACTGAACATGTATTCTGCATTCGTCAAATACTTGAGAAAAATGGGAATACAAAGAAGCAGTGCATCAGCTCTTTATAGGCTTCAAGAAATCTTATGATTCAGTTAGGAGGGTGGTCTTGTATAATATTCTCATTGAGTTTAGTATCCCCATGAAACTGGTAAGGATAATAAAAGTGTGTCTGACTGAAACGTATAGCAGAGTCAGGGTAGGCAAGAAATTGTCTCACATGTTTCCTATTAGGAATGGTTTGAAACAAGGAGATGCTCTATCGCCGTTGCTTTTCAACTTTGCTTTAGAATACGGTATTAAGAGGGTTCAGGTAAACCAGTTAGGCTTGAAATTAAATGGTACATATCAGCTTCTGGTTTATTCTTATGATGTTAAAATGCTCGGAGTAAGCGTACGTACTACGTATAAAGAAAAACGCAGAAACTTTGGTAGTGACTAGTAAGGAGATTGGACTAGAAGTAAATGCGGATAAAACTAAGTACCTGGTCATGTCACGAGACCAGAATGCATGACGATGTCACAATAAAAAAATACTGATAATAGTTCCTTTGAAAGGGTGGAAGAGTTCAAATATTGGGGAACAACCTTAACAAATCAAAATTCTATTCAGGAAGAAATGAAAAGCAGATCGAATTCAGGAAATGCTTGCTATTATACGGTGCAAAATCTTTTGTCTTCCAAGTTGGTGTCTAAAAATAAATTGATTAAGATGTACAGAACTATAATTTTGCCTGTTGTTTTATATGGGTATGGAACTTGGTCGCTCACATTGAGGGAGAAACGTAGGCCAAAGGTGTTTGAGAATAGGGTGTTGATGAGAAATATGGGCCTGAGAGGGACGAGGTAGCAGGGGAGTGGCGAAAACTACATAATGAATAGCTTAATGATTATACTCCTCACCCAATATTGTTCGGGTGATCAAATCGAGAATGATTTGGGCGGGGATGTAGCACGTATGGGGGAGAGGAGAGGTGTATGCAGGGTTTTGGTGGGGAAACCTGAGGGAGAAGACCCAGGCATAGATGGAAGGATAATATTAAGATGGAACTTCAGGAAATGAGATGTGGGGGTATGGACTGGAGCGATCTGCCTCAAGAAAGGAACGGGTGGCGGGCATTTGTGAATGCGGTAATGAACCTTCGGGTTCCATAATATTTGGGAATTTCTTGACTAGCTGAGAACCGGTTAGCTTCTGAAGAAGGATTCTGGTCCATGGATTCAGTAAGTTCCTTATGTAGTCTTACTTTCAATTCCTTTTCTTTTTATTGTCTTAAATTTCGTGATTATGTTTTGTACGAAACAGTGCTACTTTCACATGATAACCCCTTCTGTTATTAGCTACAGTGTCTGTAGCATTAAAAATGCTGCACTGCATACGCAAGCTGCCCTTTTGTATAAGACGAAAACTGTTGACATAAACCATCCACCAGTAGTTGAAAGAAAACAGACAGAGTGACAGTCATCCGCTTCCACTCAGATAGTTCGTGTGTCAAGCAAACCTTCTAGAATAAGTACCTCTCCCGGAATCGGGTGCCTGTTTTTTAACCAGTGGGTGAACAGCATTGCAGTTCAAGTTAATAGTTATTTGATGGTGGTGTGATACCGCGATTAAGGCTGTTAAATCGTGTGGCGAAAGGCCTTCCAGTTCACATAGGACAAACTGGAGGCCTCACGCCACCAAATTTAAAGAAAGCTATAATTCTTGTAAGACAAGTTCTGGAAAATTGAAATTTGCTGATCACATTACATTTTGTAAAAATGTCACTTGTGCGTACCTAAAGAAAGTATTGTGACTATTTTGTAAAAAAAAACTGCAAAAGAAAGACATTTCGACGTCGTTGAAAAATTTTACTTCTATAAGGCACTGTCATTAGATACGAAGTACCGGTTCTATGATGGACGATACGTCTGCAAGTACAATGACTTATTGACTGAATAAATATTTATTTTTATTAATATTCTTTCTGGTTGATTCTTCTTGGTTTTGTTTTATAATTTTTATTTTTATTTTTTTACCATTCTGTGTTAGGCCTGTGTTCGGGTAACATAATTTATAAATATGGGCCGATTCACACTACGTCACGTTTCCGTTCCGTCGCGGAACGTCGCCGTTCAGTAAAATTTTCTCATGTGTAATTAAACGGAGATGTTCACACTGACAGGAACGCCTCCATCACGTCTCAGTTCCGTTCCGTCGCCGTTGCTGAGCGAGAATGTTTGACGTGACGGAACGGGTCCGAACATGTCTGTACCTGCTCGATTCCGATAATGTGAACAGTCTTACGTCTCGTCCACTACACTTCGAGTGTTTGCTTGCAACGAGTGCTGCCTGTTTTTGTCTTCAGAAATGGATGAAAAATTAATAGAATTGGTGCGGAAATATGAGGAATTATATGACGTGTCGAATAAGAAGTATAGTGACAGTGTCTGAAAAGAAAAACTGCGGGGACAAATACGTAGTAGATGAAGAGTCGGAAAAAAATAGGTAAGTTTCAATGTTTTTTTATTGCGAATTTTGAATTTCCTATCATTCTATCGTCACCGAAGTTCTAATAATTAAAAAAAAATGGAAAATGCATTCTGTGACAGTGGGCTGCATATTTGATGGAAATAATCGCAGGCCTCCTATCATGTGCTTTTCCGGAAGGTGACTGAACACGACCGACATTGTGAACACAGACCAATCTGACGGAAAGAAATGGAACGGTGACGGAACGGAAACGTGACTCATAGTGTGAATCGACCCTATGTTGGTGGATCGACTCTTTAGTGTCTTATTACTGTAGAATTTGGACGAAAGTATCAACGTGATATATTGATTTCTACATGAGGCTGTAAGTTTGATATGTTATTTCAAAATGCATTGTATTCACTGGGTTTGGGAATGGAAAAATGTCTGGAATTTACTTGATAATGGCTGATTTTACCCGCAACATGTAGTCAGAATTCATGAGTGAATAAAAGTAACATGAGATTGTACGTATAATAACTGTGGCTATTTAATGTAGATTTATTCACACGTGTTAAAACACAGCGGCATGCAGCAAACAAATATACAAATATAAGGCAATTTGGTTTCATCCTGCCGTTGTAATTGCCTTATATAAAAGAAACACCATTTCGGAAGCGGGTTGCTTTTCCGTCTTCAGGTGCAGCATGTATGAAGGGAGTGACAGCAGTCTGTACAAGCATTCTGATCGTCCCATACAGCTGAGCAAACCATCATTCATAATCTCCGCGGGTGGCACTGCTATTTCTGATGCGCCGTGATTGATGCGAGGCTGTGATCCTTTGACAGTATATTCTAGTTACACACAGTTAACTTCTTGGGAAGGTCATTGCAAGGGTCGGTGAACGAGACTTTGTAGCGTTATAAGTAGACTGCGTTTGAAATATGATGGCACACGCGCAGAAACAAGATTTCGTCTTTCGGCGAAACGGACGAGCCCATTTAAATCGGCAGGGGCGTCAGTTCAGCCGACTACTGGCAGCCGAGGTGTGCGCATCAGCGGTAGTAATGCTGGATACACCATGTTCCGAGGTAGTGTGAAGAGTACTGACTACCCACTCCATTCACCAGTTTCCCCTTCACTTCCCCTCCCGCGCGTCACCGTGTGCCATCACATTTCAACTGGACTCTACTGCATTATGTAACACAGCCATTAAAATTGGACTTAACCCGAAGTGCTGTAATTCTCACGCGGAGGACCTATGGGATTTGTGGAACGTGGTGCCATGTAGTTTGGCAGAAAGGCGCAAATGTTTCAGGGGAACCCGCTGCATCTGTCTTCAGGGTTCCACCCCATTCGTTTCCATCCAGACAGTTTAGACACAAGTATGATGCTGAGAACTTACTGAAACAGCCCCAGTCTCTTTCCGTCGCATGAAACATGAGGTTTCACGTATAAAACAAGTGAACCTCTAGTTTGATATTTATTTGGCGCGTAAGGCACATTACAGTGTTACAGCAGATGGAATTATCTGCATTTCTCTTCCAGAATTGTTCCAACTATCGAGAACAACTATGTATACATACTGCATATCCATTTGTTGTACGTTGGCTGCAACTATGGACTCTCCCAACTCCCCACCCTCCTCTCGCCAATATTCTTTTACTGTCAGCACTTGTCATCCACCATGCATATGTGGATGCACTGCTGTAAAACCATTTATTTCACTCATATATAAATGTACATTTTAAAATTTAGTTTTTATCAAAACAAGATAAATATATTGGCTATTCACAAATTAGCCGTAACATTTCCTAAATGTATTTTGCCCATTCATTGCACGTCAAGCTTCGTGTCTCTTCAAAGTGTAAGGATTGTTTTCTTCAAGATAATACGGCTCATGATTACAGGAGTAGGGGACTGCAGTGCGTATAATAGTTCATCAAATGCTGACTGTGCAAATCTAAAGTTGATTTTTGTCTGTTTCCGTTCTTTGTGTAAATTACGTAAGGCGGTATTTTGGTAGAAGTTTAGAAGAGGCCTTTGTTTTGTGACGTATTGTCCAGCTTTGGTGACTCATGGGTGAAATCATCCCAGATTGTCCATTGTCATTGTACAGCAGGTGCTTTGTCGTTACTACTTGTCTGTCCAAGAAAGAAAATTACGTCACAAACAGCAGGAGAACATGATGTGCAGGTAGAACAGGCCCACTGACGGCAGAAGTCTGTAGAGAATGGTTGGTTTCAAATGGAACTTCATTGTCACAGTTTATGAAGAACTGTTGGTTTGAAATGGAACTTTATTTTCACTGTTTGCGGAGAATTGTTGGTTTCAAGTGGGTCTTTATTGTCACAGTTTGTGGAGGATGTTGGTTTGAAATGGAACTTTATTTTCACTTCTCGTGGAGAATTGTTGGTTTGAAATTGAGCTATGTTGTCACTGTATAGAATTGTTGATTTGAAATGGAACTTTATTGTCACAGTTTGTAGAGAAATGTTGGTTTCATGTTGGTCTTTATAGTCACAATTTGTAGATGATTGTTGGTTTGCAGTAAGACTTTATTCTCACAGTTTGTGCTCTTCACATACAATAGTTAGGGTGACTGAATCGGACGAAGAGGTGGGTGGTGCATGCAGCTCTTAAAAAAGAAGCGCATAGAATATTTTATTTGGAAAACACGAGGCAACACCTCGGCTTAGATGGGAGAATAATAGTTTAAGCTTTCTATAAGTAAACTGTGATTTGATTAGACTGGTGCAGATTACATACGGGCCAAGGTTATGTAATTACGGTAGTGAAGTTTCGAGTCTTACAGTGACAACGATTGTCTTGAATGGCTGAACAGGATTTGAGTGCGCAGGAAATACGTTCTTTATTGTTTGTCCTTCCATTTGTGGTGATTATATGCAGTGACGTAGCTAGGGTTTGTGGCATCTGGAGTGAGTAATCGCATTGGCCACCCGTAACAGAAATTATGGACTTTAAAGTATCGCAGTCCACATATTGAATTTACTTTTATTTGGCTCAACGCTTTAAAAATTGTTGAGCACAGATAATTAAATTTTGTTTCATTTAAAATATTCGGTTTTCTATCCATTGCGCCACCCCTTGGGCTCGGCCGTCTGGGGTGGCTGCACCACTTCGCCCACCACAGCTACGCTCCTGTTATACACACTGAAATTCTTAATAATGTTGAAGGGTTCCACGCAACAAAAAGCTAGAAATATAGAATCAGACAGAATGTACGGTAGTAATAAGAGTACCGATTATTGATACTGATTGGCAACCCACAAACATACTTCATGGTTACCATGTTTTTAACAAACATGTCACATCCCTTAACAAGAAGAAAGACTTTTGGCTATTGAGATTGATGGTTAACTCATCTTCCTTGGTGTGATCCGTGTAATAAAGCTAGGTGAAAAATACACCCAGTAGACTCTCGTTTATTTGGGTTTCAACGCTTCTGTGGTACTGTATCTCTCCTAAGCCCTAATTTTCTTCTCGGAACTTTGTTCTAATTCTCATTATGTTCTTCGCCCACAGAGCAAGACCAAGCTCCACGCCCGTACGTAACAATCATAAAATTACAACAAACTTATTAACATTCAGCTCCATCTGCAGCTCCACTCATTGTGTTTTCCCAATCATTGTCTTTCTGATGTGATGAGCGTTACATTACGTTGCACAGTGCTTTCCGAGCTGTAGGCTTGCCTTCGCCTGTTAATTAATTAGCCTTACTGGATTTAGCTTTGAGGAATAAGGGACCAAACCCAGGGACACCGCTGAGCTCTGTGAAGTATGAAAATCAGCTCAATAAGGGTCTGTTAAAAATGCATCCCCTTCCTCACGGTAAAATCGCCACGTCTCCATTTCATAGGCAGTTTAAGGGGGCACTATCACAAAACACCTAGGTCTTTATACATTGTGTGGGATTAATGTAAAATTGTTGAGTGTTAAAGAAGTTTGTTCGTATTGTAACCACAGTTCTTTAAAATATTAGCGCAGTACCTTAGCATGATAGACTTTTATGTGAAATCTCAAATTTTACAGTTATGTGGAAAGTTCAGGTAACAAATTCAAATACAGATGACTCACTACACTACGTAAGGTAAATTATACATTACTAGTTTTGTGTGCAGTATTTATTATAGTTTATTTGTACATAGGGTCAGCGCTTCTAAAAATATATTCCATTATATTTTTATTTCAAATGGTTATCTACGTGTCAGACAGTAGTGATGATAGGTTTTCTGTGTTTTATTATGTTTGTGACGTTGCATTTACAAAATTGTGTGGGAAATCTGTTTCGAATCCTGATGACATGAACTAAAGTTTTTTTCTTCTTGGATATGACGCCGTGTAACATACAGGTAGGTTCCATGTTTTCTGAGGAACAAAACACACTTAGTATGGAAACAGCAGGTTCCTCCGAAACTCTATTTCCTGTATGTCAGTCTGTACGACGTCGCGTTTCAGAAGAATTCTTTCTTGATAATCACCGCTTTTGGAACCACAAATTCGATAAATATGAAGGTAGGCATGCCCAAAAGTCCAAAATGAGATGTCGGAATAAAAATAGAACGAAGTACTGCCATCGATTTTACTATTTATCGTTCATCAATTACTCTACCTGTAGACATCACCTTGCCTAGGCAGTTGAAGGCGCCATTAGAAAAAAATGTGATCGAATCAGGCCCTATCCAAGTGGCAGAGTTCTTGCATACTGGGATAATGCGTTCGGGTCTCACTGCGAGATCAGAAGTTGGGAGCTGATTTCTTTCCGTTTTTATAATAAACTTTTAGAAAACCTCCATGATTAGTGCAGCAGTTACTCTCTACCGTCACTGAAAACTAGTCATTATACTAATCCCCCGACTGGCGTCGTTCCGTACTGAATTCCTTTGTCCACGGACCCGCTATAGTACAGTCGAACTCAGTTATAACATCATGAAAGGGACTGAATATTTTGTGTCTTTATGAACGAGTGTTCTAACCGAGAAGTATAATGTTACGTTTCACAGTGAGGAATTAACCCGTTGACGCCTAACGACCCCTATAGTGGTCGTACCGCACCGCTAACCTCTAAACGTTGTATTTTATATATTTATTCAACAAATATAGGTACTGAATATTTCAAACATGTTATATACTCTGTTTTTTTTTCTCTTCAAAATGCAATTTGTTTCATAATTCTAACATATTTGGTTCCGGTTTTATTCGCATTTTATATACAGAGTGTGCTAAAATTTAAAAAAGTAATTCCGGCGCCAAAAGGTTAATTGGTACAAGATATCTGGCGCTATAGACGAGGTGTCGCACAAACCGGTGTTACTATAACCGGCTGTGACTGTGTACTGTATTCAGGTGTACGGTATTCAGCCAGGTGCGCAAATTCGTAAATACGATTCTGAAAATATCGTCGCATTGCTGAACACACATGATGACATGCTCACGCCCGACCATCTTGTTGAAACTCGGAAACAAAGCCCTCTTAATCTGAGGAACCTGAACCTGAGCCTTAGGAGAGGACCCTGAGTGTTTTGAAGTTGGCTGAGAGTCTTGGGATTGCTGAAGCTGGCATCAGGATGTTTAAGGACACAGAGTCGAACGAGCAGTGAGCTGCAAGAACGAGACAAGGAATTATGAGGAAGCTTGCTTGCTACGATAGGATTCTGAAGGATAAAAAGTATTTTTCGTGCCAGAGTTCAGAACTTCATTGCTTCAAGTCTTCGTCAGGTACTCGTTCGTCACCACTTGTATTGTTGGACATTGGACATGATGATCCAGATGACCTGCCTATAGTTCAACAGTAAGTGCCTTCTCCTTAAATCGCAGTTTGTTGTCAGATTTCTTACTCTATACATTTCTTGTAGTATAAATGCGTTTTTTCCTTCGTCGAAACGTATTTTGTGGAACATCCCAATTTTATTGTTGGCTTTGTGTGAAAATCTGTCCCGACTTCGCCGGTCTTGGAACCACAGCCAACGAAACGTCGGGGGATGTGCGTACTGGCAATGTGAAGTGAAACTGTTTTGTCGCCCCTCTCTCTGTCAGAAGTACAATGTATGTGTACCTTGCAACAGGAACAACCAATGTCTTTTTTTAAATATCAGATACTGGTTGTTGTTGTTGTTGTTCCAGGTTACACGTATGTGTTGATGGGTTAGAAGCATAAACAGGTCAGCCTTTCATTGTAACTGGATAATAGTTTCAGCATTGTCACACCTATAATAAACTGATTTTACCTGCAGCCTGGGGTCTGTTATGTAGGGAAAGCGGCAGTAAATCAGGGATCAGGGCGGTATTAATAAAGATATCACACACGAAGGGGTTGTCGGCCAGCCACGTGGGAGGCCAACACAGGGGGTGGGTTCATTAGGAACAAAGGCTGCATCTTAAGAGATTTAAAAGTGAAACGCCTCACACCGATTGTGTACGGGCTTGCGTAGTTGATAAGGAGCTTGGAAACGAGCAGGTAGTTAAATGATGTTTTCAAGAGACCTTTTGCATTAGTTATATTCCGAAGTTACTCTTATTCCTTATTGTAGCGCAAGAATAAATATTTATATATAGTTCCTTTGTATGTTATTTTAGTTGTTATATCTATTATTTGATCCATTAATGTAATAATGATGTCTGTTTGAATTCGAACGGTAAATTATTGCGGCCATGAACATGTTACTTGATATTTATATCATGGTGATACCTTCTTATATTTTGTACCCCCTGGAGGACGCTTTGAAGTCACGATTTCACTGTACTTTTTGTGCTTTATGCGTTCTGGAAATATAACTACATATTACTATATATATTACCGTCGAACACAACTATTTATTGCTGTTATCAATAAGGCTGCACGTTCCGGCCCTTCATCTTACGCATATAAATACATACCTAAAACGCAAGTAATATGCAATAAGAATATTATTAATCTGCGAGCTTATAAATTTTACAACCTTGTTTTCAATTTTGTATAACATTAAGTGGTGAACTTTTCATTTTCTTATATATTTCATTCGTTAAAATGTTCCTCTAAAATTGTTTGTGTTTCTAAAAAACATTACTTCATTCCTTTGGTTAAAATATTCAGCGTTTCTGGTGTGCGTACTGTTGGGCGACTGTGGTTACTCTTGGCATATCATTTCTCTAATGGGCGGTTTATGTTGACGTTGAAAACTTCTGACACTGAGTATATATATACATATATATGTATGTATGTATATATATATATATATATATATATATACTTTTTTATGTGTGGGCATCCTACGCATTGTGTGTCTACGTGCTGTTTGTATGTTACTGAAAATACTGAATTCGATAAAATCCCAGTCAATTAGGCTGCAATATACTGCAGTGTTTTTTTGGGGGGAGGGGGG
>Ga0123357_10003038_pt1 | contig 19010 bp, 8 predicted proteins | sample TergutEmb28metaG_FD_89873 | JGI IMG/M metagenome (GOLD analysis project Ga0123357, IMG submission 89873) | Embiratermes neotenicus P4 segment gut microbial communities from Petit-Saut dam, French Guiana - Emb289 P4 | ecosystem: Host-associated > Arthropoda: Insects > Digestive system > Gut ...
AGCAACAGTCTCTTCACGAATCAAATAAAGTTATTCTTGTGTTTTGAAAGGTTTTACAACATTTTCCTAAGTGTAACAGCAGTTTGAAAAAAACCTCCCCATATTAGGCGACTTTCCCCTATACAATTGGCCATACTTGGATGCACCCTCCCTCTTCTTTGCATCAGTCGAAGTTCACGGTTACTACGTGTCCGAAACACGGGTTGGGGACAGTAAAGAAGTACGTTGCATAGGAAAGTTAGCAGATCGCGCTAAATATGCAGAGAAGTCTATTCGTAGGACCCCAGTCCGTGGTATCAGTACGGTTTCGTCAGTTTATCGTGAAACCTGGAATTGTATTGGTGCGTGAGACGTAGGTATATGGTGATACTGACAAGGTGAGTGAATATCCCAGCTGATGAGCAATATCTCTGCTTGAAGTGTAATAACAATTGAAATACAGCAATGTTTTTACCATTTCCTTGTAAAGGAGCGCGAAAAGTAACGTACATTATTTATTTCATTCCTCCCCAGATAGCTCGTTTACTGCACCCGTGAAGACATTGTTTTGTTTACTTTTAACCACGACAAAAGACATTCTTGTTGTCCAGAGACGTAATTTGATACCCGGATATTTTTATTTTGCACATTTTTTGTGCTGTTTATATCGATACTTCATATCAACTTGAAGTTCTCCTAACTACTGTACTTTATGAGCATTCGCTTCTTAGATTTAGGCAGCGAGCTATAAAATTGCGTGTTTATTGCTGTCTGTACTTTCTGCGATGTTGCAAAACCACAAACAGACGGAGCGATTCAAGTATTTTCCTGTCTGTAATTCTTACGAAATATACCGCATTCTTTTACCCATACTGCGTATTTTTTGGGTTTCATACGATTCTCACTGCCGGTCCCAGTAGACGCGCTGTCTAAGGCGTAGGTCTACGGTTGCTCGCCTGCTGAGATTGTGGGTTCGAATTGCACCGGGGCATGAATGTTTGTCTGTTGTGTGTTGTCGGGTAGAGATCTCTGCGACGCACTGATCACACGTCCAGAGGAGTCCTACCGACTGTTATGCGTCGTTGTGTGTGATCTAGAAGCCTCAAGAAGAATGAGGCCATGGCCCGCGTTCGGCCGCAGCGCCACAAAAAAAAAAAAAGTTTCTCACATCTAAATGCTGGTTATTTTTCTAAACAACATTAACCATTTAGTAATTGTAACGCAACTGGACTCTGTACCGTTTTCGGCAGTAACTTGTTTTTAGTTACCTGAATTTAGGTAAATGTTAGATATAACAGTCTTGAAAGTCCTTAAATTAGAACGCATGGCATTAACAACGCCATGAGTTCATTGTCTTTTTAATTAGCTCTGCTGATGAAGTAAATAGCTGTCCGTATCTACAACTTCAAATTCAAGCAGTCTGGTGTTGCGGCGCCTGCATATTTGGAAGGCCTGTTCTAATTATTCGTACCTCACAACCTCGCACGATATTTCAGTACGAATAATGAAACACAGTATTTTGTATTGTGTGTTTTCTGACAGTTACTTTGAGCCTGTGTCCCGTTTGACCTTAAGTTTTCTAGAAACTGCGCCAATGTTCCCAACCCTCACGTCACTGAGGGGTTATTCTCTGTTAGCCTTGTGCCTCTGAGGGTAGCCTGCAGATTAAACAGCAAGTTTATGTTGTAATCTGTTACCTTTTCATATATTATTTCCTGTTTCCCGTCAATTTCTTTTACGGATTTGAGCCCTTGACATGATCATTTCTGAACATATACCTACTTATAACTATTCCATGCAACAAAGTCATTCCCACATAACCCTTTGAAGCTAATAGTTTCTTCGGTATTAAATCAATTTCCAACTTTATATGGGGCTCAAACGTCGTTACCAACTTCACATTTTCGTGTCACTAGTCCCAGTCTGGAGACTCGTGAATTCAGTCCTCATTCCCACACCCCCTTTCTTTAGAATCCATTTTAATATTATTTTTCCACCTACATTTGGGATTGCCGATCCCAGTGGCCGCGCGATCTAAGACGTGGGTCTGCGACCTCTCGCTTGCTCGGAATGCGGATTCGATTCCCACCGGAAGCATGGATGTCTCTCTCTCTTGTGACTGTTGTGTGTTGTTAGGTACAGGTCACTGCGGCGGGCTGATCATTCGTATAGGGTGTTGTGTGTCTGACTGTGTGTGATTACGAAGCCTCGACAATGAGGTCTACTAGATCTGCCGAGCCATAAAAAAATAGGAACAATTGTCTCGCTCTTCCTTCAGTTTTTCTCACCAAAATTTTGTAATGTGAGCATTTTTCTCTTCTTTCACGCACACAACGTGCCCCGCCTATCAAATCAATTTTTAAATGTTCACTCCAAATAGCATTAACAGTCGCGTATGTATTTACGTACTTTATCATCGGTCGCGTTATACGAAACTACTCAAACGAAACTATGGCGCCATTTGCTTCTCTCGATGTATTATATATTGAATAATATCTTTTACAAGAATGTCACTCTCTTGACATGCTTTCACAAATCAAAACAGAAATTGCTTACTGGGTTGATGTATTAACGTCGAACGTATTACCAGCATTTATAGATGTTAACTATTTTATACACGGAGTAGGCTTTAAACGGTTCTATTTTCTGTTTGAAAATTTTCCGTGTTATTTTCTTAGTTTTTCGAATTTTTTGTTTTTTGTTTTTTTTTTATTTTTTGTTCTTGTGGCGCTGGGAACCCTAACACGGTGTATGGCCTCCTCAGTCATGAGGGTTCTACATCACAAACAACGACGCACCACATTCAGTAATAATCCTCTGTAGGAATGATCAGCTCGTCGCAAAGACCTCTACCTGACAACACACAACACCCACAAAAGACAGACAACCATGTCCCCGGCGGGATTCTAACCCACAATCTCAGGAAGCGAGCGGCCGCAGACCCACGCTTTAGACCGCGCGGCCTCTGGGACCGGCTATTATTTTATGTTGTATACAATCTGCACCAAGCAGACGGCCATTGCATTTGCTGTGTTGGAGTCTAAGAGTCCCAGAGCTTGCTTTCTCATGCACGAGTTGGTATTCAGCCATGATACTGCTACACTGCCAGAAAAATTAACGAAGTTTTGAAGTGGTTAATTTTGCAAGCATAGCACAGGGGTTCGAAGCTCCACATTTCCTCTCTAAGACGAGAAGCTTTCAACAAGAAATATGCAATAAGAATTATTGTTATTATCATTATTATTTTCATTACAATTATTTCACGAAATTCCTGACATAACAAAATTTTTTTGTGGCTATTTGAAACTTTTCAACAAGTATTTTATTGCATTAAGTCTTACTTTTAAAAGACTTAATGGACCCTAGTGCCAATTTTAATGATTAAAATTAGACTTGTTCTGCACCTAATATTTCTACATGTGTCAGAAGTATTTCTGTTGAAAATGAAACAGATGTTTCGGATTTTCGTAAATCTTCCGGGGCGTAATGCCCGTCATTAGCGTGAATTTAGTGGGGAAGTTTATGAACACTGGAGCTGTAATTCCGAAAGGATGCTACGGTTCATTGTTGGAACCAGTTCGAACCCTTGTAATGTCTGTCCAGGGCCATAAAGGCGAGCCGTCAAATTTGTGCACAGGACTGCCTGTCACCACGGATAAAAATCACTCTTGAAGCACTAGCAGTCGCTACAAAAGTCCTGTATAACGCGAAGTTTCATGAATCTGTGACTTAACCATATTCTAAACCAGCTGAGTCCAGTCCACATTCAAGTCTTACTCTGAATAGTTTTATGTTTTCTTTCTTAATATCAATCGAATGACTTGAAAAGTCGCATGAGCCTTTCCTCATTCACCAAACACCGTGGCCTTTCGACGGTGTAGGAAGGATTTGTGCAGCTACCACACCAGAATACCTAAACAATATAACAACTTCCCTGCATCACACACAACTTAAAACGTTGTGTGAAGACGGCTCGACGCGCATTAATCAAACTCAATGTTCTTTATTAACCTGTTGCTAGGTAATCTTTGCTTCTCTGTCATCTTCCGGACTTCTCCTTTTTCCATCTTCAGATTTATTTTACATTGGAGAAAGGACGGCTCAACTTATTGTGGTGTGAAAACTGTATTGCCTAATCTTTTGAATTCGTGCTAGTGCGTACTATGGAATTAGTGGTATAATGTTCTTTCAAATATCACTTAAACGTATTCTCAGAGGTTTTATTTTCTATATGCGGATGTAAACACATTAGTGTTCTATCGTAGATACGTTGTGGCACTCAGCACTTTTTCTCCATGAATCTTGATGGCTTTTACAATTATTAAGCATAGATGTCGCCCTTCTTGCTTGTGTGTCCTTGTGTTAAGTACCTGCACTTTTTGTTTCATATGATTAAATGTAATTTTGCCTAGACATAACACTTATATGAGTGTGAAACTTGGTCTATCATGGACAGGTAGAACATAGATTAATTGTGGGTATTGTCGTTATCAATGTCCACCGTGTAGTCTGGTAGAAGCGCACCGACATTTCAGAGGAGCTTGCTGCATTCACCACCAAGGTAACTTTTCCACCAAATTGTTTGGCTTCATATTCAGAAGATTGTGAACTTTCTAGCCAAGACCATGAAAATCACAAAACTGAATAGAATGAGGATGTTTGAAAGGAGAGTGTTGGGAGGAATATTTGGGCTCAAGAGGGAGAAAGTGGTAGGGAGATAATATCATAACTGGATGCCTCATATTCTGTAGTCTTAATCAGTTGCTATTAGGGTGCCAATGGTGAGGATTTTTTTTGGAGCTGCTTGAGCCTTACATGACGGCGCTACGATCCTTCAAAACGTCGGAAGATACTTGACCAGCGACACAACGCCACACTACCGAAGACTTGAACCTTCCACCACTAGGGTAATAAGATCACGTAAGACGAGAATACCAGGATATGTAATAGTCGTAGGGCAAATGAGGGATGCTTTTTTTCCTCACATACGAAGCAAAGAGATCACTGTGTGGATCTACGCACATTCATTCACTCTGTAGCCTGTCTTACGACAGGTCTATAGCCTCTTCCAAAACGAGTTTTCACAGATTGCGATCTAGTGCTTCCTGTTGCAATTTCCAGTATCTTGTACTTTCCTTAAGGCTAAGAACATACTATTGGATAATACTAATACGAATTTAAGGGACAGTTATTGGATAACTGAACTAAATTGGTCAGTGTTAGTGGCAGATTATTGTGTATAAAATAAAGATTATTTGGTTTTCCTGTGTATCTGATGTGATAGGGATAACGTATTAGGCAGTATAAGTTTCGTGGGGCTAACGTATTAGGCAGTGTATGTCTGCTTACAGAATTGTGGTGTGAGGGAAAGCGGGATATGAAGAAGCTACTTTTCTTTTTATTATCTGTTGACATATAATGAATCGTGTAACAGTCCCAACGCCATTAAGTACCCTGGCGGCAGCAACGAATCCAGCAGAGGGGTTTCTTCAGGTACATGCATTTAATGCTAATTTATATTGACGTCTGTCAAGGTATACTGAAGTTCAGTCAAATTCTATCGCCATAATTAAAGGCACCATAACTCCCCGTCTCCTGGTGTTCTCCAGTTTGAACTGTGTAGCAGATTAGAATTTTGTTATGTAGATATGCGAAATATTTTCATTTTATTTATTTTCCACCATCTGCGTGGCACCCACCGAGAAACTCTTGTGAAAATGCTGGCTTTTCTAATCAAGCTTTGTTATTGTGTAAAATAAGCCTCTCCCGCCATCTCTGGACTGTACGTCTATTCGGAATAGCTCAGTCAGCTAAAGTTCCACCCAGACGTATGGAATTTTATTTCTGGCAGGAAGAGAGATTTCATTCTTAATGATTGTGACCCGACCATTTCGGATAAAATAACTATAGATGTAGTATATAGACTCTCATCCAATAGTTAGTTTCTGGTGGCCATTTCTCGAGGATAGGAGATTGGGGAGTCGATTTGGCCACGTTTACCTGTGTACTGCTGAACGTAATAATGCGTGGGGCGATTAACCCAATTTAACACATGTCTCCATTGCTTGGTGCGTAATAAAGCAAGAGAAAATGTATCCCTTATATGTCGCTTTTAAACAACGTAAACATTTTATATTCATGGGTCCGTGCATCGTGAATCAAATTTAATAATTGTCCAGCAAGATGCGACTGTATTCAGTTTGTTATATTTCTGTAGACAGCTCTACATGTTTCGGGTGTTGACGCCCATCATCAGGAGCTCGTAGAACTGTAATTACAGCTTCTGGCACTGGTCAACGGTTGGACAATTTTTAAATTCAACGTAAACATATTCTCTTATGTGACGACGCTGTCCTTTACTTTAACTGTATAGCATTGAGTTTTATGATGACGAGTGCATTATAAAACGGAGAGGATATAGAGTTCAGATGAAGGCGGCCATGGCCTGATATGAGGTAGTATATAGAGTTCAGATGAAGGCGGCCATGGCCTGATATGAGGTAGTATGCTGACACTACATTCATTCCATTGTCTGTCTTGCGACATTTCCATAGACTCCTCCAAAACGAATTCTCCACAGAGCGCGCTCTAGTGTTGCCTCTCTCAATTATCAGTATCCTCTCGTTTCGTTAAGATCACACAATAGCTGCTTACGTCTTCTACTTCGTCATCTTTCCGTCACCTTTATACTTCCCTCTATCTTTCATTCAATAACGTGTTTCAGAGGGCAGTTTCTACGCAAAATGTGACCAATCCAATTACCCTTCCTTCTTTTTATTGTTTGTGCGATACCTGTCCTCGTTAATTCTATGCAGTTCTTCTTCATTTCTCACATGATCGCTCCAACTAATCTTCTCCATCCTTCTCCAGCACCACATTTCAGAACTTTCCAAGGGTCCAAGTTTCAGCACCATTCTAATCTATTCTACAGATGTAGTACTTCACCAATTAATTCCTTAAATTTCATTCCAATTTGCTGGCGAAAAGAGCTCTCTTCTTGTCGAATGCTGTTCTGTCATGACAACCCTGGATTTAATTTCACGTGCACAACTTGCGTCATTTGTCATCAGACAACCAAAATATTTTAAATATTGCACATTCTCCGTTGGTTGCATCCTATTGTGATCTATATTGGGATGGCTGCGTTGGGATTGTAATTTCCTTAGTTCTTTCTACATTCATTTCCACTCCACAGCATTTTCTAGTTTCAGTCCGTTCATCTTTCGTACCCTGTAGCACCGTTTATTCCTTAGCCAGTAGCACAAGGCCATCTGTATATTTCGTAGTGAACATCACTTTTCCTACTATTCTGAAATCTCCAGGCCTTTCAAGATCTTCCTTGGTAAGACATTCGCTGTAAAATTTGAATAGACTCAGTGACAAACAACATCCTTTTCTAACTTCTTATCCAAACTTAAAAATTATTATCTGCTCTTGGTCTAGTACTAAATTAACACTCTGACCCATCTACAATATGAAAGACAACAATAAGTTTATTTGTTTCAGTCCAACACACCGTTATTTTATTTACCTTATTGGCTTCCAGTTTCGGTCATTAGACTATCATCAGGCCATCCATACATAAAGTTTAAAACAGGTTACTTGTAGTGCACATTACATTCAATGTCGTATTGGATTCTGTTTTAAAATTTTATATGTGGATGGCCTGATGATGGTCTAATGACCGAAACTGGGAGCCAATAAGTTAAATAAAATATTGTTGTGTTGGACTGAAACAAATTTATTATTGTCTTTCAGTTCTGTAACACAAAGGGATGCTCTCTAAAATCATCCACAATTTTCTGATCAATATTCTTACGCGTCAGTCGGTTCTAGTTTCTTTTGGGCTATTCATTAATTTAGTACTTTTGATGCCTCACAATTGTATTCTGCCAGTCTATGCAGCAAGCACACAGTTCTTCGTCTGTATCCAAATTTCGTTCTGATATTATTCCCAACATCTCAATTGCATCCCTAATTCCTTTCCTTCTTACAAATTCAAACTGATCTTCTCCAGCTACACCATCAATTTTCCTTTCAGTCCTTCCTCTAAGTATCCTTGCTACAATCTTTGCTGTATGTGCGATAATCGCTGCTTTTAGTAGCTTTTTGCTTCCTCTTCCAGGCAATCGTTGTGACCTTAGGGAAGACATAGGGTCACTCTCTAGTTTTATACATGTTTTTGATCGGTTTTGTCATTATTCTGAGACCATTAGGCATGTCTGCACGTCCGTTACGCAGATTCTGAATCGACATGTTTTATGTATATGGTCCAATTCGTGTCGATTTCGATCTTCTGTTTCTTTCCAGGTGTACAATATTCTCTTAGGTTTCTCAAACCACGTGTTGGTGATAGGAAGTCCGTTTCTTTTAGAACAGTCAATGAATGCTTGACCTCTCTGATTTCTCCTTCTCAGTCCATGTAGTCCATAAATGTTTCGGCATGATTTATCTGCATTCACACTATTCCACTCCCCCGTTGTAATTGTGTATGTCTCACCTTTCCCGTCATTTTGAAGAACTTCTTCGAGTGTGTAATACAATTTTCCATCTCCTCTTCTGCATACTCTGATGTTAGCACGTACATTTGCACCAACAAATCAATTATCACTTCTCACTTCACCTTTATGTATGCGAGCAGGATCAGGATGGAACTTCATCCCGATCTTGCTTGCAAGCTGTCAGCAAGCCTGTATGACATATACCATTGCTGTGTTTACGGTGAAAAACTCCTGATGATGGACAGAGGAACTGTCCGAAACATGTAGAGTTTTATTCCAAAAATAAATTTGAGAAATTAGTGCATCTAGTTGGTTTTATTATATGAATTTATCACGATGCACGGTCACCTGAACGTCAACTTCGTATTACCTTATTACAGAAACAAGCACTGTCGATTCAGCCTGTGGAAACCACTCTTTTATGTCAACTCTTCAACAAGTTGAATTTTAAATTCAGCTGAATGAGAATCTAACCATTCATCAAACCGCCGTATTGTGTTCCATACATTGTCCGAACAACGTAATTAATTCAGGAGACATTATACAAAAGACGAGCGATGAACCGTATCTTGAATGCAACGCTGAAGATTACGAACGTCTTTACCTCTAACAGGAGAACAGACGGTCCTATGCTGAGTGCTGCTTCTCTTCATTCTCCTGATGAATTCAATGAACTGAAGGCTACAGGTCTTTATGAAACTTAAAAAATTCTCTATAAAATTACACTGCATTACAACCCAGCAGCCAGTAACATTTAATTTAAACTGCATTTCCTAGTCGGTGGTTTCGGATCTGACTTGCCTAAGTGTCTTTCCTTCATAATTTATTTAATGGCATTCTACAGAGCGCAACAGACGAGAGAGGCAGAGCTTACAACACGCAGTATCGTCCAATTCGTATATGTGTCGTTTTAATATTATCCTTTATATAGGTATCTGTACTTCAGTCTGTTCTATAAAACTTGTACATTTCTCATCGCACGCATACTCGCTTCATAATCTGGCTCTTTCTTCCTCCTTAATGTGCTGACCTTAGTAATATTTGATGAAAACTCCTGGTAGGTAAGGACGTAGATGGAATAGTAATTTTTTACTAAGACGGGACTTAAATAGTGAATGAGAGAATTAACTAGATTTATTTGAGGCCGGAAATAATGGTAGTGTTCCGTTGTGAACATGATAATGAACTTTGGGTTCCACGTAAGGGCCACGATTTTACCAGATGAGAAGTTTTTGGCTTCCCAAGAAGAAATGTATTCAGTGAATTGGTTGGTTAGTTAGTTATTGAGAACGCATAGATGTTTGTATGTTTATTGCTGCACCGTACATATCGTCGAATTATTTAACTATTAATCAACTGATGCACATATATAAAATTGTACAGGATGCACACCCATAGTCAAGCACTCTCAGTAAAAACACAATACGACATGCTTCATCAGCACCCTGTTAATGCAACGAATTGAATCAGTGACTCTTTTAAACGTGACTTTAGCGAGGAAAGTGTAGCTCCCTGATGATGATTTTAGAATCGAAATATGTCGGATCAATTTTAATGTTTTAATGTGAAATTGTATGTGTGTACATCAGTTGGTTAATAATTAAATAATACGTTTGTATGTTTATAAGGTCTTTGAATTACAACATCGTTTACATCCGATAGTGTTCTAATACTGAACACAGAAAAGAGTAGAATGAAGGAAGGACGAAGCGACGAATATAGACGGTGTGATGCCAGAAGAAGTCAGCTCATTCAGATTAACATTTAAAGTTAGTAATTTGTTGTAAATGACAGAAAGACTCAAAGGAACGTAGAGGAGCTGGAAATGTGACATTACGGTAAGGAAAGTATCCTAAATAAGTGCAATATTAATGAACGGAAATCCTGTCTCACAGGAAGCATACGTCACTTCCTCTACAAAAAATATACACTTTTTCTCTTGTTTAAGGAAACATTTGTTATTTATTGTGAGAATCACTCAAAATACGTAAGCACAGCTTGTGGGTGAAATGAAAATGGCTTTATTGTTAAAGCTGAAGGCACATATACTTGCCACTATGCTTTTAAATTTTAATTACATATAAACCTGACGCTGGCATTAGCAGAGAAGATGAGTAGAATTTTATGTTTTTTGGTACCGTGAATCGTAATACAATTATACAATATAAAATAACGAAATGTACATTTCTTAATTAATATTTTTATTTTTAATGTTGATGTCTTCTACGTGTTTCGAACCCGAGGGTTCGTCTTGCGGGAGAGTGTTGCATATGCGGTTATGGTATGGTACGTTTTACATGCAGCGGTATATGCAGTGTTGTAGGTAGAAGAGTGTCTGCGATATCGAATACTCTCTTCTAACTACAAGACAGCTCATACCGATGCATGTACAACATACAATACCATAACTGCATGCGGACCGCGGTAGCACAGTGGTTAAGGTGCTGTGCTACAAATCGGAAAGTCGCTGGTTCGATCCTAGATGACGTAATTGGAATTTTTCATTGACATAATCCTTCCGATCGCACTATGGCCCTGGGGTCGACATAGCCTCTAACGGAAATGAGTACCAGGAGCATTTCCTGGGGGTAAAGGCGGCCGGTGCGTAAGGCTGACAACCTTACCACCATCCTGTGCCGTTGTAATGAAATCTGGGGACCTTAACTTCCTGGAACCCTCTGGGTCACTTCAGGCCTGTAACGGGACTGCTTTACCTTTTTACCATAACTGCATATATATCCGTCTTCCTGTAGATGAACCCTCGGGTTCGAAACATGTAGTTGATATCAAAATTAAACATTCAAATATTAATTTAGGAAATGTGTATTTCATTTGTTTATATTGTATAAGAACGTTCATGCAGTTACGAACCAGAAACCCTTATTTAAGAATGTGAGAGAGCACACGTCTCCGTGTTTTTCACCTTTCCCTTACCTGTTGTGGTACTTGTGGCCCCTGCTGGGGCTCTACACTCTACACTGTTGCGTCTGTGTGAGTAATGTCACGTCTGCCAGGAACAAAACAACACAACACATCTCGGGGATGAAATTATAATGTTGCTATTTTATTTACAATGCCAGGACAGTATTCGGTTCACGATTGCAATGGCGGTCGACAAGCAAAGAGCCTGCAGTCCGCACTTGTTAATTCAGAATACAGGTTACTTTTACATATATTATGTAACTGCTGCACACAATTTGCAAGGGTAACACTTCATACAAATTCAAAAGCACGGTAGTCCTTGTGGCTCTCAAGAATCTCGCATCTCCTAGTGAAGAGGAGAATACATTGTTTGCCATATATCGTCGGAGAGTTCTTTTCAAGAATGTGTAAAAGAAGTCCAAAAAGGAATCCAAAAAATGGAGGCAGCATATTTCTCCGCAACGTCAATATCTGTCTACCAAACCACACGGTTACACACTCTAATGGACTGTGCATGTAAAAGGCAATGCAAGCTCATGGTTCATACATAGAACAGTCTGCTCGTATCGACAGATTAGTAAATAAGTACAGGGTGGGTGCTAATGTTAGATGTATAGTAATGACTGGCCCTCATTAGAGAAAGGTCGTGCAGAGATTTATAGTCTTTCAGCTACTCATGTAATTTCTGGCACTTTCTGAATTTCTAAATTTATTCACCATGTGCAGTAGAATCAATCTTGAGCCTTTTGAATCCAATCCATAGACTTTAACCGTGTTTCTTTAACCGAAGTTTAAATTCCAGGTCCCACTAGCACCCAAAATGAATTTTGTGTATATGGAAATTCGTTTTTGTGCACACTTCAGTCTGCCTCTCGGCCCTAAAACCATCCAATTTGACTTAAAATTTTCATAATTTTTGTTAATCGCTTCGGGCAAATTCTAGGGCAGTACTTTACATGATTACATATCCTTTAAAATTCATTTATGACTCACTAATTATCCTAACTTTCTATCCTTTCTATTATAAACTACTGATTATATTTTTGAATAAATGACAAATTAAATATATTCTGCATTCTTTAAAAATGAGGTTCAAGTCCTATAGGTTAGTAACATTACGTTATGTCAAATACACTCCACACGATGTATAGATGCTACTACAATGCTATTGTTAGCACGCAGACTGAAAGTGGGCGATTAAATTATGGTCACGTATCAAAATGTGACGTCAGTAATGGATCATCTAGTTTCTCCATCTTCAGTGCAGTGGGCGTAATCATGTCGGGTATTTTCAGCCAACAATTACCGCCAGAAACTTCATGTATGTAAATGAAGTAATGTGTGGCCTGTCATGATTTTGTAATTAGTGTGTTCTTATTTTTTATATTTGAGGGCAGGGAATATTTTGAATTACAATACAAAATAATTATCAGCTTCGGACAATCGACATGGCTTTCTGTATCAAGACACAGAACCTCTCCATCAATGTCATCTTGACATATTTAGCTCCGTAATAACATGTCGTTAATACTCCATTCTGTGAATTCCTTCCAGAGGCCAGGAAGAAGCCATCCCTTGGAATGAAGTCGCCAGATGAATCTATGTCCTACAGTAGTGAGCGTGAATCATTTTTATTACCGTGGGCAGAATTTGTTGCTTCCTGCGTGGTGAGTTGCTTTCCAGAGTTTGTTGACTTCTGTTGTTGGAAGCTTGCTCGTATTATTAGTCGCTTTCATCTTTTGTTTTTGATAGCGTGTTTATAAAACGGATTCAGTATCGTAGAATTTGTAACTGGTTTTTATATTTATTCTTTTTCTCTTCTGTTTTGCTTCCCAGGCCAGGTCTATGAGCCATGCTTCATTTGCACATCCAAAAGGAGTCTTCTATTGTATGTCTTGGCAGTTGTCAAGAATTGGCACATTTCGCACTATAGCAATAAAAGTTGAATTAGTACCAGTAAAGGTAAAGCAGTTGCTATCAAAAAATTTAAAGATCAAGATATATAGAATTATAATTTTGCCTGTTGTTTTGTATGGGTGTGAAACTTGGTTGTTGACACTGCGGGAGGAAAGGAAGCTGAAGGTGTTTGAGAACATGGTGTTGAGGAGGATATTTGGACCTAGGAGGGACGAGGTAACGGGGGAATGGAGGAGATTGCATAACGAGGAGTTAAATGATTTGTACTCCTCACCCAATATTGTGCGGGTGATAAAATCGAGAAGAATGAAACGGGCTGGGCATGTGGCGTGTATGGGTGAGGAGAGGGGGTGTATAGGGTCTTAGTGGGGAAACCGGAGGGAAGGAGACCAATGGGGAGACCTAGGCGTAGATGGGTGGATAATATTAGGATGGATCTCCAGGAGGTGGGATGTGGGTGTATGGACTGGATTGGGCTGGCCCAGGATAGAGACATTTGGCGGACGCTAGTGAGTGGGATAATGAATCTTCGGGTTCCGTGAAATGCGGGGAATTTCTTGACTAGTTGCAAACCAGTTAGCTTCTCAAGAAGGACTCTGCACCATGGAGTAAGTAAGTAAGTAAAGGTAAAGCAGTCCCGTTACAGGCCTGGAGTGGCTTAGAGGGTTCCAGGAAGTTAAGGTTCCCGGATTACATGGCAACGGCACAGGATGGTGGTAAGGTTGTCAGCCTTACGCACCGGCCGCATTTAACCCCAGGAAATTCTCCTGGTACTCATTTCTGTTAGAGGCTGCGTTGACCCCAGGGCCATGGTGCGATCGGAAGAATTATGTCAATGAAAAATTCCAATGACACCATCTGGAATCGAACCAGCGACCTTCCGATTTGTAACACAGCACCTTAACCACTGTGCCACCGCGGTCCCCGAATTAGTACCAGTACCAACATTATTTAAATTTAATGTTGTAAGCACTTTTGAATTTACACTCAGAAATCATGAAACATTCTTCAATTGTTCACTCCCAGAGGTCACTAACACAGCTAACACAGTGAGATATACGATCTGGTTTTAGGGGTTATATTCTTGAATGGTACAGAGATTTTTCTTTTTTTTTTCGCAGAACTCAAATCGAGTATGGGACATGTGAAGACTTCTGTACAGTGGGTAACGGCTTAACGGCAGCCAGAGCTAAACCTCACTCTCACCTAAAGCCATGACGAGGTTAGTTCTGTAACGAAACTTCACCTCCACTCCACACTTTTTTTACGACACATCAAAAAGGCGAATTTTAAATTTATGCTAATAGAAAATCATACAAATGCCAGGCTAATTTCTTTTTCTGTTGGTTCAGAAAAATTCAGACTATGCTATGGGCATCGACCGATTTTAATATCAAAATTATACCTTATTTTTTAAAACATCTACGGAAGTTTATCTAATTTACATACACCAACTAATGAACTTATATATATTAAGAAATTTCGAATTCACATTAAAACACTTAAAACGCTCCTACATGTTTCGATCTTACGATCATCCTCAGGAGCATTTATTGTTCCTTGCTAAAGTTATATATTAAAACAATCACTGATGTACTTCGTTATATTAACTTTGTTGATGTGGCAGCATTAAGTTCATTAGTTGGTGTATGTAAATTAAATAAACTTCAGAATGCACGGTGCAACGATAAAGATCTACAGAAGTTCTTAAGAGTCTAACTTACGCGGCCAAACAGGAAGTTCTCCTGAGGGATACACATGAATTATAATAATACTGTTTTATTTATCTTCAAGATAATCGCCCCTGGACTTTAACACACTTTCTTATCTCTCTGAAACTTGTCCTAAAATAATGGAAAGCGTCCAAAATAACTGTTTTTATGCAGCGTTTGCCTTATTTTGCTGTCCGCGACGTCATAAAATTATCTCTTTCTGAGGGCGATTGTCACTTCAAGTAACAGAAAAGGTCGGCTAGCGCGAGGTCAGGCGAATAAGGATATAAGTGCGTAAAACACACTTAATGGAAGGCAGTGTTCGTTCGTGATAACAGTAACTTTTTACTCTTGTATACGTTACATCATGGTAACAAAGATTTACAATTTCCTTAGGCCAACCAGTTTTTAGGCTAATGGAATGTTTTTAAAATGACTTCACTTCGTTTTCAAGGTTGTACTTACTTAGTGTGGATTCATATACTTGTATGTATAAACAGTATTATATATCACTTGAAAAGCGTTGATTTTTATGGGTGTTAAAACTATTCTCAGAAACTGAAGGGACTAGAGAGCCTCGGGGTTTGTTTGAAGAGGGTGGCGAGAAATACAGGGTTTTTCATAAGGCCTTGAAACATTTTAAAAATTCGCAACAAATAAACTACTCAACGGATCATGGTAGTTCTTACGCCGTTAGAGAGAAAAACTCTCCAAGTTATTTTACATATTTCACAGACGCTCAATGTGTCCACCTTTGGTAATACGGTAGACATCTATGCGATAGTCCATCTCGTTCCACACGCGTGTCAGCATATCACGGTCGACCAGAGCCACAGCAGCGGTGATACGGTTGCCAAAATCTGGAAATTAGCGGCGAATGGAGGCACAAAGACAGTGTCCTTCACAAACTCCCAGAAGAAAAAGTTGCACAGGGTTAAATCCGGGGACTGAAGTGGCCACCGCACTAAATTAAAGCGTCATCTTTTTCCTGTGCGGTCTATCCACCTATGTGGGAACTTTCGATTGAGATACCCTCGCACGTCTTTGTACTGAGCTGGAGAGCCGTCTTATTGAAAAATTTAATCATTACTGTCTTCATTCAACTGTGGCATCAGTCAGTTTTCTAACATGTTTCACGGACTTATGAAAAACCACGTATTTGGACGTAGCTGGCAGGAAGTGATAGAAGGAAGGAGGGAAAGTACTTAATGTGCAACTTTGTAATTTATACGCTTTTCCAGAATTTGTGATAAAATTAAATGATGAGACGGACAAGAGGGAACAAACGTACAGCTAGGGTGTCAGTCGAGTGGTTTTCATTCGTGCTACGTATTGAGTATCTAGGTTAAAATCTCGGCCCACAGATTCTCGGTTTTCCTCAAGTCTATCTTCACAGATTCTTGCATCTTACGCCTACCTGAGAATGCATCCCCATCATTTCTTTCTTAATCCTCACCAACTCATCAAATGCATTCTTGTTACTTTAAACTATAACAGAAGAGCAGTTGAAATGTCGTCATTACATAATACTAGTACCACAGGACAGTAAGATAATCTTCAAAAGGATGTTTCCTGGCGTTATTGTAAATATCTGACTTCTCTTGATCAGTTGACATACTTCCTTATAATCAAGAAATTTACTCCCTGTTATGGGGGGGGGGGAGTTCATTGCCTTGTTCACAACAGCTAATCACCAGACCCTTTCGTCATTCAGATGAATTAAGTTCATGTGCTACATTCCAGTTCTTCAAGATCCACTTTAATATTGTCCACCCATCCACTTCTATGTCTTCCAAGTGGCCCTTTTGACTCGTACTTCCCCTCAAAAACCCTGCACGCACCTCTCCTCTCCCTTCTACGTTCCACATGTGAAACATGGGACCTTCCTATTGATTTGACCACCCAAATAACATTTCATGAGCAGTGAGTATCATGAAGTTTCTCATTATACATTCTCCTCCAATCCACTCTTATCTCGTCTCTCTTAGAACAAAATACTTTGTCAACACTCTTATTTCGAACACCGTGAGATTACTTCCTCCTTCAATGAGCGAGACCAAGCTTTACACCCATACAACACAACACGCAAAATTATAGTTCTGTATATTTGAATTTCTGTATTTGAAGGCAGAAGATACTGCACCAAATGACAACAGACATTCCTAGAGTTAATCTGCTCTTGCTTTGTTCATGAATGTGATTTGGATTTTTAATATTCTTCCTAAACATTTGAAATTTCCCACTCTCTTAAAGGATTTATCACCTATTTTTATGTTGTGATACTGTCCTGCATTCTGTTCACGAGACATGGACATACGCTTATTAAAATGCAGGGTTTCTCGGTCAAAACGCAACTTTACTGTTTAACAAATCAGCTACATATTTCGACTACTGGTAATAGCCATTATCAGGCCGATACAAAGAATATAAAAAGAAATAAATAACAGTTACAATACTGGTCAGAGATCTAGGACCTTACAGTGTATTATATATCTATATGACGTACGTGATCTTGTTGTGTGTGTATATATATATATATATAAAATTTAAGAATGGCTGAAATATATAGGAGGAAATAATATATGTAAATCCACTACAAGCGCATTCTGTTGGGCCTGCATCAGTGACGTACTGACTGGTTTATATCAATTTGCGCTGTGGAATGACTGAATTTAGTTGATATATTTTACGCTATTTTCCTCCGGCTTTGTCTTTTGTAAAGTAAAAAATAATACAATAACGTTTACGAGTTTTCACTTATTAGTTCATAGCTACTTTGCGTAAGTAAGTGTTCCTAATTTATTACTCTTACTCCAACATTCTCAAAACTATTCATTCTTCATACATATCCGCCTATGAAGATAGAACAGACAGATTGTTCCGAAACGTCGGCATATAAAATTCAGACGCCGGGGAATTACCCAGAAGAAAGCATACAACAGTCTGTGTTCCTTACCATCGGCATAAACGAACGTGTAATCAATTTCTCTTTCATTAAAGAGAATTAATGGCTATTTTTTTAAACCTAGAGGCGGCCTGTTTTCTGTGTGATAGGAATTGTATTTTTAGAGATTACTTATAAGAATTTCAGGCTTTAATATAACTATGACCCCAGTGTCTAGACAGCAAGGTATGATGGGATGGAGACTGAAATATGTTTTCACGAAACACATTATTTCTCTTCCATCAGCCCTTAGGCCATTATTGCTTTATTGTGCGGTAGCTATGGGGTGGGGTTTCAAAATGTTTCTCTTGGTGAACGGGATCCACCTTTATAGATCATGATATATAGCTGGCAAACGCCTCATTCCCTCTCTTACTGCTTCAGGCGGTGCGACGTATAAATCAAATATTTGATCACATCTCTCCTCCAGAACGCGACTAAATTACCTACGTGTATTGAACTGGCCTCTAGCGGTAATAAAGTGCACTGCGTGCAACTGCAATTATTCTGACTTATTATGTTTCCGTATTTATGGAAAATATTTTTGAATTGATTTTTAGTCTCTGCAATGAGTCTTCATGAGTCTTCTCAGTTTGTGACAAGCAATGTTGCTTTGTTTCCCATGTAGTGGGTCCCTGTCACCACGGCATGGCGCATCCTCAGGTTGCGGATAGATGAACGGCCTCTGATAAGGAGGGTAGATGAGAATAAATTGAATAAGCTGTCGCGGACAGACAACGAGGGGTGGTCCTCCAGCTTGGGGGTTGGGCGAGGTGCTAACAACCCCTTCCTGTAAAAAACTTTGTTACGAAACACTCACATTCGGGATCTATGGGTATGAAACTTGGTCGTTGACGTTGCGGGAGGAAGGGAAGCTGAGAGTGTTTGAGAATATGGTGTTGAGGAGAATATTTGGACCTAGGAGGGACGGAGTAACGGGCGAATGGAGGAGATTGCATAACGAGGAGCTAAATGATTTGTACTCCTCACCCAATACTGTGCGGGTGATAAAACCGAGAAGAATGAGATGGGCTG
>Ga0123357_10003039_pt1 | contig 19008 bp, 11 predicted proteins | sample TergutEmb28metaG_FD_89873 | JGI IMG/M metagenome (GOLD analysis project Ga0123357, IMG submission 89873) | Embiratermes neotenicus P4 segment gut microbial communities from Petit-Saut dam, French Guiana - Emb289 P4 | ecosystem: Host-associated > Arthropoda: Insects > Digestive system > Gut ...
GCAAGAATAACAGACGCTTTTGCTACAATAACTGAAGACATGTTGGAGAACACGTGGAGAGAAATTGATTATCGATTAGACGTTCTCCGTGCAACAAAAGGAGCACATGTTGAAGTGTACTGACGTGTTGTAAAAAACTTCTTGAGTTACATTTTGACAAAAAAAAAATATGTTTGTATTCCACGTACATTAGTTATCTTGTAATAAATGTTTGTAATCAGGCAAAGACTTTATGCTCACCCTGTAGAATTATTCGATATCGATAAGTCGCAAACTTAACTTCGGTACTTATTTGCTTTTCCATTTTCAGTTGTTCGAAGAGGCTAAAGGGACATCCTCAAGTACTTTAAATAAAATGCAGACAACAAAGTGTTACCAATTTCTTTCCACATCGACATTTCTGCACCAGAGACAAAATACATAATTTCGTTCTGAATGAGTTCTCATGAAATATGATTGTGTTGATTCCTTTTACCGATTTATTTAATTGTTTATTTATTTACTTCTACTTCATTTAAGAAATCTGTCAGGAATTCATATCGCGCAACGTCAAGTGATGGGATGACAACCAATCATGACCTATGGATTAGTGCCCTTCTTCCTTTGAATAACGCAACAGCCCCCAGTGGGGCAGGGCCTCCTCATTATCAAGGCTTCACGATCACACTCCAACACACCACATTCGGTAAGACACCTGTGCACGACTGATCAGCTTCAAACAGGGGCCTCTACCTGACAACACACAACACTCGCAAGATATAGACATCCATGACCTCTACGGGATTCTATACCTCATTCTCAGCAAAGGATCGGCCGCAGACACACGCCTCAGACGGCGCGACCACTGCTATCGACATTAGTCAGTCAGTTAGTTAGTTAGTTGGTTCGTACCATGTGTTACAGGTTTCTCAGATTCATTCTCGAGAAGGAGGTGGAATGAAAAACCTCCGGTTCGGGAAAAGTCTGCATGCTGGTCTACAAATATAAATACGTCTCTGTACTTAAAGCGCCACACTAAAAAGGCGTATGGTGGAAAAGATGTAAAGCTCCACACATTCTTAAACTTGAGACTAGATTGAGGTGAGTGGTCATCTTCGTGCCTCGAGGAAAGAGTTTCCCTTGTCCGTAGAAAAGGAGAGTGCGTAGACCCAGAGCCGATCTGGAAGCTCTGGAGAATAGCGAAATACAATTCTACTGCCTGCACCCGAACCACAGCCGTTCAGTCATCCATCTCATGCCCTAGTCACTGTATCGATTTCACGTAATGGAGTGGACTATTATTAGTGATATGTTTACTACTCAAAAATCCATTCTCATTAAAAAACCAAGTCGTGAATTTATTACGAAGTATAGTGTTTCTTCACGCGCTTAGTTTGTGATGCAGTAAACTTCAGTTCATTACAGCAAGCCCACAAGTTACCGGGCATATCGAATTTCTGAACACATATAGCGGTTGGCAACTTAAGGCACTGACCTAACACACGGTGTCTGTCGTGAAAGGGTTAAGTTCACACGGCGTTGTTGATGACGTTCCCAACATTATAAAATGTTACGCCGTGTATATTGGTTTCCGTACACCAAACTAAGTGTCGTAATGTCCGAGAACATTAGAATGTTCACATTGCATCTTATTTTCTTACTGTCATACGGCTAGTGGAATCTGCTGGTCTCTCTCAGCGCTACGTTGGAAGCATAAGAACTTCATTGGTTTCATAAGCATTCAGTTACTCTTAGTTTATATGTTCTGCTGGTCTCAGTAAGTGTCTGTTAGTCTCAATGGGCCTTCTTTTCTCTCACCGAGCGTTTTCTTAGCCTGTCTAAGTGTTCTGTTGGTCTCATAAGTAGCCTATACCTACTACTGTTTTCGCTAAGTGTTCTCTTTTTTTATTTGGCGCAAGAGCCCCCATTGGGCCAAGACCTCCTCATTCCCGAGTTTTCTAGACCACACACCACAGTCGGTAGGAAACCCCTGGATGAGTGATTAGATCGTCGCAGAGACCTCTACCTGACAGCACACAACACTCGCAACTGACATCCATGTCCCCGATGAGATTCGAACCCACAATCTCAGCAGGCGAGCGGCCACATACCTACGCCTTAGACCGCGCAGCCACTGGGACCGGCTAAATGTCCTCTTAGGGTCACTAAATGTTCTGTTGGTCTCAATAAGTGCTCCGTTGATCTCACTAAGAATTCTGTTTAATAATTTCAGTTTTATGGAACGTGGCTCCCTGTCTACTGGTAGTTGCTAGGTTTGGAGAAGATCACACTTCTTTTATTGCTTAGAAACTAAATGGAAGTTGCAAATTTATCGAACCGCCAGTTACTCTATATTTACAGACAGGACATCATATCCCGAAAAATTTGAATTTTTATGAACGTTGCCTTTAGGGACACAAGTTTCGTGTTCTTTTTTTAAGCTTGTTGGGATTTCTAGGTCATATTATCATCAAGTTGTTCGACAGTTTTTTTTTAAGTCTTTGCAGTTGTAAAAAGATAAATCGGTCCCATTACAGGCCCGAGGTATCCAGAGGTTTCCAAGAAGTTAAGATTCCCAGATTATGTGACAATGGCCCAGAATGGTGGTAAGGTTGTCAGCCCTACGCACCGGCTGTTTTTACCCCCAGGAAATAGTACTGGTACTCATTTCTGTTAGAAGCTTAGTCGACCCCAGGGCCATAGTGCTATCGGAAGGGTTATGTCAATGAAAAATTCCATTGACGTCATCTGGAATCGAACCAGTGAACTTCTGATTTGTAGCGCAGCTCCTTCACCACTGTGCTAGCTAGGTTCCGCCTTTGCAGTTGTGTCGGACCCAATATGCACGGTTCAAGGCCCTCATGTTTCAGTTGGAATTAAACAGATCATTTTTAATTAAGTTTTTTTTTTAACAAATACGAGATCTGATGTTCTCACAACATGTTAATGAGCATGAAAGTATTCTGGGATATAATGTCTTGTCAACTGGCACATTGTAGCGGCTTCGTCTACAGTGTCAAACTGCGTGTTAAGAGCAGTAGCAGTTGATGTTTCGTAACACCGCGGAGGACTCAAATCTGCATAAAATGAAAACACGTAATTTGGCCTTGGAATGTTTATTGTGTTATTTAGTTAATATTTTATTTGTGTGCAGGCAGTTTGGACGCTACGGTCATTTTCACGAACTTGCATTCAGTGTTATCTTTGAAATTTTCAGTGAAATGGTAATATATTGATTATATTCACATATGACTGGTGCTGAACTCTTGAGCTTAATATCTTTAATTATAACGTATAAAACGAACTTAATATTCATAAGCCTGAACGTGTAACACAGAAGTGCCTAATCAGTGCCTACATTGTACCTGAGAATGCCGTTGGAAGTCACCAAGTTCAATGGGTTGGCAGATCCATAATTTTTAAATTTTAATCCACTTCCGCTAAAATGAATTGATAAATTCGTAAATAGAACAATCGAAGTCACGTATTCTTGTTCCCAGACTGCTCGCCCTAGAATAGGCTGTGAATGTCCAGAGGGAGAGGAGCGATATAGCTTGTACTGTTTATTTAACCTCTGCGATAGATGGGGTTGGATGGTCAACGCCACACCCCGGCTGCTTTACTTCCGGGAATGACCGGTACCCATTGTACAGGAGGCTGGTTTGGCTTCTGGGCCGGTTTATGCGGGTGCGGAAAATCTCACCCCACCGGATCCTCCAGCGCGTAGCGAGTCGTTATACAGACTACGCTTTCACGGCCTACGAAAGATAACATTGTCTAACATAAGTTTCGGATCACTTGCTCAGACTTCCCCTGTTCACTTGTCTCGCTGTGTTACACATTCTTTCAAAATCGTTTATCCTGTCTATATTTTACGACAGGGATGACGACCGTATGGCAGGCGTGCCCAAAGTGGCACGCTAAGAGATTTCCTTGGCACGCTGCATTCACTGGTGTTCAAATATTTTTATTTCTTCTGCCCACTCAGCGTCTCTATATTGTGAAGAACATGTGTATACACACATATATCTGGCTGCGTAGAGATTATGTATGAATTACCGTTGCTACCAAATAACACTGCGAGTGAACCTTTTTTTTTTACACAAATCGGGAGCGGTGCGAAGTGTTGACTGGATGTTTATGACTGGGGTACCAGCCTTTCGCTGACTGGGTGAATACGTGACATTGGACAAAACGTTTTACAAGCTTCTTTTTAAACAGGAATTATTAGTAGCCCCATTTATTCCAAAATTTTCATCCTTATCACATTCTTCGAGGAGGCCTGTATTAGAAATATGATAATTATACTACGCTTTAATTATACGTATTATTATAAATTGTATTAATGTTAATAATGCAGTAATTAGTAATAATTATGGAAGACTCCAAGACCTTATTTTGCTCTTCAAAATTCTCATGGGCACGCGGAAAGATTTCTTCGAAATTTGTAGGAAATTTGGGAACTTGCCCTCAAAAAAGTTGGACAGCCCTGTTTTATGACTTTTGTTACGATAGGAAGAGAAGTCTGTCTCTCAGAACTGAAGCATATACAGTTTCTGAGACATAACACCTGTTCAGATATTCAGATATTACTCATTCGCTGCTCCTCAGATGTTTTGCACATGCAGTTTCTCGCGTATCACACACACACATGCAATTTCTCTGCCTTCATACATTTTCAGATCCGCGCAGGTGGACTGTCTCAGATACCACGTATATTCCGTTTTTCAAATATAACAGCCGTACACATTGCCTCAAATTTTATGTCCAAGCAGGTTATCGGCAATCACACGTGTTCCCTTTCTCAGATACCGCGCATGTGCGGCTTCTGATATATATCGCACATGTTTGTTTTGTAACATATCTCGTATGAAGAGTCCTCAGCTCTCACACATGTTCAATTTCCAGGTGTCACGCGTGTATGCAGTTTGCTGTGTCTATACATTTTAATACCCAGTTTCATGGGAACGTGAAATGGTGTAGAATGAAAGCGCTTCAGGTTCTGGGTCTAGGTCCTAATGAAACTGTGTTGTCAGTATCACAACCTGGCCCTTTTACTTCCGGGGAACTAAAGTCTGTACGAACTCGGCTAGCGAAAGGGTTGGTCTTAGAGACTTCCTGAACGAGATTAAAAGAAAAAATTTTCTCCCTCTTTAAAGAAAGGCAGATGAATAACCGTCAAATACACAACGTTAAGAAATAATACGTGTAAATTAACCAGCTACATCTTTCGATCCTCTAGGGGGTCATCTTCAGGCTTATATTTGAAACACATTAGGAAGCATACAGATCATGTGGGGAAGGGAGATCGCGCTTCTTACAGGCTTTTGTTACAAGTCTGTTCTTTACATATAACTGATTTCAAGTTTATAATTGAATATTATAATTACAACATTTAAATTAAAATTAAATCGATGACAGCAGTTATTAAAATGTTCTTCGTTTGTATTTGTAATTAGTCAGAGCAGGTAATAGGACTGGATTGATCTGGCTCGGAGTAGGGAAGTTTGGAGGGTTACTGTGAATGAGGTAACGAACATTCGGGTTTTACAAAAAGCGGAGAATTTCCTGACTAGCTGAGAACCTGTTAGCTTCTCAAGAAGGAATCTACTCCAAGAATTCAGTTAGTTCAGAGCAGGTAATACTGCTCATGCTGTAGGTCCTTAGCACCGTCTAGCAGTTGGCTTTGTATCTAAAGTTTTGGAAGAACTTCGAAGAATTCGAATCGGAAGTGAAAGGCAAGGAATTTTCACGAAGCATTGACAGCACGTTCCACTGCCAAAAGGCGCAAACACTCAAAAGCAGTTTCACTGTAACACTGAATCACCGCAAAATTCAAGATGAATTACTGAAAAACCTTCTTTTTTTTTGGCTGAAGTTGAAGTTATGCTCCTGAATAGTGGACTTCAGATTTAGATAAAGATTTTTTTTTTTATAAATTCAAGAATTATTGTCCTTGCAAGCTCAAGCGTCGAGTTAATGCAACTAGTTTTACAGGCCTGTTATACACAGCACGGTCCTGTGTATTAAATGATAGTTTTTAGTCAGTTACAATGTGTATACATAGTTGGCAGAAATCCGTAACAGCAGTAGTAAAATAATCTTGTTTACTGTGTGCAAAGCATTGTCACGTGATGCGATAAAGTAATATATCAAACTTGTTGTCACTGAAATGAAAAACAACTTCTGTTTACTCTTTTTGTAAGGCGTGTAAAACCTTTTTTTACCTAAAATTAATTTTAAAAAAGTCAGTAATCTGTGAAAAATATAACATTAACGAAATTATATTTTATTTTTTGTAATGCATTTCTTAAAACCTTCGCCAAATCAGAACAACATTTTAAAATTCAGTAGGAAATCGCGTTTCTCTTCAGAGTCTCAAATGATTTTTATTGCAGCTTGTCAGAAACAGCCTTATATGTAGAATTTGGTTGTATTGTATATCTTTGCATGATTATGGACAAACATTTTGATCTCCGCCTGGGGTACAAGTTTAGGTGCGTCATTTCACGCAGTTAAGTCTCGATTTAAACCTAAAGCTGTTTACTATTTGTATTGTATCTATCGTCAAGTCACCTGTGTATTTTTTCTGGGCTGTACAAACTTCAAGAGCAGTGAGGGATGCATCATGGGACGAACGACGTAGAAAAGCTGTGTGGGTTAAACTGCATATATTTAGTCACTCTTGGGATAGCTCAGTCTCTGTCGCGACTAGGCTATTGCCTGAACGATCGAGGAGTATATTTCGACACTTGGCAGGAGACGATTTTTCCGTTTCCCGAAGCGCCCAGACCGGCTCGCAGACCAATCCAAACTTCTTTTAAAGGGACGCTGGAATCCTTTTCTTCAAAATTAAAGCGACCGAGGCGTGAGGCTGGAGATTCATCTCCGACCACTTTTGAGTTGAAGACTGTGTGGAGCTATACCTCTATTCCCACGATGTAACTTCATAGCTTGCAAAGAGAAAATTCTACATCTCTCTTCATTCTATCTAAGTATTTAGATTTCAGTTTCTTTTGTCTGTTTTTGCTTTCATTCAACTCGCCTCAAATTTTACCTTGTTTGAACAATGTTGAGTTGTTTTGAAGTGACAACTGAGAGGTAAAATGTATTTCATCACCAAACAGATCACGTGACAAACGTAATTCTTTGAAAAAATTATAAACTGGATTAATTGCACTGTTAGACTGATGCATTACGGAAAAGTTTGCCTTTCAAAACTGCGGGGAAGACGGTCCTGCTGCGCGATAAACTGTTCATTACTGAATGATGAAATTAATGAGTTGGAGGTGAGAGCAGCAGTGTTTATATGGGCGATGTTTATTTGCTAGAAGAAATAATGGAATAACAGAGCCAGGTGTGTAAACAGCTTTTAATGAAGGGCTGTACAGTTTTACTTTCTGAGTAATTTTTAAGCAAACTGCATACATAAAATTACAACATTGGATTTTCTAATAAGTGGCTCATGATATTTCTATCTTCGTAAGCTTATTTATTTGTATATTTATTTATAACCATTCTTTCTCCCCATATATATATATATATCTTCTGTGCTTGTTGGTCTCTCCATTAACTCTGCATTCAAGAGTCCCTCCATTTCCCTGCTGACATTTTTCTTCTTTTTTCTCGCTTTCATATTTTGTCCTTTCATTTTTTATTCGTTTACACTTTCTCCTTTCATATATCACTCCTTTACTTTCTTGATATTTTCCTTGTTTAACCTTTTCTCCTTCCTTTCACTTTCTTCTCTTCTTTCACCTTGTTGGTTTTCTGTTTTTACCTGGTTTCTTTAATCCCTTCTCTCTTAAAGTATTGATGTCGTTTTTAATAACGGAAAGGTATATGCTAGACTTGTCTATAAATACAGAGTAGATATGTGCTGTAATGCGAATTTTGTTTTTTAATTAGTCTTGCTTTGTCTAGTCTAGTCTAAATCAACTTTTATAAATGTTTAAAATGTTTTAACTATAAACTTCTTTTTGTTGGCTTGCGCTTGATACAGAAAGATTGTTCACCCTAACATTGGAATTAAAATTCGAATCTGAGTAGTACTTTTGTGTCTCTAGAATTTTCTGACACTTTCAGAAGTGTCTTGGCGCACATACAATTAAGTGATACATAAATCTCAAAAGAGACAACCAAAATGGCAGAGGGAAAGGTAACTGCTATAGAGAAGAGCGAATATTGTGCTGTTAATTGCTGAAGTTGCTTGTTTGTAATATCCGAGATGGAGTCTCAGTGGCAGCGAATGCGGATTAATGAATATTCTGTCAATTAGTCCCTCCCGTATTTATCATCCCATTTCGTTACAACTTGATGTTACACAACCAGTGTTGTACAGTGTTTCTGTATCGACAAGTAACATCATAACCAGTTCACAACTGATATGTTCAGAGTCACCATTCCAGCAATAGTTGAGCGTTATGTAACAAATGTATTTGATTTGTAAAGAGGACCATCAAACACAACTTCCTGTAAGATCGCTCACTTAATCCCACGTGTTCAATTAAAACTCCTTGATAGCTTAAGTGGATGTTTTTATAATGAACATTTGGGTAGAGTAGAAAATTTTGTAATTTTATAATTGTCTAACTTTGAAAATGGGACATTGTGTAAAACTAGGAAATGACACACTTTGTTAGAAGCTGAGTTTAGCGATTACCACATTGTAAACTGACCAAGCTGTAGGGTGGTATGTCAACATGTAAAGAATGTTTGACATGAGCACTCTATCTACACAGAGTTCTAAAGACTCTTGCAGTATAAGATGTATGAAACTAGGCTAAATGATGTAAGGTTGTGTCAACACACTGAGGAATGCATGACACAAGCAAATCGCCTTTATATATTCTCACGAATATTTGGCTAGTTAACTTACTTTTCGGCGTATGTGCTTGTGTCAGACATTCTTTACATGTTGACATACCACCCTATAGCTTGGTCAGTTTACACTGCGGTAATCGCTAAACTCAACTTCTAACAGAGTGTGTCATTTCCTAGTTTTACACAATGTCCCATTTTTCAAAGTTACACAATATAAAATTACAAAATTTTCTAGGCTACCGAAATGTGCATTACATTTTCACGTTATTTAGTAAAAATCAGAATATTTCAAAGATTTATGACAATTGTCATTAATTTTCCCATTTGTACTTTTCATCTTGATATTATCAAAATTTTAATTATTCACCAGCTCATGCACTAGTGAGTTGTCTTAAAAGCAATGTTAAAATTTATATTAAAACAACTCCGACATATTTCGGTGTAACTGTAACACCGAAACATGTCGGAGCTGTTTTAATATAAATTTTAATGTAAACTTTAATATTGTTTTTTTTAAGACAACTCACTAGTGCATCAGTTGGTGAATAAATAAAACTTTGATAACAATTGTCGTGTTAAGGAAAGAATTATACCAGCAGCTCAGTACGGTCATTTTATTTAAAGGCTCTATTTTAGTATGTTTTAAATTCTCTGGACATAAAATTTCAATAGTGCCTAAACCAGTAACTTTATTTTATTTTCTTTATGCAATTGCCTCTGGTGGGCCTGGACCTCCTTATTTTCGAGGCTTTACGATCACATTCAAACACTCCACACTCGGTGGGAATTCTCAGAACGAGTGATTAGTCCGATGCAGAGACCTCTACATGACAACACACAACACTCACGACATTCATACCCCCGCCTGGTTTCGAACTCAACCCCAGCAAACGAGCGTCCGCAGACCCATGAACGTTTTTCTCAAACATTATTAACCCATCGAGTGCGCTGGGGATTAAATTCTCAATACTGCTCACGACGAATGGATTTTATTTAATTCATAGTGCTCTAGAAAGAATTCACAACAATACGGTGCACTAAGGCGGGAATTATGTGAAGAATTGGAAGTCCATACAGTGCACCGAGTCCGTCATTCATTTTAATTCGCCTAATTTTATGGAAACCGAAAGTTCATTACCGCATTCACAAGTGCCCGCCATCTGTCCCTCTCCTGAACCAGAACAATCCAGTCCATGCTCCCACGCCGTCTTCCTGAAGACTAGTTCGACTGTTGCTGTTGTTTACGTCACCAGTTCCTCAGCATAGAGGGACCAATTAAAATAGCCTTGAATCTGCACAACATTCTTTTTCACATAATACGTTTTATATAAAATTAGAGGCACTGAATATAGTGATTCGAACAGCTTACATATAGTGGATCAGTTTGTCTTTACAACACCCTAACATTTTACTACTAGACTTGTCGAAATAACAGCGTTTTCTTGTTTCTGTCAGGAACTGTTTGCATTTCTAAGAAAAGGGAGCAACCGAGACACCAGAAGAAGAATCAATCTAAAACAACTAAGAAAACCAAACAGAATCAGAAGAAAAGTGAAGAAAAACAGGGGAATAAAGAAGACAATATGGCTGCGGGAGGCGACATTACTCTTAGAGACGTCAGCCACCCTTCACTGAACGAGGCTCTGAAGGCGCACAACTCCGTCACTTTCAAGCTCGTGCGAACCGGTGAGTATGGCGAACATTTTGTACTTTATTTCTGCACCACACAGCATGAAGAGGCGACAGACTTGTCTTAGAAAGGGACTTGCATCAAAGGAAGTCTGTTTGCATAAAATTGCTCTGTTCCTGAAACTATTGCGAAAAATCGTGTCAAATTAACTCCAATCAAACGAAACTGTTTAACTTGGGTAGAAAAATAACGTAACTAGTCTGCGATGAATATTAGTTTCTGTTCCGTACTCACCTTACATGGATTCATCAGAGAAAAGTGTTCCCATAAAAGGTAGGAAATAATTAATGCCAATCGTATATCAAGTATGTTCGGAATATTTGAACGGGCTGCTTTGTATCTTAAAGGAGAAGCGGGAAATACAAACCTGAGAAATAGAACAATTCTGTAACTTGTTCATAATTTATATGTGTGTGTGTGTGTGTGTGTGTGTGTGTGTATGGATGGATGGATGGCTGGCTGGCTGGATGGATGGATGGATGGATGATAATCTCTAGCTTATGCGATATACAAAGTCGAATTAAACATATTTAAAACATTTTCACCGAACCATAGGTTAGCTAATTTAGTTTACAATTTCAATTTTTAACTTTTTTTTACTTTTGAAGTAGGTCATTTAAACATATCCGTATTAACTTTTGTGAGGATAAATTTAACCTTTGCATTAAAATAATTCAGGCTTTAAACCCCAGAAAATGTGCTGCCGTTCTACTGCAATGATTCGGCACATTCAAATGGCCGATAATTATTGTCGAAAGGTTCGTGGATAAAGCATTTGGTCACCCGCATGTGGGGCGGGTCAGGCTTTCGTGTTGCGGCTCTTTACTGAAAAAAAATTCGGTTAAGTGAAGGAGTATTTGAAAATTTATTAATTAAAAACCAGAAGCAGCAATTTTTCTGATCAGCGCAACAGTGAGACTAACCAATGGGCCGGTGCGACGTGACGACATCTGTGTGTGATTGCTCCACTTGAGTACACACAAGTAACAACTCCAGTACAAAACAGAATTTGTCTAGTACCTGAATGTTGAATCAACTCAAATAACTAAACGCTTCTTAGATTTCATGTTACCGCCGCGAAGCAGATGAGAACTGCGCTATTTTGGATTATTACGCAGCGAGTAGTGGTAATTCCTTACAGACGTATCGGGACAGCCTGTAAGTCACATCTTGAATATTCCTTTACAATGGGACTGATAGGTTGTCCCGAAACGTCTGTAAGGAATTACCACTACGCGCTGCGTAATAGCACAGAAGATCGCAGTTCTCATAAAGCTTTTCAAACTGTGTACAGTTTGACTACAAATTGTAACATGAAGACTGTTGTCTTCAGAGAAGTGACGCCGCGAGATAGAGGCAGTGAGATATTCTGAAACGTCGGTACCCTTTCACCGGACTACACAAAGTCACAATCCAAACGACAGCCATATTTATGTCCACTTCAGTACTAACGTTACGTTACACAAATCGAAATTCTCTCTAAACATCTCCTTGTAATAGTGTACAAGCGAAACACGTGACTTCACCTCACTTAGAACTTTACACAAAAAGGATATGTACTTTTATCCGAACTGCCATGTTGTGTATCGACTCAAGGAGAGTGCGGTCAATAATGGTGGCCGCGCGGGCTTCAAGCCAATTACACCGACAGGTTAGTACTGGCAACCGCAACACTGTAGGCACGTAATCTATTATTCCTCTGAGGTGGAGACGACGTAACGTTTCGCTCCACATTGTGGGAAGAGTCTATAGTTTTCTGACGCAGAACACTTGGTTCTTTTCTGATAGGCTGTTCATAATTGCGCATTCTACAGCCATATTTGTGTTAATTTAGACATACACAGTTCAGCGGATATTACAGTTCAGCTGGCCACTGATTTTCGCTGATAAATACGCCAGAGGCCACTTTCCATTACCTCTCATGAATTGTGTGTCTCAGCTGATTGATATCTGCAGGGAGAGGAGAAGGTTAGATTCAGGTTTGTGACCGCAGTGAGCACAAAATATTTGTTATTTGCTTCACGTACTAAGCAAGTCACAAGAAATAAATATGCAAACCTAAACAGAGATAGTGGGCCCTCAAGAGCCCATTTGTTCGCTTGCATCACTGAGTAACTCAACGGAGTGGAGACCTCCTTGAGAAACTGCTAGTCACACAGCTACTCATGAAGTTTCCTGCGTTTTATGGAGCCTGAGGTTTCATTGCCGTGTTCAGAAGAACACACCACTTTTTCCTCTCCTGAAGTAGAAAACCAAGGTCAAATCATTATTCTTTCCTTTCGATATTTCCATAAAGGTATAGATTTTCCATGCAGAATCTTTCTTACAATTTTTCTGACCAAACCTTTTAATCAGGTCTCAACTCTCAAGTACATGATAATTGCTCCACCAGTTTTATCATTAGGAAGGTACTCTTTATGTTATTGATCATCCTGACGTTTTCTGTGGGTTGTCTTTGTTCTACCAGGAACATGCCTGAGTATTTAGTCAATCAGTACATGACTGGCTCCTATAACAGCATTTTTAATGCTTTATCCACCAATAAACTTGCCGTTTGTGGCTATTTGTTCTTAAATACTTAATCGAGTGTTTAAGTAGTTCGTAAAAATATATGCATTTTTCCTCTTGAAGATTTCGAATTTTTAAGCATATCATCATAAATTTTCTTGCAGATGCCTTTTACTTCCTCCAATATTCTGCAGAATACTGTTATTTCCTCCAATATTCTGCAGAATAATGTTACTTCCTCCAATATTTTTCACACTCCTATCTCTTCCTCCAGTATACTGCAGATTACTGTCACTTCCTCCAATATTCTTCAGACTGCTGTCGCTTACCAAATATTCTGCAGACTGTTGTCACTCCCTCCAGTATTCTGCAGACGCTTTTCACTTCTTCCAGAATTCTGCGATTACTGTCACTCCTCCAATAGTCTGGAGATTACTGTCACTTCCTCTAACATTCTACAGACTACTCTCATTTCCTCCAATATTCTTCAGATTAGTGTCACTTCCTCCAATATTCTGCAGACGCTCGTCACTTCCTCCAACCTTCTGCAGATTACTGCCACTTCAGCCAACACTCTGCAGATTACTTTCACTTCCTCAAATATTCTGCAGTGTTCTGTCACTTCCTTCAATATTTTGCACACCTCTGTTATTTTCTAAAATATTCTCCTCAGTGAGCTAAATCTGTATTCTTGTTTTAGTGTCACAGACCAGAATTTATGCTAACAAGATCCTGGAATCAGAATATTTCTTGATGAGTAATTATTCACTTAATAAATTGTTCAAATTTAAGGAAATTGGATATCCCACTCCACTGGTTGTTGCCCTGAGCCTGCTACACCAGCAGATCACCAAGCAATTAACAGTTAATTATTCCTAACAAAGTTAAAGATAGGCGGCCGCTTTCTCTATACCCACTACATAAAAATCATCTCATCGCTCTGCTTTCCTCCACTACTCTTATCTTCCCTTCCTTTGGCACACTGTCCATAGAAAACCTTAAAGTATTACGAGTATTCTTTTTTTAGCTACTAAAGCTTGTGAGTCTGAGAATAGTAGAAATTTAGGGATGAAGGTTTCTCTAGACTATTTAACAACAGAGATTCACATGGTTGTCGGACAACAAATGAAACCTGGAAGCTCACAATCGGATTTACCCGTGCATCATCTATCCTTAGAGGAAGGATAAGATATCAGTTTCGTTGACTGCTTTGTTTCTTAAACGGAAGGTATGTTACGAGATTATCCTTAAGGACAAAGTTATAAAAAAAATACTGGAATCTAATTTACACGAAACAAGTGATAACTACGTAATACCTCACAGAGGGAGCTCTTACTGTCGTATAATATTAAACGAAATGTATTTAGAGTTGTGGAGGTGAGAAATGGTTCCAGGACTTTTGTAGAAAAAATTATAGAATTCATGTCCAACTGTTATTTAAGATGTGTAGCTACATAGTTTATCTAGTTTATCGCCAGACTACTTGCCGTAGAGCGGACGACATCCCTGTTGTATTGCGCCTGATGGTACTGCCATATGTGCAGTGCTCACACCGGCGATATTATGTATTTAGGAAATTTGAAGACAAAAATGTATTAACCTAGCTCAGACTCATGTCCACTCGAACGGCGTTGAAACTTCAGGCTCTGCATAAGGTATTGGTCGTTACCGAATATGAGTTCAGGCACTTTGAACTTTTAATGAATTTCACATGTAATTCTCTTCCTATCAAAATGCATACGCCCTGCTGACGTACTTTCATGTGCATGTAAACTCAAAGAGGATGAAGAATAATAGACGCTCTGAAGTACAGTTCTACAATTAGGTCGACACTAGCGAATAAATAACTAGTCCCTGGGTACATGGCTTTGTCAACATTCAATATTTACTCAGCTGGTCTAGAATTTCCCTGCTTCCACGTAACTCCAATTTCATTTCAACTTTGGTTCCTATCCTGAGAGTAATTCCAGTCCAGTCCATGCTGTCACACGTTTTTCTAAAATTTGTTTTAATATTATTCTACAACCTGTGCATAAATCTCCCAAATTTTCAATGTTTGTAATTGACTTTATTGCCACCATATAATTTTAACATTCCTATCTCTTCTATGCGTTCCTTCCACTTGCATTTCCCTATACTAAAGTGCCATATCAGAAGTGAGCAAATAGAACCTGCTGAAATACTTGTCTACTGTTTATAGCCGGCCGCCTTGATTTGCAGTAGGATTAGTATGCTACAATGTCCTTGGACTGTTGTTAATTTAGCGAAAAATTTAGATTTTTGGGGTTGTTTAACACTGCGAATTTATTAAGTTTTCCTATTCAGTTGTTTAAAGTTATGTAATATTTTGGTGAATTATGTAATGTTAGTGGAGTGTGGGAGGCCATAACATTATTGTGTATATTCAGGAATAATCTAGTCAAGCAGGAAAAATAATAGGAATACATAGGAGGTGATGACTGTATATAAATTTTATGACACTTGAAGATACTGTCAGAACTTTTAAAGCGTCGGAATGTGCTTCAAACAGACGCTATGTAGCTGAATTTTGTTCACTGGCCCCTATGTATTTTTCTGCTACTACGTGCTTAGGATCACTGTAGAAGAAGTTGCCTATACACGACGGCGAATTGCGGTAATCTGTCTGCTTGCTTTCTTGTTCGAAAACATCGATTGTTTAAAAACCGTCGTTCCATTCTAACCATCGGCACATTGAAAGCACTTAGAAGTTTCTTTAACCCTTTAAACGCCTAGTTAAATCCCATCTGCCATTTGCTGGGATTATTAGGAGCTCACACTATACTCCACATTAGCAGGATAAGGGTTAAAGCGTTCCATTTGAAAAGATAATTTCATTAGGTCACTAGATGATATGGTTTTCTTGTTTATTAATGTAATGATCGCCAACAGCTGCTGCAGCTAAATACGTAGTTTTAAGATTTACAGAATTTAATTTTTCTTATAGTTTTATTGATTAAAAAAAATAAAAATTGAGCTATTTGTCCAACTTGTGAAAGTGACGGGAGTGTCGTATCGGATACCGACATTACAGCCGTGTACTACCTATGCAGTAAACTGAAGGGACGTTATGTGACTACCTCAGATACAGACATTAGCAGAACGGCTCCTCTGGACTTGTTTATTGCCAGCAAGCAATAGGCATTCTTCGGATTCACGGTAACATGTATGAAGTTTACCTTAGGCGGAAATTATGTATGGATATTTGCCCTGTCAGATTACTCAAGTGTTCTGTCCTCCTGTATATTCACTGTTTCTGATAGCAAATATATCAAACCTACATATTTGATCATATATTATTATTCTTTATCGCGCCAAACTACAGAATCTGAAGTCACTACATAAAAATTTCATTTCGACAGTTTTTATTCTCTTCTCTGAGCCCCTCAACCTGTTAGAAACACATTTTCTTTTCCATAACAGAGAATAAATTGCTGATATTGTATATAAGACGTGCATCGGTCAAACACAACTCTCTTTCAAAAAGAATATCTCATAATAATAATAATAATATTTATTAACTGCAATTGGGTTGTCACCCGGTGGCAGTAGTTTATATATATGTATATATATATATATATATATATATATAGCTACAATTTTCGATTTATACCGTATCATTATTCGGCCTTCGTATAAAATCTTTGAAACAAAGTAGTAGTTCAGATTCCTTGTAGTGTACTTTAGTGAGATCTCTCTCATTCTTTTTTAATGTTTCGTTGACTCTCTAATTATTTTTTTAAAGATATTGAAACTTTGACATTTTTCTGTAGCACATGTGAATTTTTTCACCCCTTTTTCAGTACTTCCAAACGTTGTACCTGGATAAGAACTTATTATTGTTAAAACTAAGATCCTTAATCGTTATGAGTAATCCAGTCCCTGCACGTGAATACGTAAACCGAAACGTTGAAAAAGTATTAATTCTTGAGGACCAATTTTGTCCTGTTGCTGGAGAAATTTTAAAAACCATCTGTACGCAGTAATGTGCTTACATGTTATTTGTTTGTATATGGTTGTGTGTTTTATAATAAATATTATTTTATTCGTTGTTTGCGTTGCACGATATTATATGCACGACAGGTAATTGATTAGCTTAGTTTTGATTAATTTTGTTACATGGTCGTTAGGTTACAATGATGGAGGACAAATGGTAATTGTTCTTATACAAAATCATACACTCGACAGCAAACGTAGAATTTTTTTCTTTCGACGCAACAGCCCCACAGTTGGCCGGGGTCTCCTCATTCACGAGGTTTCTAGATCACACTCAACGACGCATCACAGTCGGTAGGACTCCTCTGGACGAGTAATTAGCTCGTCGCAGTGACCTCTACCTGACAACACACAACACTCACACGAGACATCCATGTTCCCGGTGGGATTCGAACCCACAGTCTCAATAATCAAGCAGCTGCAGACTTACGTCTTAGACCGCACGGCCACTGGGATCGGTAGATGTACAATTATTAAACCTTATACTACAGGTACTTGAAAGAAACTTGATTCTGAGTTTTCAGGTGGGGTTTCGTTGTGGCTTTCCCTCCTAATGCATTATATATGTGAACACATTACACAAAGTAGGAAAGTGAAGTACATTCTGTGGACTTGTTCATTATATGAAAACATTTAGGCTTTTATTTTGCAGCAGGGAGAAAAAGAGGGAGAGAGACAAAGAAACATGGGACTTCCCTAATTCCATATTCGTACTGAGTACAAGCCACTTCCACATCAGGTTTTCTAAACGGCAGACATTTAAATTTAGTGACATGAAAGGCATGGCATTCATTATCACACGTGAGCTGCGGAATGTGTGTAAAAATTAATTAAAGGTGTTCCGTATTTGATGCTTGGACTTGTAAATGTTCCCTCATAAATTACTCATTTAGTTTTCTTACCACGCCAAATTAGGGAGTAATGAAACTTCTTACGTCTTGAAAAGTTAATGTCAGAAAGTAATTGCTGTTATTTAACATTTATGGCAGACATAGCTCAGCAGACAGCAGGTTTCAGTTTAAGTAACCTCCGCCGTGGCTTGCGGCCTGTCTTGTGGCGATGCTCGTTTGTCTGGCAGATTGGGCTGTGCGTTACGCATTCCAGAGTGAACATGTTTGCCACGCTGTGCGTTACACAAAAAGAATAATTTGTTGTGACAATTTATTTGTTATTTGTGCTCAATTACACTTTATTCGAAATTTGTAAATTTAATGTTCTGTTGAACGTGCATTGTGGTATATCAGTGTAACATGAACCAACAAGATGCATTATTTTCTATTAATTTATTTCAATATTAAGCCTCTACATGTTTCGAGCAGGCTTGCTGCTCATCATCAGGAGGATCAGCTCTGTATAAACAACAACTGGTATAGACATGTGTTATGTTGACTGGCTGCTGCCAGCAGCCAGTCAACATAACGCATGTCTATACCAATTGTTGTTTATACAGAGTTGATCCTCCTGATGATGAGCAAAAAGCCTGCTCGAAACATGTAAAGACTTTTTATTGAAATAAATTAATAGAAAATAGTGCATCTTGATGATTCATGTTATTCGAAATTTATACTTGCATTTTGGTTTGTAATAAGACTGATAAATTTCTGTTACTGTGATTCTACAGCACTGTTGAATGCACTGTACATAACTGCGAGCAGAGAGTCAAACAGCAAAGCTGTACTTTTCCTTGAGACTACAATGAAAATAACAGTGCTGTTTTCTTTGGACTGGTCACGCTAATGTATGAAGGTGTAAACAGTTTATTTCCATAGACACAACATCACGTCTCTAGAGTTGTCAGACGAGGTGCTTGATCATCTGTACAAAACGTTTGACTGGATCGCTGAATGGATGGTTACTCAAATTTAATTTTTTGTATCTTATGTTTATGGGACCGTGCATCATTTTTATCGTTGAGTAAAGAGAAACCAACTTGATGCCACTTATTTTATTATATATTCAATACTCATTGAATGCTCAACATGTTTCGGCCGTTA